>ENA-OPUE01000162-OPUE01000162.1-human-gut-metagenome-genome-assembly--contig:-NODE-162-length-62556-cov-11.280252_pt1 | contig 62556 bp, 50 predicted proteins | sample MGYA00241466_ERZ501924 | MGnify/ENA primary metagenome ERZ501924 (study PRJEB25962, sample SAMEA2042223) | human gut metagenome | biome: human gut; feature: human-associated habitat; material: faeces...
TTCCCGAGGCCGTGGGCTGGCCACGTCCGCCGCGGCAGGCCGCCTGTCAGGCGTCTCATCGTCATTGTCCTTTTTCCCCTTGAAGTCTTTAGTAAGCGTTACAGAATAAGTTGGTAAGTTTTGTAGTTTTGCCCACGGGAGTTCAACGACGGGGGCAGAAAGGCCGAATCTGCACACGAAGTTTCAAGCACTGGAGAATTCAGGTCAATGACGAGACAGGAGGCCCAGGCAAAACCTGGACAGGCGCGAAACGTGCTCAGCGGAGAAATACTGGAGAAATACTAAGGCACTATATTTTTCAAAAAATTTACCGCGACATGTTGCAGAACAAGAAAAAATACATATCTTAGCGCCCTAACAGTTTTGAACAACTCAAATTTATATATTAAAAGGCGATACTATCAGATAGAAGATACCTGAATTACCTTAAACATGAGCGACAAGTTCTATTGCCGGCTACATGAACCTGACCCTCAGGAATACATAACATCACAAATCATAAGTAAATGAAAACTAAACTTTTCTTGGCTTTGGCCGCATTTGCAGCCATCACTATCTCCGGATGTTCTAAATCCGAGACACTCCAGACTCCGGAAATCAAAGTCACCAACTTGTCAACAACAAGTTTCTCATTCACATGGACAGCGATTCCTGACGCTACAGGATACACCTATGAGGTGAAAGCAGCAAACCAGTCGAAAGTAACGGACGGCAACAAAGAGAAGCCTGAAAACGTGGAGGTTACAGGACTCAGCACAGCCAGCACATATACAGTTTCAGTCAAGGCTCTCGGAACAGGGTCATTCACGGACTCAGAATACGCTACAATTACCGTGACGACATTGGACAACACTATCCATTTCGCTGACAAGGTGCTCGAAAGAAGACTCCTGGCGATGACAGAGCCTAAGATTGACGCGGACGGTGACGGCAAGATCACATTCGAAGAAGCCGCTGCGGTGAAGGAACTTCAACTCGGATTCGACTTGAAACCGGAGAGCACAGTTGACTGCGTAACGGACATCACAGGACTGGAATACTTCACATCATTGGAAACATTGAGTCTGAAATTCAACAGCGTAAGCGACATCAAGCCTATCGAAGGCATCTCGACATTGAAAGTCCTCATTCTCGGCGAGAACCCGATTTCTTCCATCAATCTCGATAAACTCGGCGAGCTTACCGACCTCAGACTCTACGGCACGAACATCTCTGACATTGACCTGACAAAGACTCCGAAACTCGAAAGCCTCTACCTCCAGAGAACAAATGTCAGCAAGGTTGACCTCACTCCGCTCCAGTCACGGGACCAGGCCCTCCTCAACAAATGCTCAAGCCTTACCGAGATCAAGGCCTCGAACCTGCCTAGCATCACCAGAATCGATGCGGTAGAATGCAACCTCAAGAGTTTTGAGATTTCAGACTGCCCTTCATTGAGAGAGCTTCACCTGAACAGCAACAAGCTCACATCCATAAAGATGACAAATCTCGCCATGCTCATGCGACTGAACGTTTATGACAACCAGCTCACCAGCATTGACGTATCGAATCTGCCATTACTCATGTGGCTGTTCGTGTTCGACAATCAGCTTACAAGCATTGATCTGTCAGCAAATGTTCCGCTGAGAGAGTTCAGGGCATCCAACAACCCGCTTACAGAAGTCAATCTGAGCACAAACGAGAACCTCGTTTCACTCGAACTTGAGAGCATGAGCAAGATGAAGACTCTGAATATCAAGAACGACTTCTATGACGAATACAGCGAGTATCTCATCGTTGACGGAAACACCGCCCTCGAGAAGGTAATCACCGATCCGGGTAAAGAGTTCGAACACGTCAAGAAGTTGTTTGCAAACAATCCTAAAGTTCAGGTTGTAACAGAATAATGATTTCTGTCAATGCAAAAAAGGCCGACCATCAAAATCGATGGCTGGCCTTAATTGTTTATTCAAGGTCTGCGACGGGGGCAAAAAGGCCTGCTCTGTACACGTGAAGTTCAATGAGAAGAACGACGGGGGCAAAACCCCACAATCTGCTCACGTGACAATGTCAATCAGGGATGACGGGGGCAAGAAGGCCTGATCTGCACACGTGAATCTCGGGACCTCAGCAGGCACAGGCGCGCTGTAACTTACCTTGTTTTCGTGAGGTGTACAGGGCGGTCATCACCGTGATGGGTAAGCCGGACAGCGGCATAGCCCGCGGCGAATTGCGAAGCACCCTGAGCAGAGCGGGCCCTTGCCGCAGTTCGGCCACAACCGTCTAGACCTGCTGCCCGTTCATTGACAAAACCGGAATCTGACAAACACTTTCAAATATCATCCGAAAAAGTTACATTTGTACTGACGGGCAAGAAAGCAATTGCCAGGCATGTCACAGGAAACAATTGTTGGACAAGTATCAAGTATTGAAATAAACAAACATAAAAGTCAAGAGCCATGAAAAAGTTGATCATCACTGCCATTCTATGCGTGAGCGCACTTTTCAGAGCCAAAGGTCAGACCGTATTCACATGCGAATACCGCACTGAAGCCGACGTGAAAGTGTATGTCACCAATTACCGGAACGAAGCTGACCTTGTCGTCTATAAATGCGACTACCGGAACGAGGCAAGCGGCAACAGAGGCCTCTGGTACTTCGTGGAATACCGCACCGAAGCCAAGAAGAAGATTTATTTCGTGAACTATCGCAACGAAGCTGATCTGGTCATCTATTTCACCCACTACCGCAACGAAGCCGGATGGCGCAACGAAAAGAAGGAGCGCCTGATGGAGGAATAGGAAGAGAGGTCGTATAAAAATAAAAAAAGGCCTTACTTTCGATAAGGACCTTTTTAAATCGTTGAGTAATGACGCCTCACGCGCAAAAACTCACACTAACCACATAATTAATAACACTAAAACTAATAACCAACGAGTTGTCTGTGAGAGAACCTCATCATTAACTCGATTGCAAAGTTACGACTTTATTGGTTCACTGCAAATAATTTATAACAATTTTTTAGAATATTTTACACACTAAAATATATAGCATTGACTTTCAATAATTTAAAACGTAACTAAAATTTTGAAAAAATTTTTGCATATTAAAAAACAATCTATTAAAACGTTTGTGGATAGGGTGAATTTTTATTAAAATGTTTATATTACGAATCTCGCTTAAGAACTGTAACAAATATCGCAAAATCGCTTACAATCCTTAATTTTTCACGCCCTGAGCCTGTAGTTTACGCATATCGCTCCTATATTTGGAGTAGAAGAACACCCCTGCCAAGGTCAAGCCGATAGGAAAACCGAGCCATATACCCTGCAGGCCGAAACCAGCCTTGAACGCCAGAAGGTACGCAGCAGGAATAGCGATCAGGTAATAGCTTACAAAAGCAGCGTACATAATCGGCTTCACATCCTGGAGACCGCGCAGGACATTGGCAAAACAGATCTGGAGACCGTCGCCGAACTGATAGGCAAACAATATGAAGAAAAGAGAAACGGCGAGCCCCGACACCTCAGGCGAATCCGTGAACACACCGGCCGCAGGGAAACGGAACACATAGAGCAGTACCGAAAGCACCACAGAAATGGAAATGATCATCATATAACCTTTCCGCACATACTCCTTGATACCGGCAAAATCCCGCTTGCCGAACGCTCCGGAAACAAGTATGGAGATAGCAAACGACAGTCCCTGGAGCATCAGGAAAAAGAGCTGAGATATGGTGATGACCACCTGATGAGCAGCGAGTTCCATAACTCCGAGCCAGCCCGCCATAATCGCCGCGAACGAAAAAGTCGAGGTCTCCAATGCCATCTGGACAGCCACCGGATAGCCGATGCCGAAAAGATGCTTCATCTTCACCCTGGACAGGAGCGATGCACGGAACGCCGACACATATTCCTTGAAATCTTTTGACTTCCAGATATATAGTGCAAAGAGAACCAGGATGAGAGCACGGGACAGGAGAGTACTTATACCGGCTCCGAGCAAGCCCATTTCAGGAAGGCCCATCTTGCCGTAAATCAGAATCCAGTTGCCGAAGATGTTCATCACGTTGCCGAACATCAGGAAAAGCATGGACACGACCGGCCTGCAGATGCCGTCAGTAAACTGCTTCAGGACATTGAATCCTAGAGCAAATACCGTAGAAACGCCCACGACCACATAATACGGACGTATCATCGGGAGCAATTCCGGTTCCTGCCCGAAGCAGTCGAGAAAAAAGTAGATTACTGTCAATGCGACAACACCCACCAGTCCTACAATTCCGTTCAGGGCCAATCCGTTCTTTACAGTTGTACCCACGCCCTTGACATTTCCGGTTCCGTGGAACGAACCGACAATCGGGGTCATGCCGGAAGCGAAACCAAGTTCGGCAAGGATGAAGAGATTCATGACATTGTTCACGAAAGACGATGCCGCAAGTTCTTCCACGCTGTGCCAGCCTATCATTATATTGTCCGCGAATGCCAAAATTATGACACAGGCCTGCCCCAACATGATCGGAATTCCGATTTTAAGTATTTCTCTGATTTTATGCATTTTATCTGATATGCTGATAAGAAGCTTCCATACAGCTTCGAAGTATAACCACCAAAAACCAACAGGGGCGCAAAGATAGTAAAAAAAAGGCGGAGGAAGCTCTCCCCCGCCGCAATATATCATAAGAAACCGATTAGCGTGTCAATGCCGATGCAGCCTCTTTGCTGAATTCAAACCAGTCGCTGCATGGCTCGTAATTGTAAGGAACAAATTCTGATACACGCACATATACATTATCCGACTTGCTTCCCACATAAACATCTACCATAACCGCGCTGCCGCCCGGGGTCTCTGTCCAGTCAAAAGAAGACACTTTTCCGTTCAATGAGGAAAGAATGTCATTCTTGGCAGTTGCCGAATAGTACTTGATTTTACGTTTATATACAAGTCCGGTATTCACATCCTTGTAGCCCGTCTTGAGGAACAGAAGCATCAGGATGCCCGGAACAGCCAGGACAGTACCGAAAATGTTTACGGATACAGAAGAAGGGATTGCAATCAGGACAATGCCCAAAACAGTCATAACTGAAGATATGAGGATATCACGTGTCGAACGCACGCGTACAAATTCTTTATTCATTTTTTATAAATTATTAGAAATCAACAAATTCAAAAACCATTCACAATATGCTCCGCTCGGCAACTGCCGATACACAAGAGCCCGGGAACGGCATCTAAGAACGGTATTTCCTCAAACCTATAAAGAAATGTGAAAAAGAATACTTACCTGTCGGAAACAAACCCGCCGAACGGAAATAAGTGGAGAGTGCACTCAGCGGCATAAATTTACCGGCACGCACACATATCACTTTGGACAGTCTCTCTGCCAATGTACGAGCTCCACCCGGTCTTTCACGGCAGACCAAAGACGGCACCCTCGGAGAAGAAACCACATTTTCCGCCTGCGAAAGGCACATCGTGGTCAAGTCCTCATAAAAATGCCTGTCCTCATCCGTCGATTTCAGAACCGAAACAGTTTCACAATCCGACGTAACTACCTGACAACCTGATATTTTCTCAGAAGACAAGCCTTCTCCGCAGCATGACAACGGACTGACGCCACAAGCCGTAAAAGCCAGTGTCACCAGAACAAGCATTATGCGGAAAAAGCTTTTCATTGTCAATGACTATTCAGTTTCTGCGACTTTCTCCTGCGAAGCAGCTTCCTCTTTGGTCAGCATCTTGCAGACGCCATCGAACTTCGCGCCCAGCTCGACCACCAGACGCTGGATATGCAACTCTCCCTTGACCTCGCAGGAATCCTTCAATGTCAATGTATCCCTCACGAAAATATTGCCGGTGAGCTTACCCCAGAAATCGAGATTCTCACAAACGATATCTCCCTCGATTTCAGCCTTTTCGCCTACCACGACGCGGCCTGCTGAAACAATGCGGCCTTCAAAGCGTCCGTCAATCCTGAGGTCATTCGGTGAATTGATCTCACCCTTTATAACTGTTCCGGCCGAGATTCTGCTGACCTCGTTCACATTGACTACCGGAGCTTGCTGTTTTACCATATGAAATCCAACGATTACTATACCAAACCTTTACCGTGACAATTCTTGTACTTCAGACCTGAGCCGCAAGGACAAGGATCGTTTCTGCCGATCTTCTTCTCCACGTGTACCGGCATCTTGGTCTTAGGCTGACCGCCATTGGTGGTCAAATCCCCATGCTGAGTCTGCATTCTGGACATTTCCTTCTTGGTAGAAGACTCTGTCGCCTGCTGGGCCTGACTCGGCTCCCTCAAGAAGATGGACGCCCTGAACAGGAACGAAAGCACATCCTGGTCCAATGCCTCAAGCATTGCAGCGAACAAGTTGTAACTCTCTATCTTATAGATTACAAGAGGGTCCTTCTGCTCATAGGCAGCATTCTGCACGGACTGACGCAAGTCATCCAGATCCCTGAGCTGCTGTTTCCAATGGTCATCGATCTGATAAAGGATGATGGTCTTGCTCAGATTCTTCGACAACTCCCTGCCGGTAGTCTCGTATGCCTTCTTCAGGTCAATGACCAGCTGAAGCACCTTGCGGCCGTCCGTGATAGGAACTGCCACATTCTGCCACTTGTCTCCCTGTTTCTCATAAATCTCCTTCACGAAAGGATATACCTTCTCGACGATGGCATCCATCCTTCTCGCATACACATCTCTCATGTGTTCGGTCAATGACTTCTTGATGTCGTCTTTCTTCGCATCAGACCAGAAAGCCTCATCGAAGCCAGGGTCAATGGAGAATTTGGCCATCAGATGCTTGGAGAAATCCTCATAACTCATTCCCGCGCAATTCTCCACAAGAACCTCAGCGGAATCAATCATCATATTGAGGACGTCGATTTCGATTCTCTCACCGGAAAGCGCATTACGTCTTCTCGAATAGATGGCCTCACGCTGATAATTCATGACATCATCGTACTCGAGGAGTCTCTTACGGATACCGAAGTTGTTTTCCTCGACCTTACGCTGAGCCTTCTCGATACTGTTGGACAACATTCTGCTCTCAAGAGCATCCTCATCGGTCATTCCGAGCTTGTCCACAGTAGCGGCAATCTTGTCGGAGCCGAAAAGACGCATAAGCTTGTCCTCGAAGGACACATAGAAGATAGATGAACCCGGGTCACCCTGACGTCCGGCACGACCTCTCAGCTGACGGTCCACACGACGGCTGTCATGACGTTCAGTACCGATGATGGCGAGACCGCCTGCAGCCTTCACCTCAGGCGAAAGCTTGATATCGGTTCCTCGACCGGCCATGTTGGTCGCAACCGTTACGGTACTTGACTGACCAGCCTGCGCGACAATCTCCGCCTCACGGGCAAACTGCTTGGCGTTCAAGACATTGTGAGGAATTCCGCGCATCTTGAGCATACGGCTCAGGAGCTCTGAAGTATCCACATCCGTAGTACCTACAAGGACTGGACGGCCGGCGTTCCTAAGTTCCTCGATCTTATTGATCACCGCAGCATATTTTGCCTTTTTGGTCTTGTATATCTTATCCTCTTCATCCACTCTTATAACCGGCCTGTTCGTAGGAATGACTACAACATCCAGCTTATAGATGGACCAGAACTCACCCGCCTCCGTCTCAGCCGTACCGGTCATACCGGCAAGCTTATGGTACATTCTGAAATAGTTCTGGAGAGTGATTGTCGCAAATGTCTGGGTAGCAGCCTCAACCTCCACATTCTCCTTGGCCTCGACTGCCTGGTGGAGACCATCGCTCCATCTTCTGCCCTCCATGATACGGCCTGTCTGCTCATCGACAATCTTCACTTTGCCGTCATCCGAGATAATGTAATCGACATTCTTTTCGAACATCGCATAAGCCTTCAGAAGCTGGATGACAGTATGGACACGCTCGCTCTTCAGTGCGTAATCTTCCATGAGAGAGTCCTTCTTGGCCTGCTTTTCCGCAGGAGCGGCATCGCTCTTTTCAATATCGGCCACCATTGAACCGACATCCGGCAACACGAAGAAATTAGGCTCGGAAACCTCAGCCGCAAGCATATCATGCCCCTTGTCAGTCATATCGACAGTATGCTGCTGCTCGTTGATGACGAAGAAGAGCGGGTCAGTAACCTCAGGCATCTGCCTTTCATTGTCCTGAATATAGAAATTCTCCGCCTTCTGCATCAGCTGCTTCATTCCCGGTTCGCTGAGGAACTTGATGAGAGGCTGATACTTAGGAAGTCCCTTGTGGCAACGGAACAGGAGTTTTGCTCCCTCGTCCTCCTTACCTTCAGCGATAGCCTTCTTCGCGTCGTTCAATGTCTTGGTGACGAGAGCGCGCTGGCTGCTATACAACTTCTCGACATAAGGTCTGAATATCTTGTACTGCTCATCGTCCTGGGACTTGGCCATAGGACCTGAAATGATGAGCGGAGTTCTCGCATCGTCGATCAATACGGAATCGACCTCATCGACAATCGCAAAATGATGCTTGCGCTGCACGAGGTCCTTCATCGCCATCGACATATTGTCACGCAGATAGTCGAAACCGAACTCATTGTTCGTACCGAAAGTCACGTCACATTCGTAAGCCCTCCTGCGCGCGTCGCTGTTCGGTTCGTGCTTGTCAATGCAGTCCACAGACAGTCCGTGGAACATATAGAGCGGTCCCATCCACTCGGAGTCTCGTTTGGAAAGATAGTCATTGACAGTGACCATATGCACGCCCTTGCCTGCGAGCGCATTCAGGAATACAGGGAGTGTCGCAACGAGAGTCTTGCCCTCACCTGTAGCCATCTCGGCAATCTTGCCCTGATGCAGAACGATACCGCCGATGATCTGCACGTCGTAGTGCACCATATCCCAGGTGACTTCATTTCCTCCGGCGATCCAGTGGTTCTGCCACAATGCCTTGTCACCCTCAATCTTTACGAAATCCATGGACGTGCTGAGATTACGGTCGAAATCATTTGCAGTAACCTCCACGACAGGATTCTGCGCGAACCTGCGGGCTGTGGACTTCATGATGGCAAATGCCTCCGGAAGAATCTCGTTCAGCACTTTCTCGATCTCCTCATCTTCCTCCTTCACGAGCTTGTCGGACTCGGTAGCAAGTTTCTCCTTCTCGCTTACCGGGATGTCACTCTCCAGATGCTCCTTGATTTCGGCAATACGCTTTTCAAACGGCTCCTCGCGCTCCCTGATCTTCTTCTTCAGTTCCTCAGTTCTCGCTCTGAGCTCGTCATTTGAAAGTTTGTCAATGTCTTTATACGCAGCCAAAACCTTCTCGAGGATAGGCTTCACCTGCTTCATATCGCGTTCGGACTTGGAACCGAACACTTTCTTGATAATGTCAACTAATGCCATTTTATACTTTTTTACACAAATCGTACAAAAATAGGAAATAATTACGACAAAACAAAGGACTCAAGGTATTGCACCTCAAGTCCCTGTTATAAATTCGCGGTCCGCCGTAGCAGAACCTGCAATATTTCAAAACCGGCCTGAAATTAGAAAATGAAGCCCACGCCGACTCTGAGCTGCTGTCTGTGGAGTTCAAGATCGCTGTTTCCGCGGTTCATCAGACCCCAGTCGTAACCGCATTTGACTCTGATCTTGTTGAAGAGATCCACACCTACACCGCCTCCGAGCATAAGGTCGAAGTTCTTGTATTTGCCCAACAGATCCTTGGTGTCATACTCTTTTGTGACTTCTTTGCCGAGCGCCTCACCGGTAGCCTTGGTCTTTGAAGATACATTGAACGAGAAAGTAGGACCTGCAAACACGTAAACCCTGAGAATTTTCAAGTCAATGCCCCAGTTCACGTCAACAGGAACATTGATATAGTGCTCCTTGAACTTCGTCTCACCTTTTACAGTGGTCACCAGAGCGTCGAAACTCTTCACTTTATTGTCCATAACGTAAATCCACTCGACACCCGGAGCAATGCCGAAGCCCTTGCCGAGCTTGATGTTGTAGTCTCCACCGAAATAGAAACCGTTTGCCTTAGTTGTCTCCTTAATGTCTTCTTTAGCTACAGTAGCCTTTTCTTTCAAAGCGGAATTGGTAAAACCGGCATTGACACTTAACTGTGCGAATGCGTTTGAGCCTATCAGCATAAGCGCTGCTGACAATGCTGTAAATACGAACTTTTTCATCTATTGTAAATATTATAAGTGTTGGTTTTATTTGCGGCTAATTTAACACTTTATGTCAAGAAATCAATAAAATGCCACCAAATGCAAACAAAAAACGGCCAAAATATTAAAACAAACCTATTCTCCCGCCAGCTGTCCGTATATGGAAACGAGGCCTGAAACTATCTTCCGCCTGTCGTGACGGACAAGTGCCGCCTTCACCGAATTTGCGCTGATACTCTCTGCCAATGTCTTGTCTGTCAGTAACTTCCGTATCGCTTCAGCATACCGTGCCGCATCTCCTGACGGAACCATAAGGCCGGTCTCGCCTTCTGAGACGATGCTCGGGATGCCGCCGACCTCAGATGCCACGGAAGGGACACCCACAATCTGCGCTTCACACAGGCTGTTGGGACTGTTTTCAATGTAGGAGGTATGCACATAGACCGATGTTCCTGTCAATGCAGATGAAAGCGTCATTGCATCCGCAACTCCGCACGGGACCACTCCTACGGACTCGGCATCCACTCCGGTAAACGCCTCATAGAAAGGAACATCCACATTGCCATAGACAAGCCAGCGGAACTTCAGTCCATATTCGTTTTTCAGCACCGAAGCGGTCCTCAGCACCACGTCCATACCCTTGAACGGCGTCTCCGAAATGGTGGTCATCAATGTAATGTTTTCATTGTCAAGCCCTTTCCATTTCCCGGCATTGTCATAAAACGGCTCGCGCAGCATCTCTTCGAGGTGGAAATATACCGGGCATTGCGGCAGTTCCCCTATACAGTGCTTGTCCCAGTCTGTCCTGCCTATGAAATACCTGATACTGGACAATATCTTACGTTCCTGGGCGCAACGGAACTTGAAAGAACGCGCATAATACATTTTCGCGAACATACCCGAGATCGTATGACCGGAAGAGAGGAACTTCAGCATGGACATTCCGGGTGGCAGGAAACGCTTCCAGCACTCTCCCAGAAGGCCCTGAATATGAAGCACAACAGGGATAGCGGTATGCTGTGCGACGAGTCCGTATATTCTTTCAGAGCCGAACACCTCTATCACGTCAGGCTTGAATTCTTCTATGACACGGAGCATGGATGAAAGCACCCAATGCCTTTCCATCATGGAAAAGCCAAGCATTTTCATCAGACGGTCACCCCTGCCTGTATCATATTTGTTATAGACGGGATACCAGGAAATGCCGTCAGACACGCTTTCCGGCTTCTTTTCAGTGGTGATGTACGATATCGCAAGATTTACAGACGAAGGCATGGAGCGGCTCAGAGCGTCCACCCAGCCGCCTCCGTTATATTTTCCGCCTCCGTTTACTGTCGCCGGAGGGGTATTTGTAAACCAAAGGACTTTCATCTTCCGGCATATTTGTCATGCCTTCCGCTGCGCAATTCAGCACGTATCTTCCTGACTGTCATCCTTTCCGAAAGATTCACGAAAAATTTTCCGTGAGTGGAGATACGCTCGTATTTCGGCGGGAGCTGCATATAGTCACCATAATTTCTTCTGAGCACGGCATCGTCATCTGCAGGAACACGAACCTCGAAGTCTTCGAATCTCGCTGTCCTGTATCCGTCGAACCATTCTTTCGGATAAGTCACCTTCTCCACGGACGAATATGCGGGAAGCACGATGAGCGTATCGCCGGAGGACGCGGCCATGGCCTTGTCCATTTCATTGAACTTATTAAGATACAGTTCCTTACGAGGCTTCATCCACAGGACGTCCTTGAACATTCCGGCCAGTTTTCCGAATCTGAACTGGAACAGTGTATATAGGAAATCCATAAATCTGTAGTGTCTCAGTGACCGCCTGTATTTCTTGAAGGCGGAATTGTACATGGCTTTCAGGTTACGGTTAGTCTCCGGATCGTCCCCGACACTGTCCAGGGGAAAGACATCTATGAACATGCCGAACACAAACGGATAACGTTCCTGCTCCCAGATGGATGAATTCATGTCAGTAAACTTGGCGATGGCCACCGGATAGCCTTCCGTTCCTGTTCTTGTGCTGAATATGTCATATTGGCCTTCCAGCCCGGGTACGAGTTCATTGACCTTTCCGGCCATTGACAGAAATCTCTCATAATCCTTTCTCGGCATATAGACATCCATATCGTCATCCCAGGGAATCATCCCGTTATGCCGCTCTGCCCCTATCGCCGAACCGAATGCCAGATACCATTCCAGGCCTGTCTTGTCACAGAATTCAATAAAGTCTTTCATCGTGCGGAGCAATGCCGCCCTGTACTTGTCGTCCATCTATTATCCAATGTTCATTACGTAACCTTCAAAGTTAAGACTATTTTTCTTGTATTCGGCATTTTTGGCTATTTTTGCAATAAGGAACTCATATATTTTTACACAATGCAAGCGATAATTCTGGCTGCCGGGATGGGAAAACGCCTTGGCGAATTGACCAAAGACAATACTAAGTGCATGGTAGAGGTGAACGGGGAAAGACTCATTGACCGCTACATCAGCATACTTTCAGGCTACGGCCTGACTAGAATCATCATTGTCACCGGTTATAAAGGGGACAAGCTGAGAGAGTATATAGGAAAAAGGTATGACGGTCTCGTGAAAATCGAGTATATCGACAATCCCATCTACGACAAGACGAACAACATCTATTCATTGGCGCTTGCAAAAGATGCACTTTGCGCTGAGGACACGATTCTGCTGGAATCCGACCTGATATTCGACAAGAAAATCATTGACCTGCTCATAAACCATCCGGACAAGGACCTGGCGCTGGTAGCAAAATACGAAAGCTGGATGGACGGGACCATGGTCAGCATAGACGATGACATGAATATCGTAAATTTCATCCCGAAGCAGGCATTCCGCTACGAGGACATCGACGCGTACTGGAAAACGGTGAACATCTACAAATTCAGCAAGGAGTTCTGCAGGGACAAGTATGTGCCGTTCCTGGATGCATACTGCAAGGTGATGGGCAACAATGAATACTATGAGCAGGTGCTGAGGGTTCTGACACTGCTGCACAACTCCCCGCTTAAAGCCCTGCCTGTCAATGAATTGAAATGGTACGAAATAGATGACGTACAGGATCTCGACATTGCGTCCACGCTCTTCGCGCACGATGGCAGGAAATATGCCGGCTACCTCGGAAGACACGGCGGATACTGGAGATTCCCTGACCTGCTGGACTTCAGCCACTTCTCCAATCCATACTTCCCGACAAGGCAGATGAAAGAGGAGTTGAAGGCGAATTTCGACGCGCTTCTCGTAAGCAGCCCGTCAGGAATGGCTGTCAATGCGCTTCTTGCAGGCAAACTCACCGGAACAAGGCCGGAATACACAGTAGTCGGAAACGGGACCGGCGAACTGATAAGAATAATGATGAAAGAGCACTGCGGCGGACGCGTCGGCATGGTCTATCCCACATTCGACGAATATCCAGCCCGCCTCGACTCCGGCCAGATAGTCTCTTATCACATTGACAATGAAGATTTTACCTATTCAGCAGACGAGCTCATCGGATTCTTCGCGGACAAGTCATTGTCAATGCTGATGCTCATATCTCCTGACAACCCTACCGGCAGGCGCCTGTCCTGCGACGACCTCCACAAGCTTATAGAGTGGTGCAGGTCAATGAAGGTGAAACTTCTCGTCGATGAAAGTTTCGCGGACTTCGCCGATTCAGGCAACTGCCTGATGAACAATGATATGCTGGACTCATACTCCGGACTGTATGTAATGAAGGACATCTCTTCTTCATGCGGGGTGCCGGGTCTGCGTATCGGGATTCTGGCATCGTCCGACAAGGAACTGATATCCAGGGTGAAGGCGGATGCGAGCATCTGGAACATAAACTCCATCGCCGAATTCTACCTGCAGATCCACGGGAAATACGAAAAGGCCTACAATGTGTCCTGCAGCAAGGTCAGGGAGGAAAGGCAGAGATTCTTCAATGAATTATGCACCGTTCCATATCTGCGGCCTGTCACGTCAGAGGCTCCGTTCATCATGTGCGAAGTCAGACAACCGTTCACATCTTCTTCTCTGTCAAGCATGCTCCTGGAAAAAGGATTCCTCATCAAGGACTGCAGCCTGAAAAAGAGCATGGAGGGGCTTCAGTATGTGCGCATTGCAGTACGTAGCAGTGAGGACAATGACAGGCTGACGGCTGCACTGAAAGAAATCTGAGACACTATTGGAAATGATGTGGTAAAACGTTAAATTAGCCACACATTAACCACAAAAAGATGCCTAAGATATCTAAACGAGGAGCGGCACTGCCTGCTTCACCAATACGCAAACTGGCTCCGTTCGCGGAAGATGCCAAGAAACGTGGACTTAAAGTCTATCATCTGAATATCGGCCAGCCGGATCTTCCGACACCGGAAAAGGCATTGACCGCACTCAAGAACATTGACAGGAAAACGCTGGAGTACAGCCCGAGTCAGGGCACATCTTCCCTGCGTGAAGAATTCCGGAACTACTACCGGAAATTCGGCATTGACCTGTCCTCTGACGAAATCATCGTCACCGCAGGCGGCTCTGAGGCGTTGCTTGCGACGTTTCTCTCCGTATTCGACCCGGGCGACGAAGTGATTATCACTGAACCTGGCTATGCGAACTATCTGAGTTTCGCCAAGGCTGCCGGGCTCACGGTAAAAGCAGTCACGTCCAGGATAGAAAACGGGTTCGCGCTGCCGTCCGCCGAAGATTTCAAGAACGCCATCACTGACAAGACCAAGGCTATCCTCATCTGCAATCCGAACAACCCTACCGGTTACCTCTACTCTCCGGAAGAACTGTTCCAGCTGAGGGAACTGGTGCGGGAACACGACTTGTTCCTGATTGCTGACGAGGTTTACAGGGAGTTCGTATATACCGACGAGCCGTACATATCAGCATTGACATTGTTCGGGATAGAGGACAATGTGATAGTCGTGGATTCGGTGTCCAAACGCTATTCCGAATGCGGTATCCGAATCGGTATGGTGGTGACGCGGAATGCCGAAGTGAGAACAGCCGTCCTCAAATTCTGTCAGGCGAGACTCAGCCCGCCTCTTCTCGGTCAGATAGTGGCAGAGGCATCGATTGAAGGCACTGAACTCTATTCCAAGGACTGCTTCGACGAATACCGCTCCAGAAGGGATTTCTTCATCAAGGGGCTCAATGAGATTCCGGGTGTATATTCTCCTGTTCCTCAGGGCGCTTTCTATACTGTGGCAAAGCTCCCTGTGGAAGATGCTGAAGATTTCTGCCAATGGTGTCTGACGGACTTCTGTTGGAGAGAAAATGCGGAAGAAACCCCGGAAGAAGAAACAGGCATCCATTTCGACAGCCCGTTGCCGGGACCTGAAGTAAAAGAGCCGGAATATGTCGGGGAGACCGTAATGATGGCTCCTGCGGCCGGCTTCTATGCCACACCGGGTCTCGGACGGAATGAGGTCAGGATGGCTTATGTGCTGAACAAGAAGGACTTGAAGAGGGCCCTGATAGTGCTGCGTGCCGCCCTGGAAGAGTACAACAAGGTCAGATCTTGACGTAGAAATGACGTCTGAGCAGCAGCAGTCCGGCTACTGCATCAGTAAATTTTCTGCAATACCATGCGTCGAACCGGTTTTTCGGAAGCGGAAGACCCGTTCCGTCGTATTTATCGTTCGGGAAATCGCGGCGGATTGCGGTCAATGTCTTGTCACAATACCGTTTGAGCAGCGGTCCGGCTATGGCCTGACACACTTTGTTCTCGGACAGGATATATTTCCGCAGAGGATAACCGGCATTGATGAAATCAGCCCTTGTAGAGAATTTCATTGACTCATTCTCCGACCAGCGATAGACGAAAAGCGGCTTCTCATAGCGGTAATAGTTAAGGGACTTTCCTACCCTTACTATATAATAAAGGTCAGTGGACGGTCCTGACATCGAATCGAAGCCGCCGGAGCGCATGAAAGCCTCCTTACGGAATGTGACACCGGTAGGCGCAAACAGCCTGCAGAACGGTTCCCAGTCTGACAACGGCTTCCATAAAGGATACTGTTTCTGCTCATCTTGAACGACAGGTGCCGGTTCGCCCTTGTACTCCAGCCATTTGACAGGAGCCGGACAGATGATGTCAGCCTCGTTCTTCAATGCTATAACCTTGTCAATGCTTTCTATATAGTCCGGGAGCAGATAGTCGTCGTCATGTACAAGCACGGCATAAGGCGCATCAGAGAGGGACACGGCCCTGTTGAAATTGTCCACGAGACCGAGATTCTTCTCATTCCTGTAGTACGAAAGCCTGTCGTCATCCAACGCCGTCAGATACCTGCATATCGGAGAATCAGGCTCAGGATTGTCCTCGACCACTATCACGTCGAACGGAACCTCAGTTTTCTGGGCCAATGCAGAGGCCACGGTGTCCTTCAGCGTTTCCAGACGCTTGTACGTCGGAACAACTATGGAAAAACGGGGAGCCGTGACATTGACTCCACCTTTTATCAGTTTTACTCCAGACTCCGCCAGACGGTTCAGGTTATTTTTTTGATTCAGGCACGCTTCAGCATTGATTTCCATAACGAAGAGACTGATTGATAAAGTGATATGATTCCTGTACGGTAGAACTCCCCTACTGACATGTCCAGTTCGCGGAAAACCCACAGCGGCCATCGCCAGTTGTTGTACGCGGCCTGTACGATTCCCTGCACGAGGACTACTCCCAACAGTCCGAGCGTGGTAAATCTCAGCACTACAAATGTCATGGCCACGATTACTCCGCCAGATACCAGGCTAGGGACCACATATGGAACTCTGTTGTCGGTGGAAATTACCGAAGCACATTCAGAATGGTTCAGTTCCAGTGACATGATCAGGATATACAGGACACAGATGGTCAGGGAAGGCAGCTGGGTGCTCGACTTTATTAGTGAAAGCAACGGCGGAGCGACGAAGATGATACCTAATGCGCCGGCAAGCAGGATGATCTGTCCGGTGACCATGGTATAGGAAATCGTCTTTTTCAACGCTGCCCTATCCCCTGATACCCGCAAGTTGGAGACCTTAGGCAAATATGTGACGAAGAGGGTATTGGCAATGCCGGTGACAATCGTAGTGAGCTGGGTAAGAAGACCGTACGAACCGATTGTGGCAAGCGGCAGGAAAAAGCCGATGATGAACATACCCATCTTGTTCACGGCATAGGCGCCTACGAAATTGATACCGAGTTTCTTGGCATTGTACCAGATCACGCTGAATGTTTCGCGGATTTCCTTTCTGGTGACCGGGCCGGCATCAAGTTTCGCCTTCAATTCCGGCGTGAAATACTTCTTATATGCGAAGTAGCGGAAAGCGAACGGGGCAATGAAGTTAGCGGCAACTACTGCAAACAGTCCCCACCCCGACAGCAGGAAGATAGTGCAGAGCAACAGATAGACGGATTTGGAAAGGATTGCCGCCTGGGAGGACTCGCGTATCATCCCGCTTCCGGTCAAAAGGCTGGAATAATAGGAGAAATAGATGTTGAAGTACGTGGAGAACGAGTACAATATCCAGATAGGCAGGGAGTTGGCGACATTGGTAAAGCCTTCTGTAAGATACCATATATAGGCTGTACCGAATGTCAACATCACCATCAGCGCAAGCACTGAAAGCCTCCTATATACATATCGGGCCGTACTGATCAGCACGGACATCAGGTGCCAATCCACATCAGAGGAGCTTTCGTTACTGACTCCTTCCCGACAAAGTGTCTTGGCCCCGCTGTTCACGTAGGTAAAATTCCTTCCGAACTGAGGCGAGAAACCGAAATCCATCAGGCCCACGATAGAACTTACCGTCAGCATCAGGTAGTTCATACCGACTTCTTCGGAAGTGAGAAGATGCAATATGAGAGGCAATGTCACCAGTCCGGAACCTATCTGGAACAGTTTGGCGACATAACTCCACGTCACATCTTTTCTTGTAATGTCAATTCCCAATCTATAAGGTCATTATTTTCGACAGCATCGAAACAGTGCTCTTGGAAAGGATCTTGCAGGCTACCTGGCCTTCGAGCGCACGAAACCTGTGGCAATCCGTTCCGGTCATTGAATACATTCCCTTGGAAAGCATGTTCTGCGCCCTTTTTGCCACTGTCTCACCATAGACACCGATTATCGATGCGAGGTTCATCTGGAGAAGCGCTCCTTTTTCCATGAGACGCGAATAATCTTCCATCTTCATATAGCCATACCTTTCAGGATGGGCGATAATCGGAATATATCCAGCATCGAAAATATTGTCAATGATATTCCAGAAGTCAAGCGGAGCCGCCCAGGTGGACGTCTCCACAAGCAATTTGTTCTCGCCATGCAGCAGGAAGTCCTTCTTCGCCAGACGCTCTACGAAAAGATTGTCAATCATGTTTTCCGAAGCGAGCTCAAGCTCCACACTTCCTTTCCACGCCTCTTTCAGTTGTTCGAATCTGTCTTTCAGGTCCTGTGTCTTGTTCGGGACATCCTCCATAATGTGAGGAGTGCACCAGAGTTTGCGCACCCCGGCCTCCTCCATCAATGTCAGAATCTTGAGCGACTCTTCCAATGTCCTGACACCGTCATCCACGCCATACAGAACGTGTGAATGATTGTCCACAAACCCTTTAAGCAAGCCTGACTCATCCAGGGAGCAGCGGCTATTGAAAAATCCGAACATGTCAGAGACTTTTATTTTGTACTGTCGTTGCCGTAGCCATAGCCATAGCCATAACCATAACCGTAGCCATAACCATAGCCATATCTGCCATAAGCATGGGTCTGAACATCGACTCCGTTGAGAATCAGGGCCGTATGGTTATAGACTCCGCTTTCGTACAGTTCATCTACAGCAGGAAGCGACCTCTTGTCGAACAGACCAGCACGGATGATGAACACTGTAAAGTCGGCATACTTCGCAATGATGGTCGTGTCAGCTACAATGTCCACAGGCGCGCAGTCCATGAAGATGTAATCGTACCTTGCGGAAAGGTCTTCCATCATCTTCGCGAACCTGTCTGATACCAGAAGCTCTGCCGGATTAGGAGGAAGAGCGCCCACTGAAAGCAGATCCAGATTATCTCTAAGATGCTGGATTTCAGTGACAATGCTGTCCACTTTACCGTTCAGGTAAGCGGAAATTCCGGATTTGTTATGGTCCAGTGCCTTGCCCAGAGTAGCCTTCCTGAGGTCGAGGTCCATAAGCAGCACCTTCGAGCCTTTCAATGCCATAGTCGCAGCCATATTCATTATCACGAACGTCTTGCCGGCATTAGGATTGAATGAAGTGACCATCAACCTGTGACATCCCTTATGGTTTGACGTCATGAAGTCCATATTGGTACGGAGCACACGGAACGCCTCATTGATGCTGTTCCTGTTAGATGGCTCTACCACGATCCTGGTATTGGTATCGTCGCACATCTTCTTGCGGAGACGGTTGATGAGTCCTGCGCCTTTGCCTATCTGAGGAATCTCGGCAAGGAACGGAATCTTGAGTGAAGCCACGTCAGACTTGCACTTGACTCTTGTATCCAGCTGCTTGAGGAGGAAGAAGACTCCGAATGGAATTCCGCATCCGAGGACGAGAGCGACCAGCAGGATCATCTGCTTTCTCGGAGAATCCGGAAGGTCATTGCCGTTAGGGGCCATGACCATACGGGTATTGCCGACATTGACAAGACTGGCGATTTCATTCTCCTCTCTCTTCTTCAGGAGGTAAATGTAGAGTTCTTCCTTGATTTTCTGCTGACGCTCGATGGAAAGAAGCTGCAGTTCCTGCCCTGACGTATTGGCAATGCGGGACATTATCAGGTTCTCCTCTGACTCGAGTTGGTCGGCCTGGAGCTGCAGTGTGGAAATCAGGTTTTCAACCGAGCGGTTGATGGCTATCTTCAATGCAGCGATGGACGTGTTGAGGTCTGACACCAGAGGGTTGTTGTCACTGCTCTCATTTGCGAACCTGTCACGGTTGAGCACCAGGCTGTTGTACTCCTTGATCTGCGCCTCGACCGTCGTGCTGGTCAATCCTGAGTTCGCCGGGATAAGCGCACCTGAATGTGCAGGATTTTCCAGATATTCCTTGATGAACTTGGCGATAGCAAGCTGGTTGTTCACATCGAAGGACTTGGCCTTGTATTCTGTGGACTCCTCAAGATACGCTGCAGAAAGAGACCTTATGTCGGTGATTTTGTGAGAAGACTTGTAATCCTTGAGGTTTTCCTCCACTCCTCCCAATTCCTTCTCGATGACGATCAGACGGTCATTTATGAAGGCCGTAGTATTTCTTGCAGAACGGTTCTTGTTCTCTACCCAATGCTCGTTATATACATCTATCAATGTCCTGAGCACAGCATCTGCCCTGGACGGGAAACGGTCCTTCATCGTAAGCACGATAACGGTGGATTCCTTTCCGGACAACGCCACTGTAACGCCCTTGCAGTATGCTTTGGCCAACTTTGCGGAGTTTACCCAGCTGACACGCATAGGCTTTTTCCACTTGTCAATGAATTCCGTAGGGACAATGACAATCTTGCCTACAGGTGTAGATATGGTGTCGCGGAGCCTTCCGGTGATTTTTTCTGTATGTTTGATAGTTTCACCGGCAACTGCCAAATCCTTGATCACGAATGTGCTGTCTTTTTCATTGACAATCTCGAAAGAGAAAGCGGAAGCGTTGTTGTCTCCGGCAAGCACGAGGGCTATCGGGGAATCCGTGAACTTTTCTCTCGAACGGAGGAACTGCTTCTCCACGTATGTAGTCTCGAGTCCGAGGCGCTTTACCACGGTCTGCATAATGTCAGGAGACGAAATCGCCTCTATCTCATTATAGACATTGGAGCCGTTCATACTTCTGTACCTGACACCTCCTGTAAACGACGCGAGGTCCCTCAACGCTGAATTCTCATTGGTATCGTCTATCATCACCTTCGCAGTACGTGTATAGCTGGAGGCGGTGCGATACAGGTAAAACACTGAGAAACAGAGGCAGATGGCAACTGACAGCACATACCACCACTTGTTGTCCCAAATCATTGACCAGAGGTCCGCAAGGTTGAGAAGATCGTTTTCTTCTTCATTTCTGACCTGTGACGGTCTGTTATCGAGATTATTGTCTATTGGCATAGCAATCTTTATTTATCTTGTTATGTATATCAGTTTTATTTTTTTTATGTATATCAGTTTTATTTTTTCTTGGAATTCGATACTGCGATGAACAGGTTGGCGATGGTCACGCCAAAAGAGCCCATCGATACCCAGAAGGAAGCGGACCTGAGATTGTTTTCATTGACAGTGGACTGTCCGGCACGCACTCTGTTCGGCTCTACCATCACCACGTCATTCTGCTGAAGGTAATAGGCTGGAGAATTGAACAGATCGACTGAACGGATGTCCACGAAGTAGATATTGCGTTTTCCGTTAAGTTCACGTACCACGGACACCTTGTCTCTGCGGCCGTATATGGTAAGGTCTCCTGCAAGGCTCAATGCCTCCAGAAGCGTAATCTTGTCACCCGTAATGGAATATGTTCCAGGCCTTGTCACCTCGCCGATTACGGAAACCTTGAAGTTCAGGAACTCCACGGTCACTACCGGATCCTTGAGCAGATTTCGTGTAATGAGTTCGTTTCTGACTTTTTCGGACACCTGCCAGCGGGTAAGTCCTGCGACATTGATCTTGCCCACTATCGGGAATTCGATATTGCCGTCACTATCCACGGAATATCCCATAAGTCGCTGATAACCACCTGTCGCAGACGTTTCTGCACCGGCCTGATAGCTCACATTGGTAAGATTGAACATTGCAGACAACTCCGGATTTCTGCTGGAAACCACGATGGATATCATATCCTTAGGCTGAACCAGAATACCGAGTTCGCTTTTCATTGTCATCGTGGTGTCTTTCGTGGCATCCTGAAGATAATTGATGTTTCTTGATGTTTTCGAGCCGCACGACGAAAGAGCCAAAGACAGCGCTAACGCACTAACGCACAAAGACAAGCGGATTTTTTTCATATACAGTTTAAAATTAAAGTCATTGTAATTATAACCGGATTAGTAGGCAAAGTTATCTATTTTGAAAGTAATTTGAAAGTAAATGACGAAAGAATTATATAATCTGAGTATCTTTGCATTACAAGGGAGCAGTCCTACGCCCCCTCTGATGACATTGACATTACAACATAAGACACTATAGATGGACAGACAATATCCTAAAATATATATGTACACTGACGGTGCTTCCAGCGGCAATCCAGGCCCCGGAGGCTACGGTGTGGTCCTGAAATGCGGGCCTCTCTACAAGGAACTGAGCGGCGGATTCATACGGACCACCAACAACCGCATGGAACTTCTCGCGGTCATCACCGGGCTCGAAGCCATAAAATGGAAAAATGCCGACATCGAAATCTGGAGCGACTCTTCCTATGTGGTCAATGCCATAAACCAGGGCTGGCTGAACAACTGGGTGCGCAAGGATTTCGCAAAAGTCAAGAATCCGGATCTGTGGAAGCGTTTTCTGAACATCTACAGGCAGCACCATGTGGTATTTCATTGGCTTAAAGGGCACGCAGGCCATCCCGAGAACGAGAGATGCGATGAACTGGCGGTGAATGCCGGGGCAGGCGCAGTCTCCCGCAATGAGACGCTGCCGGTGGATGAAGGCTATGAGGCTTCCGCAAATAATGAGGGAACACTGTTCTAAAACAGAAAAATATTGCTAAATTTGACTGAATATATACTTTAAAGGAAAAATATGATCAACAATAAATTGACCGTCGGAATCACACAGGGAGACGGTAACGGAATCGGATATGAAGTAATAATCAAGGCATTGGCAGATGCCAGAATTCTGGACAGTTTCACGCCTGTCATATACGGTTCATCCAAGATTTTCGGTTTCTACCGCAAGCTCATCCACAATCTGGAGCAGCTCGACACGTACGTAATCAATTCAGCATCAGAGGCCAAGCCCAAAAAGATCAACATTCTCAACTGTCTTCCGGACAATGTCTATGTGGAGCCGGGCCAGCCTTCTCCTGAATCGGCAAAATGCGCCATCACGGCTCTCGACAAGGCTGTAGAGGACCTCAAGAACGGAGATATCGACGTGCTTGTCACAGGACCTATAAACAAGAGGGCGATGACCAATGCGGGCTTCGGCTTCACCGGCCACACCGAGTACCTCAAGCAGGCATTCGGAGTAAGCGACGTGGCTATGTTCATGATCAGCAGCCAGCTGAAGATTGCTGTCGTTACAGGCCACATTCCTCTTAAGGATGTAGTGTCCAGCATCACCTCCGAGAAGATCCTCACCAAGCTGAGGCTGATGAACGCTTCCCTGAAACGTGACTTCGGTGTCACGAAGCCGAAAATCGCCGTGCTCGGCCTGAATCCGCACTGTGGCGACGACGGACTGCTCGGAGACGAGGAGCAGACAATCATTGCACCGGCCGTGAAAGCTGCCAATGACGAAGGCATCATGGCTTTCGGTCCTTACTCTCCGGACGGTTTCTTCGGACTTGCCAACTACAGCAAATTCGATGCGACATTGGCAATGTACCATGACCAGGGACTTGCTCCGTTCAAGGCTCTCGATTTCGAAGACGGCGTGAACTTCACTGCAGGACTACCTGTCGTGCGTACGTCTCCTGACCATGGAACCGCATACGGAATGGCAGGACGCGACGAGGCCGACCCGATGTCCATGATGTCTTCCATCTACGCAGCCATCGACATCTACAAGCACAGAGTGGCATACGACCGTCTCGAAGCAGGAAAGATGCACGAGCGCACTGTAGATGAGGGCAGACCGGAACGTCCTGGCAGACAGCAGATTGAATAATATACAATGCAGAAAGACCGCAAACTTGAAATCCAGTTTCTGAAAGGAGTCGGGCCGAAACGTGCTCAACTTCTGGAATCCGAATTGGGTGCAGGTACGGTCAGCGGACTCATAAGAGTATATCCGTACAAATACGTTGACAGAAGCGTGATTGTTCCCATCGCAGGCGTGCCGGTTACCAGTGCGTCAGTTCAGGTGATGGGCAAGGTGGTGTCGTGCACTCTGCTGGACAAAAGCGGAAAGGCTGTGGACATCGATTCACCCAAGCCAGGTTCAATCAGCCGTTTATGCGTGACGGTCGCAGACGATACCGGACAGATGGAAATGGTGTTCTTCAAGGGGATCAAATACATGATTTCCAAGCTCCAGACAGGAAGGAGGTTCATTTTCTTCGGAAAGCCGACATTGTTCAACGGGCGGGTGAATATGGTCCATCCTGAAATCGACGATCCGGGAAGCGGGTGCCAGTCCGGGACAATGACGGGTGTCTATCCTTCCACCGAGAAGCTGAAGAATGCAGGAATTACCGGAAAGGTGATGAACAGGATCATGGCTGAGGCCCTCAATGTCGCAGTAAACGAAATCACAGAGACATTGCCTGAATATGTCATCAAGGAAAAGGGACTTGTGTCATTGACCTTCGCATTGAACAATATCCATTTCCCGAAGGATGTCTATGCGCTGAAGAAGGCCGAGTACAGGCTCAAGTTCGAGGAACTGTTCTATCTCCAGCTTTCTCTGCTGAAACAGAAATATATACGGAGCAGGAACGAGCACGGTATCCTGATGCCGAAAGTCGGGGATGCGTTCAATGTCTGTTACAACGGATTGCCTTACAGCCTCACTGGGGCGCAGAAGCGAGTCATCAAGGAGATTCGTTCAGATATGATGAGCGGCAAGCAGATGAACAGGCTGCTGCAGGGAGATGTGGGCTCCGGAAAGACGATGGTGGCGGTGCTTTCTGCCCTGCTCGCATACGGGAACGGATATCAGACCTGCCTGATGGCGCCTACGGAAGTACTTGCAAGACAGCACTATACAAATATCGTCAAGTATCTGAAGGACACCGGCGTAAATGTTTCTATTCTTACCGGAACGACCAGGACTGCAGAAAGGAGGCAGGTTCTCGCGGACCTCGCTGAGGGGAAAACAGGCATCATTGTCGGCACTCATGCGCTGATTGAGGACAATGTGGTGTTCAGCAGACTGGGCCTTGCCATCATTGACGAGCAGCACAGATTCGGTGTAGAGCAGCGTTCCCGGCTATGGCGCAAATGCCCTGACGGTGTTCCTCCGCATATTCTCGTGATGACCGCGACTCCGATTCCGAGGACATTGGCAATGACGCTGTACGGTGATCTGGACGTCTCCGTAATCGACGAGATGCCTCCAGGAAGGAAGCCGGTGCAGACCATCCAGATTACGGAAAGGAAAAGGCTTCACCTTTACCAGTTCATCCGCGACCAGATAGCGGCAGGAAGGCAGGCGTTCATCGTCTATCCTATGATATTCATAAATGACAAGGTGGATTACAAGAATCTGGAAAGCGGATACGAGGAGGTCGTGGAGGCCTTTCCTTTCCCGCCTTACAAGGTAGCGATAGTCCACGGGCAGCAGAGCGACGAAGACAAGGCGTTCAACATGAATGCTTTCGTGGCAGGAAGGGCGAACATATTGGTTTCCACTACTGTGATTGAGGTGGGTGTGGATGTGCCGAATGCCACGGTGATGGTTATCGAGAGCCCTGAACGTTTCGGCTTGAGCCAGCTTCACCAGCTGAGGGGAAGGGTCGGCCGTGGCGGCGGGGAATCCTACTGCATCCTCGTGCGTCCGGACAAGCTCAGTGATGAGTCGAAAAAGCGGATCGACCTGCTCTGCCAGACGGAGGACGGGTTCGTTCTCGCTGAGGAGGATATGAAAATGCGCGGGCCTGGAGACCTGGAAGGGACTCAGCAGAGCGGACTGCCGATTGAACTGTCCATCGCATCATTGGCCAAGGACGGAGGCATCCTTTCTGAGGCAAGGGACTATGCCGCACGTGTTCTGGAGCAGGACCCTGACTTGTCCCAGCCGAGGAACTACCAGCTGACTCAGGAGCTCAGAAAAGACAAATACTTCCACAAGGACTACAGCAAAATAAGTTGAAAAATCTATACAGATGAAAGGAACAATAAAATCTGGGGGCCTGGCCGCATTGACAATCAGCACTTTACTGACAATGAACTGTACAAGTGACAAAACATCGGAAGGCTATATCGGGCCATCCCAAATCGAAATCAAAGACGGGAAAATGACTCCCGAGGCTCTTCTCGCTTTCGGAAGGCTGTCTGACCCGCGACTCTCCCCTGACGGGAAAACCATTCTCTATGGTGTAAGCTACACATCCATTGCGGATAACCGCAGCTGCAGGAATCTTTTTCTTGTCAATGCTGACGGCACGTCGCCCCGACAGCTTACCCGAGACGGGAAAAGCATAAGCTGTGCAAGATGGTGCAATGACGGCAAGTCCGTCGCATATGTCCAGGGCGGGCAGATCTGGAAAGCTGATGTCCGCGGGCTCTCTGGAGAAAAGCCTTCACTTGTGAGGAGACAGCAGATCAGCGACGTAAAGGAAGGCGTCGGTGAGTTCAAGTTCTCCCCAGACGAAAGCAAAGTGCTATATGTCAGCCACGTACACAGTGATGTAAAGACTCCGAAAGATTCAGACCCGGCTCTGGACAAGGCTTCCGCTTATGTTGCCGAAGACCTTATGTACCGCCACTGGGACCACTGGGTTACTGAACTGCCTCACACTTTCATTGCTGATTTCAGCAAAGGAATCACCAGGGAGAACAGCACAGATATCTTGGCAGGTGAGAGCAAATTGTACGAACTGCCTACGGAGCCGTTCAGTGGTCTGGAGCAGCTGGACTGGTCACCTGACGGAAAGTACATTGCCTATTCATGCAAGAAGAAAACGGGAAAGGAATATGCATTCAGCACGAATACCGAGATTTACATCTACGATACCGGAACAGGTGAATGCCAGGTGATTCCGATGGGCGGCGGATATGATACCAATCCGCTCTGGAGTCCTGACGGAAAGTCCATCGTATGGCTGAGCATGGCCCGCGACGGATATGAGGCTGACAAGGTAAGGCTTATGGCTGCTGATTTCACTGACGGTTCTGTCAGCAATATCCGTGACCTGACTGCTGATTTCAAATACAATGCGGCCGGTCCTCTCTGGGATGAGGATTCCCGCAGCATCTATTTCAATGCTCTTGCAGAAGGTGTCCAAGGCGTTTTCAAGGCTGACATTGACGGAAATATCAGCAGGATCACGGCTCCTGACGTGTGGTGCGACTACGATTCGCCGTTCGCTGTCCTGAAGGATGGTGACAATACTACTCTGCTTGCAAGCTGGTGCAGCATGGACTTCCCTACCGAGCTTGTCAGCATTGACGGAAAATCCGGCGACAGCCGTCAGATAACTGACGAGAATGGTCACATTCTGTCGCAGCTTGCTCCTGATACGATGGAGGCGAGAATGGTGAAGACTGTGGACGGAAAGGATATGCTGACTTGGGTAATGTACCCTCCTCAGTTCGACTCGACCAAGGTTTATCCTTCGATTCTGATCTGCCTCGGCGGTCCTCAGGGGACATTGAGCCAGTCATGGTCCTACAGATGGAACTACCGTCTCATGGCTGCGCAGGGTTATGTGGTGGTCATGCCTAACAGGCGTGGCACTACGGCTTTCGGTCAGGACTGGTGCGAACAGATTTCGGGAGACTATTCCGGCCTGAATATCCAGGACTACCTTGCTGCCGCGAGAGAGCTTAAAGCTGAGCCTTATATCGGCAAGATGGCTGCCTGCGGTGCATCCTATGGCGGATATTCCGTTTATTACCTTGCTGGAGTCCACGAGAATACTTTCGACTGCTTTATCGCCCATGCCGGCATTTTCGATGAGAAATATATGTATGGCGAGACTGAGGAGATGTGGTTCTGCAACTGGGACAACGGCGGTCTTGAGGAATACTCCTATACGCCGGGCCAGATGGGTCCTGCCGGTGACGGAAAGACTTTCGGCGGCATGCTGCAAGGCGGTTCTCCATGGAGTGACAATGCCAAGGCCAAAAGGCACTATGCCCACAGCCCTTCCGAGAATGTAACCAAATGGAACACTCCTATTCTATGCATCCACGGATGCATGGATTTCCGTATTCCGTACGATCAGGGGATGGCGGCGTTCAACTGTGCTCAGATGATGGGTGTTCCGTCCAAGCTGATCATGTTCCCGGAGGAATGCCACTGGATTCTCCAGCCGCAGAACGCCCTGTTCTGGCATCGCGAGTACTTCGACTGGCTTGACCGCTGGTGTAAATAATGGTTATATAACAGGGCTGTGATGGCCGCCGAGAGGACTCCGCTCACTTTCGTTCGCTTCGGACCCTCCCAACGTTTCCTGCGTGGTCTTCGACCACTTGTCTCCGTCGGGCCCCTCCCGCTTCCCGAGAGCGCGGGAGCTCACGCCTCTCGGCGGCCACCACAGCCAGAACATCACTAATATAAAGACCGGCCAGGATTTCTGGTCGGTCTTTTTCGTAGATGTTATTCGTTAGATGTCATTATTTTCCGTAGCGCTTGAGGATGGGGTCGTAGGCATCGATGCGGCGGTCGCGGAGGAACGGCCAGCCCCGGCGCACGTACTCAGTGCGGTCAAGGTCAAGGTCGATGACTTTGTTTTCCTCGTGCTCGGTATCGAACTGTGCAAGGATTTCGCCCTGTGGACCTGTGGCGAAGGAATATCCCCAGAAATCCAGGCCAATGGTATTGCCTGACGGGTCATCCTCGTGGCCTACACGATTGACGGTAATCACCGGAAGTCCGTTGGCTACGGCATGTCCGCGCTGGACGAGCTGCCAAGCCTGACGCTGCATCTCCTGTTCTTGCTTGCAGTCTGTTCCGACGCCTCCGATGGCTGTAGGATAGATAAGAAGGTCGGCTCCGTTCAATGCCATGAGACGGGCTGCTTCCGGATACCACTGGTCCCAGCATACGAGAACGCCGAGGTCACCGACAGAAGTATGGATCGGCTTGAAACCCAAATCACCCGGTGTGAAATAGAATTTCTCATAGAAACAAGGGTCATCAGGAATGTGCATCTTACGATACTTCCCTGCGATAGTGCCATCTTTTTCCATCACCACTGCAGTATTGTGATAAATACCCGGAGCACGACGCTCGAACAGAGAGAGCACCAGTACGATTCCCAGTTCCTTGGCGAGGGCACCGAACTTCTCTGTAGATGGTCCAGGTATCGGCTCAGCAAGGTCGCACAATGCGGCCTCTTCCGTCTGGCAGAAATAAACGCTGTTATGAAGTTCCTGAAGCACAACCAGTTGCGCACCATTAGCCGCACAGTCACGGATATTCGCTTCCAGCTTCGCGATATTGGCAGCAATGTCCTTTCCGCAAGACTGCTGCACCATTCCCACTTTAAGAATTCTTGACATATCTGTATTTTTTAAATTTCCATTAACCTTCCAAAACAGCCTATTGGGCCAACCAGCCTTCAGGGAACTGCATTGTCACGCAATGAAGTCCGCCGTGTCCTGAAAGCAACGGCCTGCAATCTATGACTTTCACCGTTCTGTCGGGGAACACTTCCTGAAGTCTCTTCCTGGCGATCTCATCCTTAGGGGAGTCAGCGCCAGGAACGAGTACTGCCCCATTGACAATCAGGAAATTGGCATAAGAACCAGGCAATCTGTAGTCATCCAGATACAGAGCATCAGGCAGCGGAAGCGGCACCAACTTATAAGGCTTCCCGTCCAGAGTCCTCAACGTCTTCAACTGCTCTTCCATAGCGTGCAGTTCCGCGTAATTCTCATCCGACTCATCCTCGCACTGCGTATAGACAATCGTATCCGGGGAACAGAATCTGGCCATGATATCCACGTGACTGTCAGTATCATCGCCTGCTATACCGCCATGGTCTAGCCATATCACCCGCTCAAGACCGAATGCATGCTTCAGTTCACCTTCGATCTCCTCCTGCTCAAGATACTCGTTCCTGTTGAGCGAGCACAGGCACTCCTTCGTGGTAAGAAGAGTTCCCTGCCCGTCAGAGTCAATGCTTCCCCCTTCCAACACGAACGGTCTCATATCCACGCAGGCCACATCCTGAGCGAAAACATTCTCGAAGAATATCGTCTTGGTTATCTGATTGTCCTTGTCTGAAGCGAACTTGAGGCCCCAGCCGTTGAACACGAAATCATAGAGATATTTCTCACCATTGTCCCCATAGACCGCAATTCCGCCGTGGTCACGCGCCCAGGTGTCATTGATTTCGCACTGCGCGAAATGGATTCTGTCAATGTCAATGTCCAAATGCAAGGCATCAGACAGTTCCGCCAGTCTCGCGGCAGTCTTCTCAACCGATGTCGTAACTATCAGAAGTTCTTCAGTCTCAAGCACGGCCGAAGCAATCTTCGCATAACATTCCTGAACCTTGTCCAGTTCATACCACGGAGTAGTCTCATCCGGCCAAGTCAGCTGGACTCCACTCTGTTTCTCCCATTCTGCAGGTAATCTCATAATCTATAATTCCAAAACACGCAAAATTACTCAAATCGCAGCACAAAAAAAAGTCCGTTCATCGTGGGAAGAACGGACTTTTGTTATGAAGACAGGATGATGTCCTAAATTATTCGATAGTAACGACTCTGTTGAGGACTGCTGAAGAGAACCTGTTGTTGGTAGCGCCTTCGGCTTTTACTACGAGGTGATCCTCAGAGATACCGTATTTCTCGACGAGTGCTTTCTTGACATTGTTTACACGCTGCTCTGAAAGATACTGGTTGCGGGATGCAGAACCTGTGCCCTTGTCAGCTGAACCTGTGAGCACAAATACCTTGTCAGGAGCCTGCTCGAGAATGTTCTTCACATAGAAATCGAGGTGAGCCTCCTCACGCTCTGAGAGCTTGGTGCTGCCGATTTCGAAGTAAAGCGTAGCCGGAGAAACGAGGTCACCTGCCTTGGTTACTGTAACAGTATCAGGTGTTGCGTTCTTGAGGTCTTCAATCTGCTGCTTGAGGTCTTTGTTCTCTTTCTCGAGAGCATTTACACGGTCCTGAAGGTCATTGTACTGAGCCTCTGTGAAAGGAACAGGAATGACGGCAGGAACAACAGATGTATGACGTTTGAAGTTCGTCTTGCCGAGATTTACTGCCACGCCGAATTTGGCTGACGGAAGGAATCCGAGTTGAGTACTAGGCCTTGGTGCCACGTGAGGGAAATCAGTCTTGGTAGAAAGTACAGAAAGATCGAGATAGAGGTTCACGCGGTTACAGAGACGGAAGTTGTTCAACAGACCTACTCCCACACCGAACTCATTGTTGCTCTGCGCGCGCATATAAGCAAATGAAGGGTAAGCGATTACATTCCAAGTTCTGGTCTCCTTATATCCGCTGAATGCATTGGAAAGATTCCAGAGGAAATCCACATGAACAGTGTTGCAGTTGAATGCGCCTTCGCATGCTGTGAAGCCGTCCTGTGCCACAACCTTGTTCTTGAGACCCTGCCAGCCGCCTCTTACACCGACTGAAGGAGTAATCCATTTGCCCACATAGATGTCGGTAGCGATTCCGGCCTTGCCGTCAACACCCTTGCCCAACCAGGAGTTCACACCGGCACCGACACCGATGAACCAGTTGTCACCGAAACGATTGGTTTCATATGAACCACGTACAATCTTGCCATTCTCATCGCGATTGCCATTTTCCTGTGCATTTGCAGCAGGAACGGCTACCAGTACGCTTGCCATAACAGCAAGTGCGCTAATGACGAATTTAGAAGTTTTCATTATCATATCTATTAAAGTTTTATATTTACCATCACCACAGGGCATCAGAGAGCAAAAAAAATGCAGACCGCCCTGTTACAAAAACGGTCTGCAAAAATACAGTATTAGAATAAAAAAACAAATACTTTTTTTACTCTACAATTATTATTCGCCTCTCACGACCTTGAGTTTCTCCCTGATTTCAGACATTTTCTTCTCGGTAAGAGGATACATTGACATTATCAGAATACCTGCTGCCGAACCGATTGCAGGAATCCAGCTGATGAGCGCCTTGATGGTGGAAAGGGCCTCAGGAGTCTGTACGGCGCCCTTGGCATTATCATATCCGAAAGCCATCAGCACCCACAGCACGATAGCGCTTCCAAATGCGGCACCGAACTTCTGGGCCATTGAGGATGAGGAGAAAATGAGACCTGTAGAGGCATTGCCGTTCTTCAGTTCCGAATAATCCGCAACGTCCGCGAACATTGTCCAAAGCAGAGGCGAATTGATACCGATTGCGATGCATATCAATACTTGGAGCACCATCAATGTCCACATTCCCGCAGGCGTGTCAGGCAAGAACATCACGATTACGCTAAGTACGGAGATGATGGTGAGGACAGACAGGAAGGTCGCCTTCTTTCCGATTTTCTCTGAGACAGGAACGGTCACGATGACACCTACAAGCTGGGCGATTTCTCCGGCGGTAAGGAAGGCGGCCAATGTAAATACCGCATTGACACCCAACACATCAGCGAAATAATATGCCGCCGCACCACCTCGGATACAGTTGAACAGGAGCACGGAAATACCTCCGCCAAGCAGCATCCACCACGGCCCGTTGGAAACAAGGCAACGCAGGTCATTCCATACTGACGACTGTCGTACAGGTTCCTCAGCTACCACTCCTGCGTTCTGCTTCTGCATCTGAGCTTCAGTCACATGCTCCCGCGTCATCGCAAAAGAAAACAGGAAGAGAATCGCACATATGCTGCCTATTATTATCAATGCCACGGTCCAGTCCATAGGAGCGGAATCCGCTATGGTCCAGTTTTGCGGCAGAGTGCCCATAATCGCCCCACGAAGTCTGAGAAGCGGTTCGAACGAGCCCATTGCCACGAAACTTCCGATGAAGGCGAAGAACATTCTGAATGAGGAGAACATTGACTTTTCCCTCGCGTCATCAGACATGACTCCCAACATTGCACCGTAAGGAACATTGATAGCGGTATATACCGTCATCATGAGAATATAGGTGACGTATGCGTAGATATGCTTGAAGGTATAGTTGTCCGTCTGAGGCGTGAAGAAAGCCAGGATTCCTGCCAATGCGAAAGGCACGGCTATCCACAGAAGGTACGGACGATATTTACCCCACCTCGTATTGGTCCTGTCAGCTATCAGTCCCATAACAGGGTCCGACACGGCGTCATAGAGCTTGGTCACCAGAATAAGCGTTCCGGCATGTGCCAGACTCAGACCGAAGATATTGGAGTAGAAGAACGGAAGATAATAGGAAAAGATTTTCCAGAACATCGATGACGACATGTCACCGAAGCCGTATCCTATTTTCTCTGAAAGATTTTTCTGCATGATTATTAGATTTTTTTTCAATTATCTGGAATTGCGGAGAGCGGCACAGGTCTCCCTTATAAGTGCAACGGTAGATGTATCAGACAGATATACTGAATTCAGGCCCTGCTGCTCCTGAGCCGGGTCACCACAATAATCATCTCCCGTCTGCCAATAGACGTTTTCTGCAGACTGCCCTGCGAGTCCGCCCCAAGTCCAGAAATTCACACCCTCGAGAAGGCCGCCCTCTTTGGCAGAAGCCTCCAGACGTGAGAAGATATTGGCATAATACCTGTCTCTGAGCGTAACCGGAGTCCCTTTAGCGAACACGAAACCGTCACGCGGGAAGCCGAATTCCTCGAGCACCACCGGCTTGCCAAGCCTCTGAGCCACCGCAAGATGCTCATCTATATACTCATCTGTCTTCCGGATCGCATCTGGCAAATCCTCAGCCAACGAATCCTTGTGTGCCCAAGTCCAGTTGAATGGCCAGATATGAATCGTCAGATAGTCAATGTCCGGGCAGGCATGAATCTTCTCGTAAAGAGGCATGTCGGACTCGCATCCGAAACTGCCCTCGTTGCCGCTGGAAACCATATGGTTAGGATCAATGGACTTGATCAATGCCGCTGTCTCGCACAGCCAGTCGTAAAATGCCGCCTTGACAGTGTCGGATTCAGAAAAACATCTCGGTTCATTGCAGATCTGCCATGAGAATATCGCAGGATCTTCCTTGTACGGCTTGCCGGTCACCGTATTCACCCTTGAGACGATATGGCGGACATTGTCTGCGGCCAATGATTTCGCTACGGAATCAGTCATGAAACGGGAAGTGAAAGCGCGATACTCGTCCCATGTAGCATCATTGGTACTCAATGCCTTGCCGGCACCGGCCCACTCCAGATACTGACCGAAACCGCCTGACCACTCCCAGGCATTGTTCATATACAATACTGCGGACATTCCGCGTTTGCCGAGTTCGTTCAGGAAACGGTCCAGTCCGACAAAAACTTTTTCATCATAGACTCCCGGAGATGTCTGAAGCACAGGCTCCACCTTGGACTTCACGCCAGGCTGGCCGTCCGCACCCACAAGCACACGCAGATTGGTCACGCCCAATGCCGCAAGCGAATCAAGTTCCGCGCAGGCGCGCTCCGGGTCTGCAGCTTCAGTATCGGACATCAGAAGCGGTCCGTACCACATATTTGTACCGAGGAAATAAGACGGCTCGTCGCCTCTTTGGAATTTGCCGTTTTCAATGCGCCAGAACGATGGATTTCCGGTGCAGGATGCCAGTGTCAATGCCAATGCGATTGTCAATGTCGATTTTCTCATATATATTGTTCAAGTGTTATCTCTCACTTTTCCGCATGGACAAGCACAATTTTACAGCGCTGCCGCCCATATCGGAAACCGTGCAAAGTTAACCAGAGAGAATCATCCAAACAAATATAATATTGACATAAATCAGCCAAAAAGCCTACACGATCACCTTGTTCTTCTTGTACAGGGCCCTGAAATCACGCGGCGTGATTCCGCGTTTGGCCTTGAAGATACGGTTGAAGTTGGACAGGTTGTTGAAACCGCTCTCGTAACATATTTCAGAAATGTTCTTCGTCGAATCCACCAGCATCCTCGCAGCATAGCCGAGCCTGATGTCCAAAACATAGTCAGACAACGGCTTGCCGGTGCGCATCCTGAAGAAACGGCTGAAAGCGGACGGGCTCATGCCCACCATTGACGCCAGGTCCTCCAGACGGAGCTGCTCTGCATAATGGTCATTGATATACTGCTTGACCTTGGTCACCCTGCGGCTTTCCTGATTACGTGACGAATGGGCGAACGAGCTGCTGGCCAATATCTTGTAATCCGACTTCGACAGCTCTTCCAGAATCCACAGGAACTTGAGGAACTGGACGAAATGGTCTTTCTCATTGGACAACGTATCGAGATACGGATATATCTTCATGATTCCGGACAACGGAAAAGAAATCCCATGGTCTGCCGCCTTGAGCATCTTCCGGATGGAGTCGAACTGGTTCTTCGCAAGGATTCCATCTCCAAGGAAATCAGGAGAGAACTGGATGGTTATCTCCCTGATGTCCGGACTCTTGCAGTTGCCGTCCTCCCAGACATGTTCCAGATTCTCCGCCGCAATAAGCGCCAGGTCGTAATCCCCTATGGTTTCCATACTGTCACCTACAATACGCCTGACCCCCGCTCCGTGCTCCACAAAGTTCAATTCAAACTCTCTGTGACGATGAAGCGGATATGTAAATTCCGTCTTGTGACGTTCCACAATATGGAAGCAGTCCAGCTCCGACAATTGTGTAATTTCCGTAAGAACTTCACTCATATCTGAAATAAGGTTATCAGTTTTTATGTTTTCACGCAAATATATTCATTTTTTGATACTTTTTTAACAATTATCAATAATTTTAAACAAACGGGCTCTGCCGACATCCATTCTACGTGCGAATGATGTACATTTGCAGACAACAACATTGATCAAAATGAACACTGAACTGAATTTTTTGCGCAAAGAAGCGCTGCAGGAACTCGAGACAAACATATTGCCTTTCTGGATGCAGCAATGCATTGATACAGAGCATGGTGGATTCATAGGCAGAATTCGCGGCGACGGAAGCGCAGACCCGGACGCTCCGAAAGGAGCCATCCTCAACGCACGCATCCTGTGGGCATTTTCGGCGGCTTTCCGGGTGCTCGGCAAGAAAGAATATATCGAGACTGCAACCCGCGCAAAACGCGAAATCATCGACCGCTTCTATGACAAGGAATACGGCGGAGTTTTCTGGAGCCTGGACAGCCAAGGCAGGCCGCTCGACACCAAAAAGCAGATTTACGCTCTCGGATTCGCCATCTACGGACTGAGCGAATATGCACGCGCGACCGGGGACAAAGAGGCGGAGGACTACGCGCTCAGACTTTTCAATGACATTGAAAAATATAGTTTTGACAATGTGAAGAACGGCTATTTCGAGGCATTGACCCGAGACTGGCAGCCGATAGCCGACATGAGGCTGAGCGAGAAAGATGCGAATGAGCACAAGACCATGAACACGCATCTCCATATCATTGAGCCATATACGAATCTCTACCGGGTATGCGGAGATGAAAGGCTGAAGGAGAGGATTGCCAATCTGCTGCACATTTTCCGGGAGAAGATCCTGGACCGCAGTACCGGCCACCTGCAGCTTTTCTTCGACGATGACTGGAACAGCAAATATTCTATCATTTCTTTCGGACACGATATCGAGGCGTCCTGGCTTCTCCACGAGGCGGCAAGCGTAATCGGGGAGGATATCGACGAGATTCTGCCGGACATCGTAAAGATCGCAGATGCAGCCGAAGAAGGCTACATCCCGGGCGGCGGAATGCTTTACGAATTCCATAAGGACAGCGGAGCAGTGGATGCCGACAGGCACTGGTGGGTGCAGGCTGAAACAGTCGTAGGATACCTGAACATCTATGGACTCACCGGGGATGAAAAGGCATTGACAAAAGCCGTGGACACCTACAAATTCATCAAGGAGCACATTGTGGACAAGGTTTCGGGCGAATGGTTCTGGAGCCTGAAGGCGGACGGCACTACCAACAGGGATGACGACAAGGCCGGATTCTGGAAATGCCCGTACCACAACAGCCGAATGTGCCTTGAAATCATAGAACGTACTTCGAACAAATAGCCGACTAAATCTGAATACATTATGAGAGAACACCTGTTTTCATTGGTTGCCGTGGCAGTCTCGGCAGCATTGACATTGACACAGACCGACGCGACAGCGAAAATCCGCCTGCCGCAGATCATAGGCGACCACATGATTCTGCAGCAGCAGAGCAGCGCCAATATCTGGGGCACCGCAACCCCTTCCGCGAAGGTCAATGTAAAGGTTTCCTGGTCGAACGAAAAACACAGCACCACCGCTGACAAGGACGGCAAATGGAAAATTGCAATAAACACTCCTTCAGCGAGTTACAACAAGGAAAGCATCACCATATCGGACAAGGACGGAGCTGTCACATTGACAGATGTCCTGATCGGGGAGGTATGGCTGTGCGGCGGCCAGTCTAATATGGAGATGCCGCTTGAGGGCTTCTATGCATGCCCTATAGAAGGGGCTGAGGAGGCAATATTGACAGCCGGAAAATGGAAAGACCGAGTCAGGGAAGTGAAAATCCCGAAGACAGGGGCATTGACCCCGCAGGATACCGTGGAGGGCAAATGGGTGGAGACCACACCTGAGACCGCGATGAAGTTCACTGCTGCAGGATGGTACTTCGCTACAATGCTGAATTCGGCCCTGGACGTGCCCGTAGGCATTGTCGCATGCAACTGGGGCGGTTCTGCCGTGGAGAGCTGGCTGCCTAAGGAGGTGGTATATTCCTACGAGGAGAACACCATACCGTCCAATTCTCACGAACCCAAGAAAGACCCCGGCGGATGGTACAACTGCACTTCTTCCTATGTGATGTACAACGGAATGCTCGTTCCTGTAAGCAATTACACCATCAAGGGCTTCCTCTGGTACCAGGGCGAGACCAATGCCGGCCTGTACGGATATTATGCGGAAAGGCTCGCGAAAATGGTAAGCATCTGGAGAGACTTGTGGGGACAGGGTGAGATCCCGTTCTATGAGGTCGAACTGGCGCCGTGGAAATATGGCGGGGACGGCACTACCGGAGCACGCATAAGAGAGGCACAGCACAATGCCGCGAAACTCATTCCGAACAGCGGAATTGTATGCACCAATGACCTTGTATATGAATATGAAGCGGACCAGATCCACCCGTGTCAGAAACGCGGAGTGGGAGAACGGTTGGCTCTGCTGGCACTCAACAGGACTTACGGGATGTCGTCATTGCCTTGCGAAGGCCCTGAATTCAAGGACTTTACGGTGGAAGGCAACAAGGTTATAGTGAATTTCACCAACACGCAGTACACGTCATTGAGCCCGTGGCACGACATCCAGGGCTTCGAGGTGGCGGGAGAGGACAGAGTATTCTACCCTGCAAAGGCGGAGCGCCGGGATCACTCGGTAGTCGTAACCTGTGAACAAGTTTCTGAGCCGGTGGCGGTAAGATACTGTTTCCGCGATTTCCAGAAGGGCAATCTGACAGGCGTAATAAATCTTCCTGCAGTTCCGTTCCGCACCGACAACTGGTAGCATCTGCCGAAAAGATTCCCAAAGATGGTGCAGGTTATTTTTTAAAGCAGTATCTTTGGCGGAAATGCGGGAGTGCTATGCAATTCAAAATATCATCGGAATATAAACCGTCCGGAGACCAGCCGGAAGCGATAGAAGGTATCTGTTCGGCCATAAGACAGGGTTCGGACGCGGTGACGCTGCTCGGAGTGACAGGCTCGGGCAAGACCTTCACCATGGCCAATGTCATAGAAAAGCTGCAGAGGCCGGCATTGATTCTCAGCCACAACAAGACGCTGGCCGCCCAGCTCTACGGCGAATTCAAGTCATTTTTTCCGAACAATGCCGTGGAGTATTACGTTTCATACTACGACTACTACCAGCCGGAGGCATATATACCCACGACTGACACCTACATTGAAAAGGACCTGAGCATCAACGAGCAGATCGACAAGCTAAGGCTCAGCGCAGCTTCGGCACTCATGTCCGGTCGCCGGGATGTCATCGTGGTGTCGAGCGTGTCGTGTCTCTATGGCATAGGCAACCCTCAGGATTTCCATAGCCAGACCGTGCAAGTGCATGTAGGTCAGCAGATTAGCGAGACACGCCTGCTCTACCACCTGGTAGATGCGCTTTTCAGCAGGACTGAAACTGATTTCAAGCGCGGCACTTTCCGTGTGCGCGGAGATACCGTGGACGTATATCTGGGAGGCTCCGACGAGGCTGTACGTATAGAGTTCTTCGGAGACGAAATTGATGCTCTTTCTCTCATAGACCCTGTTACAGGCGCCACGATCGAGAGGCTCAGCGAGGTGCCGATCTATCCGGCAGGCAACTTCGTCACCACCAAGGAAAAATCCACAAGAGCGGTAAGCCTCATCCAGGACGACCTCGTAAAACAGATGGAGTATTTCGAGAGCATCGGCAAGGGATTGGAGGCCAAACGTCTGAAACAGAGGGTGGAATATGACCTTGAAATGATAAAGGAAATGGGATATTGTCCCGGAATCGAGAACTATTCCAGATATTTCGACGGCAGGAGTTCCGGGCAGAGACCTTTCTGTCTCATCGACTATTTCCCTAACGATTTCGTCACTTTCATAGATGAGAGCCACGTGACCATCCCGCAGATAAGGGCGATGTACGGAGGCGACCATTCGAGAAAATCGGTTCTGATAGAATACGGATTCCGTCTTCCTGCGGCTGCGGACAACAGGCCGCTCACTTTCGACGAGTTCGAATCGATAACGGGACAGACGGTATATGTCAGCGCCACCCCTTCAGAATATGAACTGAACAAGTCGGAAGGTCTGGTGGTGGAGCAGGTCGTAAGACCTACAGGATTGCTGGACCCGCCTATAGAAGTACGCCCGACACACGACCAGGTGGACAATCTTCTGGAAGAGATAAGAAAGCGTTCAGAAGTGGATGAGCGGGTACTGGTCACGACATTGACCAAAAGGATGGCGGAGGAACTGGACGATTTCTTCGGAAAAAGGGGCGTCAGATGCCGCTACATCCATTCCGACGTGGATACCGCAGAGCGCGTGGAGATTATCGAGGACTTCAAGAACGGACTCTTCGATGTGCTGATCGGCGTGAACCTGCTTCGTGAGGGACTGGATATCCCTTCCGTTTCGCTCGTGGCGATTCTGGACGCCGACAAGGAAGGATTCCTGAGGTCACAGGTGGCATTGACACAGACCGCCGGACGCGCTGCGAGAAACGTTCACGGACTAGTGATAATGTACGCGGACTCGGTGACGAGGTCGATGAAGGAGACCATCTACGAGACAGACAGACGCCGCAGCAAGCAGATTGAATACAACCGTATCCATCACATTACCCCTAAACAGGTGGAAGTCAAGCACAACACTCTGCTGGCCGAGCTTGGGGGCAATCCAGATGCCGCGAAAAGCCAGGGACGCGTCACCGCATCCAACTCATACGATGCGCCTACTTTCATACCCGACCCGAGTGCTCTGGGCAAGGGCAGGATAACCGTGGGCTTGGGTGACGACTCGAAACGCGACACGAATACCGCCTACACGGACGGTTACATCCGCGCAGACCTCGCAGCCGTGCTTCAGGACCCTGTAATCAGGTCAATGTCGAGGGAGCAGGTGGAGAAATCCGCCGAGGAATCACGCCGCAAGATGAAGAAAGCCGCAGCGGAACTGGATTATGCCGCAGCAGCGAGGTGCCGCGACGAAATGTGGGCCCTGGAAGAGTATCTTAAAGTCTGGAAAAACGACTAACTCTGCGCGATTGCGCGAGCAGCCACCCATCCCATAGTCCAAGCCGCCTGAAGGTTAAACCCTCCCGTAACTGCATCTACATCAGTCACTTCGCCAGCAAAGTAGAGTCCAGGATGCTGACGCGACTCCAATGTTTTCGGGTCAATGTCAGCGAGCGACACTCCTCCGCAAGTCACGAATTCGCCCTTGAACTTGTTCCGTCCTACGACAGGATAGATGTCCGAGGTCAATGTGGATATTATTTTGTTGAGCCCCTTGGAACCGATTTCTGCCCAACGTCTGTTTGCCGGGATTCCCGCACGGTGCAGAAGGTATGTCCACAGTCTGTTGTTCAGAAAGTCCGGGCCGACGTTTGCACACATCTTCCGGGATGCGGAGGATGAAATGCGGATCAGCACTGACTCCAGTTCCGGCACCGTAATCTTTCCGGCCCAGTTCACCATGAGTTCTGCGGAATAGTTCTGTTCAGCGAGGTACTTGGCTGCATATGAAGAGAGTTTCAGCACTGCCGGACCGCTCATTCCCCAGTCGGTAATCAGCAGCGGGCCTTCTGCCCTGAACTTAGTGCCTGCAAGTCCGGTCACCACGTTTTCGGTCACGATTCCCATCAATGCAGAGAGTTCCCCGTCTCGCTTCCTGGTTCCGGCCAATGCCACCTGTACTCCTCTCCCCTTTCCCGCTTCCGCCAATGATGACTTACTTTCGTTCCCCCTTCGGATTTCCGCCAACGCCTCAGGCGCGCCGATATTGAAACTGAAAAGGGACGGGACCGGGTCAATGATTGCGAGCCCGAGGCCATCCAACATGGACAAGCCACCCTTTTTGGGGCTTCCTCCTGTAGTAATCAGGACAATGTCAACATATATCTCGGTCTGATGTTTTTCTGTGCCACGGCCTGTATCGAATGAAAGTTTATAGCGTTCCGGTTTGTCGCCATCAGTGTCCAGGACTGACGTAAGACGATGAGAGACAGCGACATTGACACCGGAAGACTTCATTCCGGCCACGAGTGTCTCTATGATTTCCGAAGACTGCTGCGATTTCGGGAAAACGCATTGATCGCTCTGGGTGACAAGCCGCACTCCCCTGCCTTCGAACCAGTCGCATACGTCAGTGTTGCTGAATTCCCTGAGCAGGCGCTTCATCAGACGGAAACCTCGTGGATAGACGGATTCGATGCTGCGGACCTCGGCAAACGAATTGGTAAGATTGCAACGACCTCCTCCCGTGACTGCGACTTTTGCCAACAGTACAGGGCCTGCCTCATAGACAGTTACGTCCAGGTCAGGATTCATTTCCTTCATATTCACGGCCGCGAAGCAACCTGCAGCTCCGCCGCCTATCACAGCCACTTTCTTTCCGATTTTTCCCATCATTTCGTCATAAATGCCCGAATTTAACAATAATTTGTATATTTGTAATTGGACTTGACAATTTTGGTGTGAATATGGAACTGATTGAAGACAAATTCCCCCATTATAGTGAAGAAGGCAAGGCGTTGGTGCGCCGTGCCTGGCAGATTGCGTCAGACGCATTGAAAGATGATTTGCGGGACAACGGCCACCCGTTCCTGGAGCACCCGATGAATGTGGCCCTGATCGTTTCTGATGAAATAGGCCTGCAGGCAGAGTGCGCCGCTGCGGTTTTCCTGCACGAGACATTGAGGAAACATCCTGACTACGACATCAAGTCTGCGGGTTTTCCTTCAGAAGTTTACAAGATGGTGGAAGGTCTCGACAAAATCGCCACCATCAAGCCGAAGGACACCCGTCTCGAGGCGGAGAACTACAAGAAACTGATTGTCCAGTATTCTACAGACCCGAGGGTGACTGTGCTGAAAATCGCTGACCGTCTGGAAGTCATGCGTCATCTGGAAATGTTCCCGAAGCTTTCCCGTGAAAGGAAGATCCTGGAGACATTGATGCTGTACATTCCGCTCGCCCACCAGCTTGGACTCTACAACATCAAGAGCGAACTTGAGGACATCTACTTCAGGTTTGCCGATCCTGTGGATTACCGCCTCATCACCAACAAGCTGAAAGCCACCGAGAAAGACAGGGTGAAACTTTCTGAGGAATTTATCCGTCCTCTCGAGAAGAAACTGTCCGATGCAGGTATCAGATACAAACTGAAAATCAGGACAAAGACCGCCTACTCCATCTACAAGAAGATGCAGAAGCAGAAGGTTCCCTTCGAGGGTGTCTATGACGTTTTCGCCATAAGGTTCATCATCGACTGCGACACCGACCACAAGAGCGAAGTGGACCTTTGCTGGAAGGTATATTCTTATGTGACAGAGGAATACGAGCCGGACACGCACAGACTTAGAGACTGGTTGTCAAACCCAAAGCCAAACGGATACGAATCGCTCCATATAACTGTCAAGAATAAGGACAATGCTTTCATAGAGGTACAGATCCGTACCAAGAGGATGGATGACATCGCGGAAAACGGCCACGCAGCACATTGGTCATACAAGGGCATCAAGCACGAGGTAACCATGGACAAGTGGCTGACGTCCGTCAGATACAACTTGGAACATCCTCAGGAGACCGATCTTGAGGACCTGCCGCAGCCACCGTCAAAGGAAATTTTCGTATTCACGCCGTCAGGAGAATTGAGAATCCTCCCTGCAGGCTCGTCAATGCTTGATTTTGCTTTCAATATACACTCCAATCTCGGATTGAAGTGCATCGGAGGCAAGGTCAATGGGAAGGCTGTCTCCATCAAGGAGAAACTCAAGACCGGAGACGTGGTGGAGATCATGAGCGGAAAGAACCAGAAGCCTTCTTCCGACTGGGTGAATTATGTGGTTTCCGCCAAGGCAAGAAACAAGATCCGCCAGGCTCTGAGCGAGGCGGAGTACAAGATTGCCGCACAGGGCAAGGAACTGCTAAGCAGACGTCTGAAGAACTGGAAGCTGGAGTTTCCTGACGACATGATGGCGGAGTTCATGAAGAAGCAGAAATACCCTACGGTAAATGCCTTCTTCGCCGCTATCGGTGACGGGGACCAGGACATTGACCAGATCAAGACTTTCATCAACGAGCATGACGCCATGCAGGCGCGTGCCATCGAGGCCGCGAGGGCAGCAGACCAGGCGGCAGCTGAAAAGTCGCGTGACAGGTGGATTTCAGGCAAGTCATCTGATGACATACTTGTGCTCAACGCGAAGGACCTCAAGGGACTGGACTACAAGATGTCCAAATGCTGCAACCCGGTTTTCGGCGATGACGTGTTCGGATTCGTGACAAGAACCGACGGCATCAAGATCCACAGAATGTCGTGCCCGAACGCGGCAAGACTTCTGGAAATGTATCCGTACCGTATCCAGCGGGTGCGCTGGGCCGACACGCCTACGAGCGGCACATTCCAGGCCTCGCTCCGTGTCATCACTTCCATCGAGCCGTTCATCATCAATCAGATAATGGATGTCGTGAACACATTCCGCACGACCATGCGACAGTTCAATGTCAATGAAAACCAGCGTAACGGCACCTACGACATCTCCATGAAACTGTCAGTCCCGTCCAACATGGAACTCGACAAGGTCATCTCCCAGATCAAGACTCTGAAGAACATAGTCAAGGTTGTACGCCAGTAGCCTGCAATTTCTTGCGGATTAAATTATCGTGTTTTTTTCTTTGCTTTGTCGAGAAAAGGTTTTACTTTTGCGCTGTGATTAACAGAGTTGTTAAACAATATGGTTAATTACCTTAACGATTAAAAATCAACAACATCCATCTTATGCAGAAGAAAGAAAACAAAGAAAATGAGATATTGGAAGCAGCGGAAAAGCTGTTTGCGGAGAAAGGTTTCAAGGGGGCGACGACAACTTTGATTGCTGCCGAGGCCGGTGTCACGCACGCTATGCTGCATTATTATTTCAGGACCAAGGACCAGATTTTCCTGAAAGTGCTGGACACTTATACTGAAGAAATACGACAGAACCTGAAGTCGATAATGGTATCCGAAATCAATGATACTGACTTCATGAGAAAAGTGATCGAGATATCTTTCGATTTCTTCAATGAGCACAGCGGACAGATGTCCCTTTTCTTCGAGGTGTGCAAGGAAAGGCCTGAACTGATAAAAGATTATGTGGACAAATTGGGAAAACACATTGACCCGATTATCCGGTCACATCAGGAAAAGGTAAGCAAGGCTGTGGCTGGCGGGCAGATAAAGAAGATCACGTTCATTGACCTTATAATAGACATAATCAGTGTCTGCGCGATAACTCCGTTCCTAAGTCCTCTGCTGAACAATGTCCTGGAACTGAGCGAAGAACAGAAGAATGTGTTCATGGAGGCACGCAAACACGAGGCCGTGGAACTGATTGTCAACCGATTGACAGGAAAACAACAATAATAAGGAGCTTCGATTATGAAACCGTTGAAATGTGCATTGACCACGCTCGCCGTGTTTATCAGCATAAACGCGGGGGCACAGATAACGCTTGACGAATGCATAGAAAATGCGTTCAGCAACTATCCTCAGATCAAGGAAAAGGAACTGATACAGGCAAGCGAGGGGTTCGACCTGAAGAACGCTTCACTCGCATGGGTGCCTCAACTTAGTATCTCAGCCAAAGCCACTTGGCAGTCTGAAGTCGTGGAAATGCCTTTTTCAATGCCGGGAATGGATTTCAATATTCCTCACGACCAGTACGGGATAACAGCGGACATCACCCAGCAGATATGGGACGGAGGAGCGGCATCAGCCAAGACTCTGCAGGCCAAGACCGGAGCGGAAGTCAAGCGCAAACAGCTGGAAGTAAACATGTACACTATCCGGTCCAAAGTGCAGAGCGTATATTTGGGAATCATCCTCATTGACAAGCAGTTGGAGCTGAACGCCGTACTTGAGGAGGACCTGAACCGCAGCCTCAACGAGGTCAAGACTCTTGTCGAAGGCGGAATTAAATGGGAATCGGACATTGACCAGATCAGGGTAAACATCCTCTCATGCGAACAGCAGAAGACAGGGCTGCAGACGGACAGAGCGGCATATGTAAGAATGCTCAGCCTGCTTACCGGACAGAATCTGACAGGCCAGACATTTGTCGAGCCGCAGATCGAGGCCACCACATCCATGGAAATCAAGAGACCTGAACTAAACCTGTATAACGCTCAGCTTCAGCAGGTTGCCGCACAGAAGAAACAACTTGACGCATCACTCTGGCCTCGCTTCAACTTCACTGTCCAGGCCGGCTACGGCAGACCGAGCCTCAACATGTTGTCCGGGGAGTTCAACCCTTACATAATCGCAGGCATCAAGATGCAGTGGAATCTTGGTTCGCTCTACACCTTCAAGAATGACAGGCGCAAGACCGAACTTGACCGCAGCAAACTGGACTACGCTCGTGAGTCATTTATCTTGAACACTTCCGTGGAGGCCATCCAGAAGCAGAGCCAGGTCGAAAAGGACATTGACATACTTCAGAAGGATGAGGAAATCGTGAAACTGCGCAAGAGCATCCGCGAGACCGGTGAGAACCAGTACAAGGAAGGAGTCCTGAAGATGAACGACTATCTTTCGCTTCTGGACGAGGAGTTCAAGGTACGTCTGAACAATGACATCCACAAGGTTCAGTACATTATGGATGTCCTCGACCGCAACTACACATTGGGAAAATAAACATTGACAATATGAAAAAAGCATTATTGATAGCAGGGCTCGTGGCAGCCGCGACAGCCTGCAACAGAAATATCGAATTCGACGCATGCGGACAGATCGACGCGACCACAGTCATCATTTCAGCCGAGAGCAACGGCAAACTCCTTTCATTGACACCGGAAGAAGGAAGCACAGTGGAGGCCGGACAGGTTTTGGGTGTCATCGACTCTGTCCAAACATATCTTCAGGTTCAGGAACTCAAGCAGAGGATAGAGGGAGCATATTCGAAGAAAATCGACATCAAGAAGCAGAGCGAGCCTAACCGGAGCCAGATGCAAAGTCTGGAGAATGACCTTGCCAGATACAGCAAACTGCTGGCCAACAATGCGGCCACAAGCAAGCAGGTCGATGACATAAAGGACAAGATCGCGCTTCTGAAGGCGCAGATGGATGCCCAGACACAGAGTTGGGAGAGGAACAACACGTCCGTCGAATCCGAGATCCGCAGCACAGGGATCCAGCTTGAGCAGAAGAAAGACCAGCTGGCAAAATGCAAAATCACATCTCCTATATCCGGCACAGTGCTTACACGTTATGCCGAGGCTGGTGAAAATGTCACTGCCGGGAAGCCGGTCTTCAAGGTGGCTGATATGGGCAGCACTTATGTACGTGCATATTTCAGTACTGCCCAGCTCGCTGACATAAAGCTCGGTGACAAGGTTACGGTCATTCCTGACGACGGAAGCAAGGAGCCTGCAAGACTGGAAGGCAGGATCATCTGGATTTCCGAACAGGCCGAGTTCACGCCGAAGAATATCCAGACACGTGACGAGCGCGCGGATATGGTCTATGCAGTAAAGATTGCAGTACCAAATGACGGCAGCCTCAGGCTCGGAATGTATGCTTATGTGAAGAAATAGATTATGGACAACGACATTGCCATAAGGGTCAGCCATATATGCAAGACCTACAAGAACATAACCGCCCTCAAGGACATTGACCTGAATATCCGCAAGGGCGAGCTCTTCGGGCTCATCGGTCCGGACGGGGCCGGAAAGACGAGTCTTTTCCGTATCCTGACGACGCTCTCGCTGCCGGATTCGGGCGAGGCTTCTGTAGATGGGAAGGATGTCGTCCGCAACTACGGGGCGATCAGAAGCAGCATCGGCTATATGCCCGGACATTTCGCGCTATACCCGGACTTGAGCGTGGAGGAGAATCTGAATTTCTATGCCACGATTTTCGGTACGACAGTGGCGGAGAACTATAGTACTATCGAGAAAATCTACTCTCAGATAGAGATGTTCAACAAGCGCCGCGCATCCGCTCTGTCCGGCGGTATGAAACAGAAACTTGCGCTCTGCTGCGCTCTGGTGCACAAGCCTGAGGTCCTGTTTCTGGACGAGCCGACTACCGGTGTGGATGCAGTGAGCCGAAAGGAGTTCTGGGAAATGCTGAAGCGCATCAAGGAAAGCGGAGTTACTATTATGGTTTCCACACCGTATATGGACGAAGCCAGCCTATGCGACAGGATAGCATTGATTCTGGACGGAAAGATTATCGACCAGGGCACACCTCAGGAGATAGTTTCCAGATATCCCGGTCCGCTCTATGCCGCTACCGGAAGCAATATGTTCCAGATACTGAACATATTACGAGGCATTAAAGGTGTCATCGGATGTAATTCTTTCGGATGCGAATGCCATATTTCCGTAGAGCAGGACGGCCCAGACGAGCACCAGCTCGCATCCATACTTGAGGCTTCCGGCATCGAAGGCTGTCAGGTCAAGAGAATAAAACCGGGAATAGAGGACTGTTTCATAAGACTTTCATAATCATGGACAAAGACATCAAATCAATAGAAGTTCGTGACCTGGTCAAGAAATTCGGCGATTTCACTGCTGTCAATGACATTTCCTTCCATGTCTTCAAAGGTGAGATTTTCGGGTTCCTCGGCGCAAACGGAGCAGGAAAGACTACCGCAATGAGGATTCTCTGCGGTCTGAGCCATCCTACTTCCGGCGAGGGTTCGGTCGCAGGCTTCAGTATTGTCAATGAACAGGAAAAGATCAAGAAGCATATCGGTTACATGAGCCAGAAATTCTCATTGTACCCGGACTTGAAAGTATGGGAGAACATCGAGCTGTTCGGCGGCATCTACGGCCTGTCAGACAAGCAGATAGCAGAGAAGACAGAGTCAATGCTGAAGGCCCTGGACATGGAGAAGGCGAAGAACATGTACGTGAGCGACATTCCTCTGGGCTGGAAACAGAAACTTGCCTTCAGTATCGCTATGGTGCACGATCCGGAGATCGTGTTCCTGGACGAGCCGACAGGCGGTGTGGATCCGGTCACGCGACGCAGCTTCTGGGAACTGATCTACAAGGCGGCATCCACGGGTGTCACGGTTTTCGTCACCACGCACTATATGGACGAGGCCGAGTATTGCGACAGAGTGTCAGTGATGGTGGACGGAAGAATCGAGGCGCTGGGCTCCCCTGCAGAACTCAAGGGCCGGTATGAGGCAAAAGACATGGACGAAGTATTCACCAAAATAGCCGGCAGAAGATGAAAGAGATATTTGCATTCATACAAAAGGAGTTCCGGCACATTTTCCGGGACAGACGTACGACATTGATCGTGCTGGTGATGCCTATCGTGCAGATTATCCTGTTCGGATTCGCGATAAGCACCGAGGTGCACAATGCTGTGGTGGACGTCGTCGGAGACCCTGGCGATCCTGTCGTGCGCAACATAATCGACCGCATCGACAACAACAAATATCTGAGCATCGGCGAGTTCCACAATTCGCCCGCCGAAGCAGAGGTGCGGATCAGGAAAGGAAAGGCGAAGGCGTTCCTGTGCTTCGAAAGAGACTTCGACAAGAAATTCTCATCCCAGGGCAAGGCTGTCATCCAGATAGTCAGCGACGGCTCTGACCCGAACTCCGCACAGATCGTAATGAACTACATCAAAGGCGTACTGCAGAGCAGCCAGGTGGAATTTTCCGAGAGGATGTTCGGAGTCGGGACCACATCCATGAGGCCTAATGTACAGCTGATGTATAACCCGGCCATGAACTCGTCCTACAACTTCGTCCCTGGCGTCATGGGCCTGATACTCATGCTGATATGCTCTATGATGACCGCAGTGTCCATCGTTGAGGAAAAGGAAATGGGGACAATGGAGCTCGTGCTCGTCTCCCCTGTCAAGCCTTTCTGGATAATACTGTCGAAACTCATCCCTTACCTGTTCCTGTCGCTCATCAATTTCGTGAGCGTACTGCTGCTGGCACATTATGTAATGGAAGTGCCGATACGTGGCAGCCTGACCCTGCTGTCATTCTCAGCCCTCATATTCGTAGGTTCCTCTCTTGGACTCGGACTGCTGGTATCAGTTATTTCCAAGACCCAGCAGACAGCGATGCTTCTCTGCGGTATGGGACTGACAATGCCGACAATGTTGCTTTCAGGAATCATTTTCCCTTGCGAGAGCATGCCAGTGGCACTGCAAGCGCTTTCAGATGTCATTCCGGCCAAATGGTTCATCATCATTGTGAAGAAGATCATGATACAGGGCGTCGGACTGCAGGAGATAGCCAAAGAGCTGACGGTTCTGTCAGGAATGGCAGTATTCCTCCTGTGGGTAAGCGTCAAGAACTTTAAAACCAGACTGTAATATGTGGAAATATCTGTTAAAGAAAGAATTCAAGCAGCTTCTGAGAGATCCCGGAATGCCACGTATAGTAATGGTTTTTCCGCTTCTGATAATATTTGTCTTCCCGTTCGCCGCCAATATGGAGGTCCGCAACATAAAACTCGCGGTAGTGGACAATGACCGGTCAGACCAGTCCCAGCTGCTTACCGAAAAATGCGCGTCGTCCGGTTACTTCGAGCTGCTGGACCTGGCTTCTTCACCGGAAGAGGCTCAACGCCTTATGGACAAGGGCGGCACCGATGCCATCCTGACGATAAATTCCGGATTCGCGCAATATCTCAAGACCGGTACAGACAAGAGCGACCCGCTTCCGGTAGGTATAAAGGTCAATACCGTAAACGGCACGAGAGGCAATATCGGAGCACAGTACCTGAACGCCTGCGTGAGCAGCTTCCTGGCATCCGCCTCAGGAATCCCTGCCGCATCGGGAGGCCATTTCGAGATACAGGAGACATACATGTACAACCAGTATCTTGACTACAAGGCATTTATGATACCGGCGCTGATAGTGATCGCCGTTACCATGATGTGCGGCTTCCTGCCTGCACTTAACATCGTTTCCGAGAAGGAGCGAGGTACCATAGAGCAAATCAACGTAACGCCTGTGCGCAAGACCACCTTCATCGTCTGCAAGATGATTCCGTATATCGTCGTAGCATTTTTCATAGTATTCTCGTGTCTGCTGCTGTCGTGGATTGTATTCGGCTACGTATGCAAGGGCAGCCTGCTGGACATAGCCGTATTCACACTCGCCCACATATTGGCAATGGCTTCATTCGGACTGCTGGTCTCCAACTTCAGCGACAACACCCAGCAGGCGATGTTCGTCATCTGGTTCTTCAGTATGGTATTTATGCTGATGAGCGGCATTTTCACGCCGATCGAGTCAATGCCTGGATGGGCACAGGACATAACTCTCGTCAATCCGCTCCGGTACTTCGCCCATGCGATGAGGGCCATAGTCCTCAAGGGCTGTACATTCGCAGACACCTGGCCGGACCTGGCATGGCTGTTGGGACTTGGTGCAGTCACCACCACTTGTGCTGTAGCAAGTTACAAGAAGACAAACTAAAAAGAGAGGCTCCTGCCAATGCGGGAGTCTCTCTTTCCTTGTTTATAACTCTTTACCAGAGTTGCGCTTTATTTCAGATATGCGTCGCTTACTACCTTCTGGCTGCGCGCGATGAACTCGCTCAGAGCCTTGCCCTTAAGCAGACCATTGGCAAGAAGCGCCAAGTCAGCAATCTGCTGGAGCACATCATTCTTTGATGCAAATGCCTCAATATCAGCCTTATGTACTGAGTATGCAGCATCCTTGGCCTCGCGTGCGGCATTTTTGGCATCCTCAGCAGCCTTCTTCTGCTCATCTGTAGCATCCTTGGCCTCACCTGCCTTTACGATTTCCGGATCAGCATCAGCAACAGCTTCCAAAGGTTTCACCTGTGCCTTCTCGGCCTCAAGAATCTTCTCAATGAGCGGATTCTCAGCATTGACAGTGATATTGTACGATACCGGCAACTGACCGTAGAAATTCATTCCTCCGCCCAATGAACTCATCTCGCGGTAACGGCGCATGAACTCGTTCTGAGTGATGAGGATAGGCTCGCCGGTCTTGCCGAGATTGTCTGCCGTCACGATATATTCGTAGCCCTTAGGCAGCACTGCCTTGAACAGGTCGGAAATGTCATTCTTCTCAGCCTCGCTGAACTCAGGCCTGGTCCTGTCTTCCTTAGGAATAAGATTGTCTATGGCATCTGAGTCCACGCGGCAGAACCTGCAGTCAGGAATCTGTCTCTCGAGCAGGCTTACGAAGTGTGAATCCAGCTCGCAGTCCATCAGCAGCACGTCATAACCCTTATTCTTGGCTCCCTCGATGAAGGTGTACTGGGCATCAGTGTCAGTAGCATACAGATAAACGACCTTCTTGTCCTTGTCTGTCTGAGAGCCTTCGATAGCCTTGCGGTACTCTTCCAGGCTGAAGAACTTGCCGTCAGTATTCTTCAGGAGAGCGAATTTCATAGCCCTTTCGCAGAACTTCTCGTCTGACAGCATACCGTACTCGATGAAGAGCTTGAGGTTGTCCCATTTCTCCTCCAGCGACTTGCGCTCATTGTTGAAGATCTCTTCCAGCCTGTCAGCCACCTTCTTGGTGATGTAGCCGGAAATCTTCTTCACATTGGAATCGCTCTGCAGGTAGCTTCTGGAGACGTTCAGCGGAATGTCCGGAGAGTCGATCACACCATGAAGCAGTGTCAGGAAGTCCGGGACCATGTCATCCACGTGGTCGGTCACGAACATCTGGTTGCAATAGAGCTGAATCTTGTTCTTCTCGATCGCCATCCTCTCCTTGATCTTAGGGAAATAAAGGATACCTGTCAGATGGAACGGGAAGTCCACATTCAGATGGATATAGAACAGAGGCTCCTCATAAGTCGGATACAGGGCCTTGTAGAAGTTCATGTAGTCTTCCTCCTTGAGCTCTGACGGCTTGCGTGTCCACAGAGGCTCCACGCTGTTTATGACCTTGTCCTTGTCAGTATCGACATATTTGCCGTCTTTCCACTCCTGCTCCTTGCCGAATACGACCGGGAACGGCATGAACTTGCAGTATTTGTTCAGCAGCTGCTCGATTTTGCCCTTTGCGGCATACTCTGAGGAATCGTCATCCAGGTACAATGTTATGACAGTACCCCTGTCATTCTTGTCGCACTCTGACATTTCATACTCAGGACTGCCGTCACAAGACCACATGACCGGTTTCGCACCCTCTTTCCAGGACAATGACTCGATGGTCACCTTCTTGGAAACCATGAATGCGGAATAGAATCCGAGACCGAAATGTCCGATGATGTTGCCGATCTGGTCCTTATATTTCTCCAGGAACTCTCCTGCTGAAGAGAACGCGATCTGGTTTATGTATTTGTCGATTTCCTCTTCGGTCATACCGATACCACGGTCAATGACTTTGAGCATCTTCTTGTCCTCGTCGAGTTCGATTCTGACTGAAAGTTCTCCGAGCACACCTTTGAAGTCTCCGGAAGAAGCAAGCGCCTTGATTTTCTCTGTGGCATCCACAGCATTGGCTACAAGCTCTCTGAGGAATATCTCGTGATCCGAATACAAGAACTGTTTGATCACCGGAAAGATGTTTTCCGTAGTGACACCGATTTTACCTTTAATCTCTGCCATGATATTTTATATTTTAAATTTCAATGTTTTCCGGTCAATGCGGCGGCACAACAAAAAAACCGCCCGGCATACCGGACGGTCTATGAAAGGTCAAATAATGTTCCAATGTGATTGTCGTGACAAATTGTCAGTCATGATTCGGAGCTCACGACATTGTTCATTGACGGCAACGCTGTCTTTAATTGTTCAATGAAGTCTCGTACTTTGTTCCGTCTGCTGCATAGTCAGCATTTATCCAGTCGATTTTCTTGCCTTCCTTGTAAAAAGAGATGAGCAGTTTGCCTTCCGGCATGATATCTTCGCTGCTGAAAGTAAGCATGTTGCCCCATCTGACTTTCATCGGAGCCGGCACTGAATAGGTCATTGAATAATCCGAGTTCTCGGTACGGCTGCCTTCGACAGTGACAAGCCACGGATACTTGAGAGCGCCGTCAACGTCCTTGTCACAGCGTTCCGCCTTCAGTTCAAACGAATACAGCTGATCATTGTAACCGTAATCATCCTTTCGCGTCACGATCCATTTGTTGTCAGGCTGAGAACGGCGCATCCTCATTCTTCTTCTGGCATCAAACCAGATGGTATCGCTTTTTTCGATCCTGTTTTCCACCAGATACTCCCATCCGGTCCCGTCCTTGACGGAGTGTATGCCGAGGGAAGGATTGCCATTGTGCGTATCTATTACTCTCTGGACAAAATTCAGCGACATCAGAGACTCCCCTATCACTTCATCGAGAACGTCCTGCGGATAAAGCGTGAATTCACTTCCCCGCTGGCAACGGAACTGCCAGGTATCTGTGTCGTCACAACATTCGAAAGCCAAAAGCGGCAAAACGGCCAACGCCATCAATACTTTAATTTTCATAGCATTACCTCCTTTAGAACCTTACACCTGCACCAAATTCCAAACCATTCATAAGGGTACCGACCGTCACGCCTACTTTACCGTAAACTACGGTACCGATCGAATAAGTGATGGGCCTCAACTGGAAGTCCGCATAGACTTTCTTCTTGAACCCGTCATAGATTCCAAGTCCGAGACTGCAGGAAGAGGACAATGTGGAAAGCCTCGTCCTCAGGTAGTCGAACCTGACTTCCGGCATCACATAATACACGTTGCCCTTTACCTTCCGTTCCGGATAGCGGTTGAATCCCTTATAGACGGTGCCCCAAATGTGCTGATATGAAAAATCCACACCTACACAAAGCCATTCGAGCACCTTGAAATCAGCCCGCAAGGAGAACATCGGATCCCCGTCAGCAGCAGCCGGCAACTGAAGATATTCAGCATACAGGTGTTCCACGTCAGGGGAATAGCCACGATAGAAGTCATCATCATACGACAGATACCCGCCCATAAAACGGTCTCGGAGAACATTGCTCTCGGCAATGAATGCAGCCGAAAAGGAGATGTCTGCCTTGAAAGGTTTCTGTGGACGGAACGCATCTGCGTTCTGATGGAAAAAGAATGCAAGAAGTGCAAGTACAATCAATTTCTTCCAGTTCATAATTCACTCAACTGTTAGTAGTCAACAAATGTTAGATGCAGAAAAAATCATATACGTTGCACCAAAAACAACTATTTGTACATGAAGCGCTTGATGCTCATCTTAGGAGTTTTCTCGAAAGGCTTGTCCACGACTTCCACTTTCTGGAGCTGACTGTAGGACGGCAATGCCTTGTTCGCATTGATCCTTATAGTCTCATGCAGATCAGCGACAGTTTCCTCGTCGAGTCCTGCCTTCTTCATGGCATCAGCGTCGAGATAGACAAGAGCAACGAGTTTGCTGGCCCTGTCCACGACTACGGACTCTACCACATAGTCCTGATTGTTCACCACAGCCTCAACTTCCTCAGGATAGATATTCTGGCCGTTTGCGCTGAGAATCATGCTCTTGCTGCGGCCTCTGATGAAGATATTGCCGTGAGCGTCGATGATGCCGAGGTCGCCGGTCTTGAGGAAGCCGTCCTCCGTAAATGCGGCTGCAGTCGCCTCAGGATTCTTGTAATAGCCGATGCAGACATTGTCACCTTTCGCCTGAATCTCACCCACCACGTGCTGAGGGTCTTCAGAGTCAATGCGGACAATGGCGCAGTCCACTGACCTTCCGCAAGAGCCCGGAATATACGATGTACACGGTTCGTAAGCGAGAAGCGGAGCGGCTTCGGTCATACCGTAACCTACAGTATAAGGAAGGCCGATTCTCTTGAACCATTTCTCCACCTCAGGGTTGAGAGGTGCGCCGCCCATGATGATCATCTGGAGATTTCCGCCGAGGGCACCCAGGAGTTTTTCTCTGATCTTCTTGAATATCAACGAATTGATTCCCGGAATCCTTGTCAGCACTTTCATCACCGGCTTGTCAAGTACCGGTTTGATGGCGCTCTTGAACACTTTCTCCATCACGAGAGGGACAGTGATGAGAAGATAAGGCTTCACGTCGTGCATAGCCGAAAGCAGCAGTGACGGTGACGGGGTCTTGCCGAGGAATGTGATGCTCGTTCCGTTGCACAGAGGGTACAGGAATTCATATACCAGTCCGTACATGTGGGCCATCGGCAGCATTGACACCATCGTGAATTTGTCTGACGACGGAATATATCTCTGGCCGAAGTCGATGGTCGCGCTCAATGCCTTGTATGTCAGCATCACGCCCTTAGGCGCGCTTGTCGTGCCGGATGTATAGTTGATGATGTCGAGGTCATCCCAGTTATCGGTATTGTATGTGACATTCTCTCCGGTGAATCCCATAGGATAACGTGAGGCGAAAGTCTCTGATATAGCCGCATAGGCCTTCTTCACATCATCATTGTCGGCATAGAGGAGTGTGAAATCATTGACACTGATTACTGCCTTCACCAATGGCATCTTGGATTTGTCGAGTTTTGCCCAGATGTCGCTGTCGGTGAAGAGCATCAGGCTCTCTGAATGGTCCACCAGATGATTTACGCTTTCCGGAGTAAAATCGGAAAGAATCGGCACCACCACAGTCTCGTAGGTATTGACTGAAAGGAAAGAAACAGCCATCCTGGCCGTGTTCTTGGCGCATATGGCGATGCGGTCACCCTTCTTCAGCCCGCAAGCCTCGAAGAAAATGTGGAACCGCTCTATCTGTGTAGCCAGCTGGCCGTAAGTGAATGTTTCACCTCTATAATTACAAACTGCCGGTTTGTCCCAGTACAGTCTGATGGCGTTCTGAAGACGCGCGAAATAATGTTCCATTTACTAATAGGTTATGTTATCACAGCCCGTCAGGTTTCCGTGACAAAAAATCCAGATGCCTGACCATCATATATTGCACAAATGTAATAACTTTTCACTATATTCGCCAAAGGAGGACGGCTCTGTTGTTCATTTTTTTCAGCCGTCGCGCATTGACTATGACAAGAAAACCTATAGTCGCTCTCATCTACGACTTTGACGGGACATTGTCCCCGGGCAATATGCAGGAATTCGGATTCATCCAGGCCATCGGCAAGACGCCTGAAGAGTTCTGGGACATAAGCAACCGTATCGCTTCCGGACAGGACGCGAGCAACATCCTCGCCTACATGAAGCTGATGTTCGACGAAGCGAGAGCCAAGGGCATCAGGCTCAAGCGCAGCGAGTTCAAGAAATTCGGAAAGGACATAAAGCTTTTCGAGGGGCTCGAGAGCTGGTTTGATCTTGTCAATGAATATGGACGCAGCCAAGGCGTAAAGGTGGAGCACTACATCAACTCCTCCGGTCTCAAGGAGATCATCGAGGGTTGTCCGCTCGCCAAGGAGTTCAAGCACATTTTCGCGAGCTCGTTCCTGTATGACTCCAAGGGAGAGGCCGAGTGGCCGGGCATCGCTGTGGACTACACCGCCAAGACACAGTTCATATTCAAGATAAATAAAGGTATCTTCAGCGCGAGGGACACCAAGGAAGTCAATGAAAGTATGGCAGAGGACAAGAAGAGGATTCCGTTCACGCAGATGATATATGTGGGAGACGGAGAGACCGACGTTCCGTGCATGAAGATCGTCAGCATGTTCGGCGGACACTCCATCGCCGTCTATAATCCGGAAAACAAGCAGAAAAAGGCGGTAGCCGAGAAACTTCTCCGTCAAGGCCGCGTGAATTTCATAACTCCCGCAAACTACAGTCATTACAGCCGCACTTTCAAGGTCGTGTGCAGCATCATTGACAAGATAAAGGCGGATTATGTCCTGAAAAAACTTTAAGTAATCCTTACTAAATCATTATCTTATATCATTTTAATGCCGCTCGGATTATTCTGGCGGCATTTTTTCGCAAAAATAATCTGCCAATCTATTGGTTATTCCAAATTAAAATCACTACATTTACAAAAAGACGGACAACGAACTAACAAGATAACAAACTAACAATAGATTATGAAAACCTTTAAATTCATTGCCGCGCTCTGCGGTGTTGCAGCGTTTGTATGCAGCTGCGAAAAAGAGGATTCCAAAACAAATAAGGTGGCAAGCATCACGTTGAGCGCCACTGAGCTCAAGCTTGCGCCTGAAGAGGAAGCTGTGCTGACGGCCACATTCGCACCTGAGGACGCGGATTTGAGTTCCGTCGTATGGGCATCATCTGCCGAGACAATCGCTACCGTATCCCCGGAAGGCAAGGTCAAGGCTGTTGCTGAGGGCGAGACCACTGTATCAGTTACGGCAGGAGACGTGAAAGCCGAGTGCAAGGTAGTCGTCGAGAAGAAAACAGGATGGGCAGTCGGAGATTACTACGAGGTAGGCAATGTAAAAGGTGTCGTAGTATGGGTTGACGAGAGCAAGGAGCACGGGAAAATCATATCCCTCGACGAGAAAGTCGATATCTGGGCTACAGGAGGATACAACACCGGCGCCAAGAGTGAAGAAGACGGCAAAGGAAATACAGACAAAGTAAAAGACATCAATGCTGAACTGTCAGCTTTTCCTGCATTCAAATGGTGCGTTGCACATGGTGAAGGCTGGTATTTCCCGGCAATCCTGGAAGTTTATTATTTCCTGAATGCAAAAGAGACTGTAAATTCTACGCTTGAGGCTCATAACGGGACAAAAATCAGTGATTTCTACTGGTCATCCACTGAAGGAGAGGAAGATGAGACAGCCGCATTGTATGGCTATCTTAAATCTGATGGGACCGCCACCAGCTATGGTGATTTCAAAGATAATCCGGAAGGAGACACTTTAGTGCGTGCCATGTACCAGTTCTAAAGTTCCATGATGAACGGCAAGAAACACATAATATCTGCTGCCAAGGTCACACTGGCCTTGGCTGTTTGCGCAGCAATCTCGCTTTCATGCGACAAGAAGGAGACTGAATCGACTCTGCCGGAGCCTTCTCAGCCGGAAAAGACGGTTGAGCTCGAAATAAAGGCTTCAGATGTCACGACCTGGTCGGCGAAACTCGAAATCACGCCATCAGAGGACTCTGCACCATATTATTATGGTGTAATCTCCAAAGATGACTATGAAGCATTGAAAACGGATGACGCGCTGATCAGTTCGGCGATAGAACACCTGCAGGAAGTGGCGGCACTGTACGAGAGCGATTATACTGCCATCGCCAAGTCCAAGGCGTCCGTCGGAGCGGTCTCCGCTGTAAAAGACGGATTTTCGAGTGAAACGGACTACTATGCCTACGCATTTGCTTTCAGCGAGGACTATCTCACAGGCAATTCATTGGTAAAGACTGCTTTCCACACTGGAAAAGTAGAGAGCGTGGATTGTTCCTTCAGCATTGACATTACTGGTGTCGGGGCGACGACAGCGAAGATTTCTGTGACGCCGACAGACGGCGACTGCTATTATTTCTGCGATTTCGTGACAGCGGAGGAATATGAGAAATATGGTGGGGACGGCGGTATCATACAGTCCAATGCTGAACTGATTCGCAGTGCCCTGGAAATATATGAAATGGCGGGTTACAGCAAGTCCGTGACGGATTTTCTGGAAAAAGGCAGCAGTTCATTCGAGAGCACGAAGCTGAAAGCCGAGACGGATTACGTGGTTTTCGCTTTCGGTATGGACCCGTCCTGTACAGGCACGACAGGCGTGACCAAAAAGACTTTCAGGACTACAGCTGCCGAGCAGTCGTCATTGACATTCAAGACAGGACTCTACGAGCTGAAGTTCAACGGGGCCAAGATCGCGTTCACTCCGTCCAATGATGAGGAGACCTATTTCACCGACTGCATGGACTACGAGACGTTCTCCAAATTCAAATCCGACAAGGAATTGACGGACTGGGTGATATCTGAGGCGGGGAATTCCATATCCACGTTCCTTGTCCAGGGTTACCACGAGGTGGATGCCACTGAGATTCTTGTTTCCAAGACCAAGTATGTGGCTTACGCTTTCGGTTACAAGGGCGGTGCCACGACTGGCATCACAAAGGTGGAGTTCACGACTCCGGAGATGCCGATGGGTTCAAGTGTCAGCGTAAAGGTAAGTTATGAAATCGTTGACGCAAGCATTTATGGTGAGATTTACGCGGGAAAGAAGGCGGTAAAATTGGACATGGAGCCGTCAGTGTCTGCCACGCATTGGTTCGTGGGCACTTTCACCAGTCTGGACGGGCATTCGGAGTACGACACTATCGAAGCCCTGCAGATGAAGGGCTACAAGGACAAGAAGGAGCTTGCATTCATCAAGGAGGAGGGAAAGAAATATATTGTGGCGGCAGTTGCCGTCGATCCTTCCGGTAAAGCCGGGCCGCTTGTGAAGATTCCGATTGGATAACAGGCTGGAAGACAGTTTGTTTCAAATAATATATTTACAAAAAGGGCATTTATCGAAATTACAAAACCTATTATAGTATGAAAACATTCAAATTCATCGCCGCGCTCTGCGGTTTGGCTGCATTGGCATGCGGCTGCGAAAAAGAGGAAACGAAAACTGAAGAAGTAGAAAAAGAGCCTGTAAAGGTGGAGACTGTCACGCTAGACAAGTCGTCTCTTAATCTTGTAGAAGAGCAGGAGGCCCTGTTGGTTGCCACTTTCTCTCCTGCTGAGGCTGAAGTAGGCGCTGTGGTATGGGCTTCGTCCAATGACAAGGTGGCGTCAGTTTCTCAGGAAGGCAAGGTCAGTGCCCTGGCTCCGGGAGAGGCTACGATATCCGTTGCGGCCGGTGACGTGAAAGCCGAGTGCAAGGTTACGGTAACCAAGAGAATAATAAAGGTGACACAGATCACATTGAGCGCCACCGAACTGAATCTCGAGCCTGGTGGTGAAGCGCAGCTTACTGCGACATTCGATCCTGCGGATGCAGATTTGAGTTCTGTCGTATGGGCATCTTCTGCCAAGGCTGTAGCTACTGTCAGCCAGGACGGAAAGGTCAAGGCTGTTGCTGACGGAGTGGCTACAATATCCGTAACTGCCGGTGCTGTCAAGGCTGTGTGCCAGGTTACTGTACAGACTCCTGCCAAGGAATGGGCTGTCGGAGATTACTATGAGGTAGGCTCGGTCAAAGGTGTTGTAGTATGGGTTGATGAGAGCAAGCTGAAGGGCAAGATCATCTCTCTGGATGAGACGACTGCAGATGTCTGGTCAACAAGCAACAGAACCACCGGTGCACAGAGCACGACTGACGGCAAGAGCAATACCGAAAAAGTCAAGGCTCTTGATAATGGACTTACTTCATTCCCTGCTTTCAAGTGGTGCGTTGAGAAGGGTGAAGGATGGTACTTGCCTGCGTCAGATGAAGTGAAGTGCTTCCTTACTATAGCTCCTGTTATCAATGCGGTTCTTACGTAGCATGGCGGAACAGCGCTTGACAGTTATTACTGGTCGTCCACAGAAAGTGACAGCAACTCTGAAACAAATGCATACTGGATCTATGGCTACAATGGAAGCACTACCACAAATGACGATTCCAAAACCAGTCCAGAAGACGCCAATTTCGTCCGCGCTATGTACCAGTTCTAAGGATTACCAATCATATCTGAAAACTGCCAGGGCCATCCGGTCCCGGCAGTTTTTTTTATTTACATTTTGCTTCACGCCGACAGGCGGGCAGCTGCGGCGGAACTCACTCCGCTTCGCTCCGTTCGGCCCTCCTACCGTCTCCTGCGTTCTCGCTGCCGCGAGAACTTGTATCCGGCAGGCACCTCCCACTTCACGAGGCCGTGGGGTGGCCACGTCCGCCGCGGCACGCCGCCTGTCCGGCGCCTCACTGTCATTGACCTTTTTCTGTGGAGTATTGAAAAGTTTTGTGATGGGTCTTCCACGATAGTTATTTTTAAAAGAAGCAGTGTACCTAACACACATTACTGATATTATTTCTAAAAGGACTATTGTATTTAATATATTTTTCATAGATTTGTAAGAACGTTTTAACTATAATAGCATCTTGTAAATACTACTAACACTTAATGTGTATCGGCTCTGTCAATGCACCAATTAGAGCTAAAGAGCATATCCTTCTTCTACCCGGAAAACGAAGTGACACATTCAATATGAATACTAATCTGACTAACTATTTTTATCTAAAATGAAACAATTAGCAATGATAATGGCTGCATGCTTACTGACTGTATCATGCAACAATATACAAAAAACGGCCTCGCCAGCAGATGAGACATCAAATGTACAGAAGATTGCAGAATCTGGAGAGTTCATAGATATAAATATTAAAAAGTTCTCTGATGAACTTTCTACAGTGAACACTAAAGTATTATCTGCCCTGAAAAACGACAAGGACAAAGCATTTGCTGCGCTATACCGATTCTACAGCCACGTACAACTTATAGACAGTTGCTACGTCTGCTCTCTGAAATCGGCAGCGGAAATAAATGTATCACAAACCGTATTCGAGACATTGAAGAACAATCTCGATGACATGAACGAACAAATTGAAAGCCTACGCAAAGCAGGAGAAAAAGTTTCGCTCCCGGATATTGACAACGACTATTTAAAAAGCCTGCTTCGATAAATAAGTAGGTAAGTATTTAGTTTCGTACACGGGAGCTCAACCACGGGGGCAAAAACCCACGATTTGCACCCGTGAGGAACAATATAAAGAACGACGGGGGCAAAAAGGCTGAATCTGCACACGTGGTTTGAAACTTGAGAGCATTACCGACTTACTACGTGTCACACTTGACACAATTGCCTGTTCGATGCGTCAGACTTGACGAATTAGATGCGTCACACCTGCCTACTTCGATGCGTTACACTTGACCTGCGTCACGCAGACAGGCGGGCAGTCGCGGCGGAACTCACTCCGCTTCGCTCCGTTCGGCCCTCCTACCGTCTCCTGCGT
>ENA-OPUE01000163-OPUE01000163.1-human-gut-metagenome-genome-assembly--contig:-NODE-163-length-61744-cov-4.993581_pt1 | contig 61744 bp, 63 predicted proteins | sample MGYA00241466_ERZ501924 | MGnify/ENA primary metagenome ERZ501924 (study PRJEB25962, sample SAMEA2042223) | human gut metagenome | biome: human gut; feature: human-associated habitat; material: faeces...
CTCTCTCTCAATTATTAAATCAAAATTTAACCTCCCACTCGGGAGGCTTTTTTTTTGCAAATATACCGCAACAAGCGCAATATGACACACCGATAAGGTGGTTTTATTTTGTATTTATGATTTACATTAAATCATGATAAAATTAATTTATGAAATTTTTAAAAGATAATATTTTTATGATAATTCTTAATATTATATTTGTAATTGTTTTTCTTATTGTAGGAAATTATATGATAGGTGGTTGGGGCAGTTTTAGTGAGGATTTAAACAGCAATCCAACACTTGCTTGGCTGGTAGGAATTATTATTTTTTCTGTTTGTACATCCGGTTTAATAAAAATGTTAGTGTTAAAGATGTTAAATAATCGTAAAAAATTATTATTAATTTTATTGATACCAATTGTAGAAATCGTTTTAATTTTTTATTTAATTTACAAAATATTGTTTTTTTAACCATATTTTAAAAAGGACTTAGTTTTTACTAAGTCCTTTTTTTATGCGTTATCTCGGCGAGAGATTGTTTTTCTTATGTCATCCCGCACTTGATGCGGGATCTTTTTACTAAAATTATTGCTTCCCTCTGACAAGTTGCTACTTATGTTGTGCAGGATTGTATGTTGATTTAATATACAATTCTCTAAGTTGTTTGTAATCAGCTTCTGTTGGTGCATTACACATCAAGTCTTTTGCCGCTGAGTTTTTAGGGAATGCCATTACATCACGAATTGATTCACATCTGCAAAGTAGTGCAATCCATCTGTCCAAACCGATTGCCAAGCCTGCGTGAGGTGGTGTACCGTATTGTAGTGCGTTAACCATAAATCCGAATTTTCTTTGAACATCTTCGTCTGTTAATTTTAACGCTTTGAAGATTTTCTTTTGAACTTCTGGTGAGTGAATTCTTACAGAGCCACCGCCTAATTCAGTACCGTTATAAACGATATCGTATGCAACTGATTTAACATGACCTAAATCACCGCTATCAAGTTTTTCTAAATCGTCTAAGCATGGTGATGTGAATGGGTGGTGCATTGCCATAAATCTTTCTTCTTCGTCTGACCATTCAAACATTGGGAAGTCCACAATCCAAAGAAGAGCGTGTTTTGATTCGTCGATTAAGTTTAATTTTTTACCGAAATGTAATCTTAATCTGCCCATAATGTCATAAACTAATTTTGGTTTATCAGCAACGAAGAAAATAATATCGCCGGCTTCTGCGCCTGCTCTTTCTTGAATACGTTTTGCTTGTTCTTCTGAAACGAATTTCAATACAGGTGATTTTGCTGTGCCGTCTTCGTTGTAAATGATATTAGCTAATGCTTTTGCGCCGAATGATACAGCTAATTTTGTAATATCATCAATTTCTTTTCTTGAATAGCTTGCGCCACCAGGAATTCTGATACCACGAACGATACCGCCGGCTTCAAGAGTTTTCTTAACGATTTCAAATTCTGATTCCATAATGATATCGCCGATGTCAAATAATTCAAGACCAAAACGAACATCCGGTTTGTCAGAACCGTATTTATCCATTGCTTCCTGCCAAGTCATTTGTTTGAATGGAGGTTTAACTTCAACGCCTGCAGCTTTGAAACCTTCAACCAAAAGACCTTCTACAAGTTCAATAATATCTTTTTGTTCAACAAAAGACATTTCCAAGTCGATTTGTGTAAATTCAGGTTGTCTGTCTGCACGTAAATCTTCATCACGGAAACATTTTGCAACTTGGTAATATCTTTCAACACCGCCAACCATCAATAATTGTTTGAAAATTTGAGGTGATTGAGGAAGTGCATAGAATTTACCCGGTTGAACACGTGATGGAACAAGGTAATCTCTGGCACCTTCCGGAGTTGTATTAATAAGAATAGGAGTTTCAACTTCTAAGAAACCGTTGTTATCAAAGTAGTTTCTTACAGCTTGAACAACTTTATGGCGTAATTTTAAGTTATTAAACATTTGAGGTCTTCTAATGTCTAAATAACGATATTTTAATCTTACGTCTTCTGAAACGCTGTCATCGTCTAAAACGAATGGTACAGGTTTTGCTTCTGATAAAATTTCTACGTATTCAGGGTAAACTTCAACTTGACCTGTTGGAAGTTTTTCGTTGTATGTTTCTTCCGGTCTTCTTGTAACTTTACCTTTTACTGTAATAACATATTCGTTTCTGATTTTTTCAAAAACTTTATGAATTTCCGGATTTTTTTGTGGATCTGATACCAATTGGAAAAAACCGGTTCTATCTCTTAATTCAATAAAAATCATACCGCCTAAGTCACGAACGCAATCAACCCAGCCTGAAAGAGTTACTTCTTGGTCGATGTTTGATAAGTTAAGTTCGCCACAATTGTTTGTTTTCATTCTTAATTGCATAAACATAATTCCTTTTCTTTTAAATACAATAAAATATTAGCAAAAACATAATATTTTGTGAAGAAAATTTTTGCTTGTCTACAAGAAGTTAATAAGGGCTAAGACTATAAGTGATTAAGCCGAATAATTATTAAAATGTCATTTTAACTATAGATGACATAAAGTCTTATTGATTTATCGTCTTAAAGAAACATTATAAAATAAAATATTTGAATGATTGCCGAGAGGAAAAAAATCATTAAAATAGTGTTATGAAGAAAATTTTTAGCACGATTTTATTACTACTTTTTTTAACGCAAATGGCTTTTGCAGATATTGATTATCAAAAGATATACGATGATTTGCAACCGCCTGATTTTTCATATATTCATAGCATTGATCCTGATCAATACTATGACATGCAACATTATGCGTGGTCGCCATACCCTTTGTTTAGGTTGAATTCAGAGATTTATTTTAAAAATCAAACCATAGAACCGGGATATTACCTTTTGACACCACGAAAACACGAAGACAAATGGTACATTTTGTTTAAAGAAAACGGAAATGTTAAATATACTATTCCATGCTACAAAGACGAAATTGTTTCAGAAGTCTTTTATCAACAAAACTTGCCAAAAGAAAAACTTACTCCAACGCAAAAAATTCATATCGGATTTGTAAACGCAGTAGGTCATTTCAATTCCGGCAAAAGAAGACAGGCTCCGAGAACCTTCTTGGAAATAGATGATTTGGATAATGATTTTATTTCGATAGTTGTTTATTACGGAGCAAGAAAATATTACATAATAATGAGAAGTAAGATGAAATAGATGTAACAAGGCGCTCGGTGATTTCACCGAGCGCCTTGTTTATAAATCAACAAAGGTTAAGACCATAAGTAGTTAAGTCGAATTATTAAAACGTCTTTTTAACTATAGATAACATATCGTCTTATTGTCTTAAAATCCTAAAGGCTTTTTATTCAAGACCTTCGTCGTTTTCTTTAATTTTATCAATAACCATTTTAGCCATTTCTTTAGCGATAATGCTTTGAGTAGCTTCAGGGCAATTTTGTAACATTGTCATTGCAGTTTTCAATGTGCCATCAATATCGTACCAACGACCGTTTCTTGAATCACTTTGACCTGATTGAACAGCTGACATAATATCTTCAACAGATTCGAATTTATCATTTTCAATGTTATGTTCGATGATAATTTTAATTAAGTTTAAAGCGATTCTAATTTGAGTATCATCATCAGAATGTTCTAAAGTGTTCATTGCTTGTGATAAAACAGGATCTTTATCATACCAACGACGGTGTTGATTAGAATATTCTTCTTTCATATTTTCTTCCATAAGAGCCTCCTTGTTATATGTTTTATTATATATTAACCTTGTTTAAATGTCACGCCTTTATTACCTTTTGGATAATTCCAATCAATGCATTGTTCTTCGCAGGCAATTCTGCAAGCTCCACATTCAAGGCAATTTTCGTAGTTAATAATCATTTTTTCATTTTTTTCATCCCATTCCCAAACTTTTGCGGGACAAATAAATGTACAAATCTTTGTTTTACAATTCTTACATTTTTCTTCATCATTTGTCAAATGTGATACAGAATCGCAAACATATTTTACTTTGAATAATTTATCATCTATGCTCATTTTAAAATCCCCCATAGAATTTTTAAAACGGCAAAAGCATCTTTAAATAATTCTGAAATACTTCTGTCTGTAAAAATTGATTTGATAAAATCTCTGAACTTGTCACGTTTGGGAATACTGTCAACAGCGGTGAACATGTTGAAGAAAGAGTTTATTTTCTTCATGTAATAGTTCATAAACGAATCACTACGTTCATGTGCTATAGGCATTAAGTTTGCGTAAGATTTCAAATCCTTCATTACAAAAGAATTTTCAAGTTTTTTGTTATAAAGTTTTAGAGTTTCTTTTGAAAAATCTTTTGTATCAAGAGCATAAATCGCTGTTTCGCCTGCAAGTTTACCGCTAATCATTGCAAGATTAGTACCTTCCCAATGCAAGTTATTAACAAGCATGCCGGCATCCCCGACTACTAACACACCGTCATCATATAATTGGGGAACTTTATTAAAACCGCCTTCCGGAATTAAATGGGCAGAATACTCGATTAATTCGCCGTCTTTAATTAATGGTGCAATAGAAGGGTGTTCTTTTAATTGGTCTAAAAGCTCGTAAGGTTTTAGTTTGTGGGTTTTAAGTTCATCTAAAGCTATACCTAAACCGATTGAAACACTGTCTTTGTTTGTGTAGATGTAACCCAAGCCAAGCATTGAAAGCATTGGATAACCTATAATTTCAGTAATACAACCCTCGCCGGAGTTTAGATTAAATCTTTCGTTAATTTTCTCTTCGCCAATTTTTATAACTTCTTTTACGCCTAAAGCAACGTCTTGAGGTTTGATTGTATCTCTTAGTCCGATTTGTTTTGCAAGTAGGGAATTTACTCCGTCTGCAAGAATTACAATATCGGCATAATAGTTTTCAAGTTCAGTTTTTACGCCAATAACCTTGCCTTTTTTTACAATAAGTTCTTTAACCACTGTTTCTGTAACAAGGATTACGCCTGCTTTTTGAGCTTCTTTTGCACACCAACGGTCAAATTTGCCTCTAATTACGGTGTAACTGTTTGAAAGAGAGCTTTTTTCAGTGTGAGAGATAGTTGTATCTTCTGTTTGAGTAAGCAACATGTATTTGTGTTTTGTATTGTTTCTCTCTAAAGGTGCTTCTGTTTCAAAGTTTGGAAAAATTTCTTTTGTCGGTTGAGTATAAATGGCTCCACCAAACATATTTTTACTACCGGAATAATTACCACGTTCAATAAGGATAACTTCTTTGCCTGCACGAGCAAGAGTAATACCTGCAGAAATGCCTGCCGGTCCACCTCCAACTATAATTACCTGTGTTTTATTTTCCATAATAATATTATAGTTAGTTAAAAAGTGTTTGTAAATAACCAAAATAGACATTGTTTGTTTTTTGTGTTTTTATAAAATTATGAGCGAAAATAACAAAAAAATTTTAGGAATTTTACCACATAGTATAGGCGGAAGATTAACTATTTCAAGCGTTTTTGACGGTTTTAGACAAAATGGTTTTGAAGTTGAAGTTTTTGATGAATTAAAACAAGAAAACTTTTTAGATTTTATAAAAGAAAAAAATTATGAATATCTTATAGGATATGATTTTTCAGGTTTGAAATTAAAGGTTGATAACAACTTAGATGTAAAAACGGTTAATTACTTTTCTGACGTAATCGAAAGTAAAGCATCAGGTGTTCAAGAGGAATGGGAAAAATATTTACCGTATTTGAGTGAAAACGGTAACTATACTTTCTATTGGGATAGAGAGTTAGCAGAGCAATCGAAGATTAAGAATTTATTCTATATGCCTCACTTTGTGAATATGGAAATTTATAAGGATTTGGGTTTAGAAAAAGAATATGATGTAATGTTTGCAGGTCGTTTAGATACAGAAGAGCGTTTGAACTTTTTTGTAGATTTAATGAAAGAATTTTCAAACCTTAAGTTTGCTTGGTATGCAATAGAAAAACATTATCAAGATGCACTTTCAAGAACAGAAGAAAAAGAACTTTTAACTCAGGCTTATAAAGGTTTTATTGATAATGAACAAGATATGGCAATAGCCTTAAACAAGGCAAAAATTGTTTATAATATCAACGCTCAAGGATTAACTTCATTGAATTACAGAACGATTCAAACTCTTGCTTGCAAAACTCTTTTGATTTCTGACTTTAGAGCAGAGGTTGGTTTGATGAAGGGTTATATGCCATATTATGTTGATTTTGAAGATTTGGTTAGCAAAATAAAATACTTTCTGAACAATGATATGGCAATGCGAAGCGCATTAAACCATTGCTATGAAATAGTTCATAGCAATCATAATTCAGAAAATTGTGTAAAAGGTATGCTAAGGGTTATGGGCAACTAGTTTGGTTTGTCCAATTTAATTTATCTGCGCATCTTAAATAGTCCATGTTACCATTTGTTATAACCCAATTTGTTGCAGTATGATCTGTGTAACTGCTAGTAAAAGCCCCTGTTGAAGAATTTCTATCTCCACCTTTTCCATTAGGGTATATCCCATTAGCATCAGAATATTTTATAAGAAAAATTTGTCTGCCAGATTGTGTTTTTCCTTTTGCTCCGCCAAGTGCAACATAAATACTTGTCATATTTTTATTTATAGAAAGTCCAACTCCATTTTCTAATTCGTATTTATATGATGATTTAACATTTCCTACAGCACCGCTCGGATAACAAGAATTTATTACTGAATTTCCACATGGTGATGCTTTCAAATATTTCATAAGAACATCTTTTTTATTACCTGTCCATTGATCATAAGGTCCATATTCAGCAACAGCCTTTGCATATGCAACTTCCAAGTCGTGATAAACACCCCTTAGTTTTGCAACATCTCTATCTTCTTGATAGCTGTCCATCAAGTTTGGGATTGTAGCTGTAGCAACTATCCCGATAATTGCCATTACAAGTAATGTTTCTGCAAGTGTGAAGGCTTTTTTAAACATTTTCGACTTCCCTTTCTTGTTGAACCTCTTTAATTTTATCCAGTGAAAAATTAAACTTATACAAATAATATATGCCCACAACGGTCAATAATGTAACCAGCAAAACAGGGTGAACTAAAGAAACCGCTAAAATAGTCGATTTGTTTACACCATAAATTCCTAATGCAATTAAATATGCTGCTTGATATGGTCCGAAAAATATTGATGTTGACGGTAACATTGCCGAAAATGAAATTAAGCTGATTACAAACAAACTTGCCGAAAATGGTAATGCCAAGTTAAAACTTTCCAAAATTAAAAATGCAACATAACATTCAATACCCCAAATAATGGCGCTCATTACAGCTGATTTTAAAGTTAGTTTCCAACGGTCTAAAACTTCAAAACCTTCCATAAAAGAGTTTGCGTGTTTATTCAAACTTTTTACTACTCCGGAAAGTTTATTCATATGGCATTTTTCTAAAATATTTTCAGTTTTTTCACAAACTAAATCGATTTTATTGAATTTAAAAATCAAGTAAAATGCAATCATACTGCCTATAAATACAGCCCCGAAAAAGTACGTTGCACTAAGAATTACAGGGTTGTTTTTGCAATAAAACAAAACGCCAAAAAGCAATATGAAAAATACACTGATTCCGTCTAGAGTCCTTTCCAAAATTACTGAACCGAATATTTTCATCTTGTTTTCTTGCTTGTTTTCACCCAGGTAATATGCTCTATAAATATCTCCGGCTCTTGCGGGTAAAAAACTGTTAAGCATACTGCCCACAATAAACACAGCTCCCAAGTGCCAATTTGAATACTTAGGATTGTCCATCAACAATGCTTTCCAACGGATTCCACGGAAATACATTGTCAAATAATAAAGAAACACTATCCAGAAAAGGTATTTGAAACTAAACAGCTTAAATGCATTTAAAAATTCCTCTGCACTCATATCTTTAAAGATATAAACCAAGAATACTAAAAATGCGATTGTTACCAGAATTGTGAAAATTTTCTTTTTATTCATAAAAAGATTTTAACATGGTTTCGGTCTTTTTGGCTATTTTTTAATAAGGTTTATTAACTAAATTTTCATGAGTTGCAAGCTCAATGCTGTCATCCAATTTAGGCAACTCAATATCTCTTCCGTAACGTTTTTTAAGCGCTAATTTTATTAAATAATCTGCAAAATGAGGGTTTTTAGGTAAAAAAGAACCGTGCATATATGTGCCAAATACGTTTTTGTATCTTGCACCCTCTGTTCCGTCTTCGCCGTTGTTTCCGTGACCTACAACAACCTTAGAAATTGGTTTTGTGTCGCCTTGTAAATAAGTTAATCCGCTATGGTTTTCAAATCCAACCAACGTTTTTGGTTCCAAATAGTCAATTTCGGTCGTAATATTACCGATAAAACGCTTATTTCCCGCAAGAGTGTAAGCATCAAGCAAGCTTATGCCTTTTAATTCAGAACCGTCTTGCGCTTTATAATAATGTCCAAAAAGTTGATAACCACCACAAATTGACAAAAATACAGCATCGTTATCTCGTTCTCGAATCAAAAAATCTTTGTATTTTTGAATCTCATTTGCAACATCAACCTGTTGTCTGTCTTGTCCTCCACCGATAAAATACATATCGTGAGGCTTGAAATCATCACCAATATTGATTTCTTCGGCTATAAATTCTATCCCTCTCCATTCACATCTGTTTTTAAGCGTGATTACATTGCCGGTATCTCCGTAAATATTAAGTAATTTCGGATAAATATGTGCAAATGAAATTTGTAGTTTTTCTTCCATAAACTTAGTTTAGTATAAATTTTTCTACTAGGCAAGAAAGTTAAGAGGAATGGAGAGGGTTAATAGGGTGGAGGGTTTGCAAATACTCTGTCATTGCGAGCGTTAGCGTGTCAATCCAAGAATCTTTTGGATTACTTTGTCGCTTCACTCCTCGTAATGACATAAGGTTTAAATACACAACATAGTAGGTCAGGCATTGCCTGACAATAGCTGAGATTAAAATGATAAATTGATTATAAATAAATTTATCCACTTAGCCCTTATTGCCTTATTGTCTATAAAACAAACAAAGGCGCACAAGTCTTCGACTTGTGCGCCTTTAAAAGTTTCTAAAACTTAGTTAAAGACTATTTGCCGTTAACAACAGTTTTGAATTTTTTACCTGCTGAGAAAGCTGGAACTGTTTTAGCAGGGATTTTGATTTCTTTACCAGTTTGTGGGTTTCTGCCGTTTCTAGCAGCACGTTTACGAGGTTCGAAAGTACCAAAACCAACTAAAGTAACTTTTTTACCTTTAGCAACTGTTTTTTGGATTGTATCTACTAAAACACTTAAAACTTCGTTAGCGTCTTTTTGTGTAACTTTTGCTTTTTTTGAAATTTCTTGTACTAATTCTTCTTTGTTCATTTTCATTTCCTTTCTTAAATCAATGTACAGCTATCAGTATATTATAAACCCCATGATATTGGCAAGAATATTACAAAATTTAACATTTTCGGGGTTTGAGTTCTCAAAAATTAAGTTATGGTTGCTTTTTGCCTGTTTTACAATCTTAATATTTCTATACAAAAAGTAAAAAAACAACTACTATATATGTATTTGTAAACTGTTTTTGGTATAATTATTCAGTAATGCGATTTTTCGTTAGAGGAATTAGATGAAAGAAAGATTAATATTTTTCACCATATTTGTTGGATTGATAGTTTGTTTATACATCTATCAATACCACTTTAATACTATTTGGGGACTTGTAGGACTTATATTATGTATGTCTGTATATGTAATATATATGACTCTTGCTGACAAGCACAAAAAACGTCAGTTAAAAAAGAACCCTCAAGTTATAAACGAAAACTACAAACCTTTTGTAACTATTATGGTTCCTGCTCATAACGAAGGTGCCGTTATTTCTCAAACAGTAGAAAATATTTTACAACTTGATTATCCAAACTTTGAATTAATCGTTATTGACGATAGAAGTGACGACAACACAGCAGAGGTTATCAAGGAATTAGAACAAAAACACGATAAAGTTAAAGCTCTAATAAGAGAAAAAAATGCTTTTCCAGGAAAGTCAGCTGTTTTGAACGATGCGTTCAAGTTTGCAAAAGGCGATGCTGTTTTAGTTTTTGATGCTGATGCAAGAGTTGATGCGGATTTCTTAAACAAATTAGTGCCAAACTTAGAGCCGGAAGACGTTGGTGCGGTACAAGCAAGAAAAATTATTTCAAACAGAGATGTAAACTTCTTAACTCGTTGCCAAGATAATGAAATGACTCTTGATTCTCACTTCCAAATTGGTCGTGATGCTGTAAAAGGTGCCGTAGAATTAAGAGGTAACGGTGAATTAATCAAGAGGAAAGCTCTTGAAGATATCGGCGGATGGAATAACTACACACTTGTAGATGATTTAGATATGTCTACAAGACTTCATATAAAAGGTTGGGACATTCGTTTTTGTCCGGAAGCTCAAGTTAGAGAAGAGGGTGTTATTTATTTGATGCCTCTTTACAGACAAAGAAGACGTTGGTATGAAGGTACTGTAAGACGTTATCTGGAGCTTTTTGGTGATGTGATTACCTCTAAAAAAATGTCTTTGCGTGCAAGATTGGATATGACAGCTTACTTATCAGAATTTTTAATGCCGACTTGGTTCATTTTTGAGGTTATTATTAGATGTTTCAAAGTTTTGACAGGTAAGGTTTCTGTTGATGATATCGGTATTATTACATCGCTTTTAGTAGGGCTTGTAATCGGTATTTGCTTTACTTTGGCAACTCGTTACAGCTTGAGAAAATATAACAATTTAGGTCGTTGGGAAGCTTTGAAACAAGCAGTTGAAACTTCTGCTTATATTTTGGCAATTTGGTTCCCTGTTGCGTTTTATATCTCGTTCAAAATTCTTTTAAAACCAAAAGATATGGATTGGGGTAAAACAACACACGGACTTGTTTTAGAAGAAGAACAACATCACCAAGAAAAAGAAAAAGAAACAGTTGGAGTATAAACTCTCGGAAAGGGTAGATAAATGTTAGCTGGTATTAAAGAAAAAATTAGAGCCGTTCAAGATTTTCCAAAGGAAGGTATCTTATTCAGAGATATTACGACAGCCCTAAAAGAACCTGAAACTATGAGAAACATGGTTGATTTTTTGTACGAACACTACAAAGATAAAAAAATTGACTACGTTGCAGGCATGGAATCAAGAGGTTTCATCGTAGGTATGCCTTTGGCATACAAATTGAATGTTGGTTTTATTCCAATCAGAAAACCTCATAAATTACCGGCACCTACATATAAAGAAACATACGAATTAGAATACGGTACAGACACAATCGAAATGCATAAAGATGCGGTTGAAGAAGGTAAAAATGTTCTAATTGTAGACGATTTATTAGCAACAGGCGGTACAGCAAGTGCAGCTTGCAGACTTATTGCTCAAGCAAAAGCAAATGTCGCAGGTGCAGCTTTCTGGATTGAATTAAACGGTCTTGGAGGTCGTGAAAAACTAGAAAAATTAGGTATTGATGTACTTTCAATGTTGCAATATTAATCTTTGGAGATTGAGATAGTTTAAAGGCGGGCGCATTGCGCCCGCCTTTTTGTTTTTTATAAAATACACCCTAATAGTGTGTAGATAAAAATACTAATATATGGTAAAACTATAGATTTACCTATAATTATTTATGACATCTAAACATTGCATAATCTTTGAAAACAGAGTTGTGTCCGGTTTGTTTGTCAAAAGCCTCATAATAGGTGTAGGCTTTGCAATAATCGCCTTTTTGCAAGTAAACATCTGCCGAACTGGAAATAAAACATTCATCTTGAGTTATTTTATACGCTTCTTCAAGGTCGTTTAAGGATTTGTCATATTCACCGGCAATCAAATAGACGCTTGCTCTTTCTTGATAAATTCTAGCGTTTGAAGAATTTATTTTTATTGCTTTATCAAACAAATCTAGAACTTTTGGCGTAATTTTTCCTTCTTTTTTGAAGTTTGCAACCGCCATTTCTGAGTAAGTGTCTGCATTTTCTTTGTATTCAAGTGATTTTTCAAAATATTTTAAAGAGTCATCATATTTATCTAAATTAAGATATGCATGACCTTTTAAATAGCATAAAAACGATGATTTTGGTGCTATTTTTAGCAGAAAATCAATTTTTTTAATAGATTTTTGCGGATTTGAGTTTATTTCTTTAAAAAATGTGCAATAAGTTTTACAGCTAATTCCGGCAATTACAAACAACGCAATTGTAACCAAACAACCGATAAAGGTAAATTTGATTACAATGCGAAATTTGTCAAAATTTTCTTGAATTGTGTCTAAAAGTTTATCCATAGATTAAATTTAAGGATTATTTTTTCAATGTCTAAAATTTTCTTGGATTAACGTTATTTACCCAGTTTTCTTCAATTTTTTCCAATGAAATACCTTTTGTTTCCGGCACAAAGAAGTAAACGAAGATTATACATAGGATTGAAACGAAACCGAACATCCAGAAGGTCCATGCTCCACCAATTCTGTGTAATAGAATTGGGAAACTTGCAACAACAAAGAAGTTGAAAGCAAAGTTTGAAACTGTGCAAATACTCATTGAAATTCCACGTATTTTTAATGGGAAAACTTCTGAAACGATAATCCAGCCAACAGGTCCTAAGCTCATTGCAAAGAAAATAATGTAAGTTACTAAACTTCCAACGGCAACCCATTTTTGATATGAACCTAAAGTTCCTGCAAATGCAAAAGAGGTACCCAGTGCGAACAAACTAAGCATTACACCTGTCAAACCAAAGTATAACAAAGGTTTTCTACCCAATCTGTCAGTAAAGTAAATTGCAACAATTGTCATCAAGAAATTGATTATACCAATACCTGCAGTTGCGTAAATAGCTGTGATATTGCTGTCAAAGCCTGCAGATTTAAAGATTGTAGGTGCATAATAAATGATAGTGTTTATGCCTGTACAAATTTGCGCAAACATAATACCAATACCTACGACAAAAGGCATAATCATCCATTTTTTGAAGATAAATTTTTCTTTGTTTTCAGAACTTTTGTTAATAGTTTGTTTAATATCTTCAACTTCTTTTTCAGCATCAATTGTAGGTTCAATTTTTTTGAATACTTTTTTAGCTTCTTCATCTCTGTTTTTGCTAACAAGCCAACGAGGGGTGTCTTGCATCAAGCTCATGCCAACTAATAAAATTAAACTTGGTACAACACCTGCAAATAGCATCCAACGCCAACTGTAAACCGCATTAGCAAAGGCTGAATTTATTACATAAGAGAATAAAATACCGGCTGTAATTGCCCATTGGTATAAAGAAACAAGAGTTCCTCGCAAAGCTTTTGGTGAAATTTCTGACAAGTACAAAGGTACAACGAAATTAACGATACCAACAGCAAAGCCGACAAAAATTCTTGAAAGTATTAAAATGAAAACATTTGGTGCTAAAGCACACATAATTGAACCCACCATAAAAATTATAGCGGTTGCCATAATGATTTTTTTACGTCCAAAAATGTCAGCTAAAATACCGTTGGTTGCCGCACCAATTACAGCACCTATTAAAACAGAACTTACTAAAAATCCTTGAAGGGAATCAGATAAGTCCCAAGTTTCATTAATAAACAATAATGCTCCTGAGATTACGCCTGTGTCATATCCGGACAACAGACCACCCAAAGATGCAACTATAGCAACAATATAAAGCCAAATGTATTTCATAGAACTCCTTTCTGTTTATAATATAATACTATATAAATACACAAAAGGAGAAATTATGACACCTATAAATGAACTAATTGATACAGAAAGATTAAAGAAATTATTCGTAAAAATGGCTGAAATTGATACAGGTTCTTGCGAAGAAACAAAACCAAAAATTGGTGCAAGCACTAAAAAACAAGTTGAATTTGCAAAGAAAATTCTTGTTAAAGAAATGAAGAAAATGGGTTTGAAGGATGTTAAACTAGATAAAACCCATACAGTAACCGCAACTTTAAAGGGTAATATTAAAGAAAATCTTACAATCGGTTTGATTGCGCATATGGATACGAGCGAACAAGCTCCGACAGGACCGGTTAAACCTCAAGTTCATGACTACAAAGACGGAGATATTGAATTAAACGGTGTTAAGATTGATGCTATTGATTTAGAGCCTTATAAAAATAATACAATTATAACTTCTGATGGCACAACTCTTTTGGGCGCCGATGATAAAGCCGGTGTTGCAGAAATTCTTGAGGCGATTAAAGTCTTGATAGAAAACCCTGAAATTAAGCGCCCTACACTCAGAATTGCAATTACTCCGGATGAAGAAATTGGTGAAGGCGTAACAAATTTTGATATTAAAAAATTTGGTGCGAATGTTGCCTACACTGTCGATGGTTCAGAAGTTGATAACATTGAATCAGAAACCTTTAATGCATTCAATCCAGAAATTATAATCGAAGGTATTCCTGTTCATTGCGGTTATGCTTACGGAAAGATGGTTAATGCAATTGAGGTTGCAAGCGCTATTATGTCAAAAATTCCAAAAAACGAACTTCCTGAAACAACTCAAAATAAAGAAGGATATTACCATGTAGACAGTATTAACGGTGATGTTAACAAAGTTGTTATGAAAATGCTTGTTAGGGATTTTAATTTTGAAAATGAACTAAAAAGAATTGAATTTTTGCGCAACATTATAAAAGAAGTTGAAACTCAATACAAAGGTTGTAAAATTACATTCAAAGAAAATGAAAAATATCATAATATGAAAGAAAAGTTGAATGAGTTGCCAGAGGTAATTGAGTATGCTAAACTTGCACTTAAGCGTTCCGGATTTACAAACCCTAAAGAACCTCCGGTTAGAGGCGGTACGGATGGTGCAATGCTTACATTAAGAGGTCTTTTGACTCCAAATTTAGGCACAGGCGGCGTAAATTTCCACTCTAAGAAGGAATTTATTTCACTTCAAGCAATGCAAAAAAGTGTTGAAAATATTATAAATTTGGTTTCAGTTTGGGCTGAAAAAGCAGATGAAATAACTAAAAAGCTATAAAAATGATTAAAGAAAAACTACAAAATAATATTTTTGTTCTGGCCTTCAAAAACCTTCGTTGGTTTGAATGGGTAATGTTTTTGGCAATGATTTTTATTGGTGCTTTTTATATGTTTACCGATAAAACGCACCCTCATTGGTATTTGACTGTAAATTATATTTCTTCCATTATGGGTATATCATGTATTTTCTTATGTGCCCATGCCAGTTGGCCTAAATGGATTTTTGGGATTATAAACACTGTTTTATACTCAATAATTCTTTTTTATAACCATGTTTACGGAACTTTTGCGCTAGAAATGCTGTATTATTTGCCATGCGGTATTGTTGGTTTGTATTTATGGACAAGACACTTGGATAAAAAAGAAAAAGATAAATGTAAAACTCGTGTTATGAGTTGGAAACTCAGACTTTTAATGTTTGCTATAGTGATTGCAAGTTCGCTTACACTAAGATATTTTTTAGTAAAAATTGGTGGTGCAACCCCTCTTTTGGATGCAATAACTGTTTCTTTAGGTATAATTGCAACCTTCTATGAGATAAAACGTTTTGCAGATCAATATTTTTTGTGGTTAATATCTGATGTAATTGCTATCACTCAATGGATTTTGCTTGGTGATGTAATTATGATTACAAAAAAATCAATTTATTTTGTAATGTCTATTATTGGCATAATTAATTGGATGAGAATGCAAAAAGAACGAAATACAGAAAATTCATAGATTAATTTAATTATGGAGAAAACGATTGGAAAATATTCTAAAAAAATGTTCTTTTATAAAAGGTGAAGTTTTCGGAGCAATGATTGCGGGAATTATTGCTTTTCCTCAAGCACTTGCTTTTGGTGTTGCTTCGGGTTTTGGTGCTTCTGCCGGAATTTGGGGTGCAATAATTCTTTCGTTTATTGTTGGGCTTGTCGGTAGCAAGGTTCCTGTTATTTCAGGTCCGACAGCTCCTGTAGCAATAATTTTAGCTTCTGCTTTTGCCGTAACTTCCGGAAAAGTTTCCGATGTTATATTGATTTTGATTATGGCATCAATTTTGCAGATTTTAATTTCACTAACTTCAGCTCCAAAATTGATTAAATATGTTCCTTATCCTGTTATATCAGGTTTTTTGAGCGGTATCGGGTTAATTATAATAATTCTGCAAACACCTGTTTTGTTAGGAGCTGTTGCAAAATCTTCAACAATTGAAACCTTGATGAATTTGCCGAGTTTAATGAATTTAATAAGCTTACATTCAACAATTCTGGGTATTGCAACCTTGTTATTGCTGTTTTTTACTCCAAAATTTATATCAAGAATTATTCCCGTACAATTGTTGGTTTTGGTCGTAATGACTGTTGTTGCCTACTATTCAGGTTGGGATGTAGCAAAGATTTCAACAATGAGCGTAAGTTTTCCAAAATTGATAATTCCAAGTTTTTCAATAGATTTAATTTCAAAATACTTCCCTTTAGCATTAACTCTAGCCTTTGTGGCAACTAGTGAAAGTTTACTAACAGGCGTAATCATAGATTCATTAACAAAACACAAACATAATTCAAAACAATTGATTTTTGTTCACGGAATCGGTAATTTAATCTGCTCTCTAACAGGTTCAATGGGTGGTTCTGCGGCTACTATGAGAAGTGTTGCTGCGGTTAAAAATGATGCTAAAACAAATCTTTCTTCCATTATTAGTTCAATATTTTTGCTAATTGTTTTGTTAAAATTCAGTTGGTTTATCGTTCAAATTCCAATTTGTGTTTTGGCAGGTATTTTGATTAAAATTGGTTTAGATATTATCGATTTTAAAATTTTGAAAATTCTGAAATTTGCGCCAAAAGACGATTTAACAGTTTTGGTAATAGTTTTATTTTTAACCGTATTTTATAATTTAATCTTTGCTATAGGTGTCGGAATTGTTTTATCTTCTCTTCTTTATGCAAAAAGAGTTGCAGATAATACGGTTATAAAAGAGAAACAAGACTTTGATACATATTCTGATTATGAAATTAGTGTTGAGCAAAGTTCTCATTACAAAATCAGAATACTTCACCTTGACGGACAGTTTTTCTTTGGCTCAATAAGTCAAATAGTATCGCATTTTGATGAATTGTTGGAAACAAAATACATAATATTAACGTATAATTCGAATAATGAACTTGATATGTCTGCAATTTTTGCACTGGAGGATATTATTGTAAGATTGCAGTCACAAAATATAAAATTATTCCTAGTGATTACGAATGATAATGTACGAGAAAAAATTATTGAAATGCATACAATAACTGAACAAATTGGCGAAGAATCTTTGTTTAAAGAAGAAAAAGATGCAATTACTGTTGCAAGCAATAAAATTACAATGTAATATCAACATAGAGTAAGTAAGTCAGGCATTGCCTAACTTACTTTTTAAGATGATTTTATAATCTCCATATCATCTCTTGGGGTTGAAATTATTTTTATGTCAAAAATATCCTTGAAGGCATCCAAAATAATCTGATTTATTACCATTGGAGAGCAATGACTCAAGAAAATATTTTTTGCACCCAAAGCTTTTAAATTAAGCATATTTGCAATAGCGTATTTGTCACATTTTGTCAAAAATACTGACATATCAAATTTTTTGTCAGGCATTTTTTTGTTTAATTCTTCCATAATTTTATACATTATCGAAAAATCGTAGCTTGAATTAATTTGGAAAGTATTTGCCTTTGGAATATAAGTAGAAAGCGTAATTGCATAGGTGTTTTGAGGTAAGTTTTTAAGCAATCTCTCAAAATATCGTTTTTGAAGTGAAGTATGGTTCAAAATTCCAATTAAGACCAGATGTCTGATGTTTCTGGCATGAATTTTTGCGATAATACTATCCACTCGTTTTTCAATAACTCCGTCTTGAAACCCTAAAATAAGAGGTTCTCTGACTTGACCTTTAGCAAAGCCCTTTGCTCCGAGTGCAGATTTTATAAATGGTTTAAAATCTCCATTTTCTATTTTAGTAACCCCTTTAGGAGCATTTAAATCAGTCGTGAAAAGTCTTCCACGATAAAGATATTCAACATTTTGGAGTGAGTTTTTAGTCATCAAAATTGCCCCCGGAAAGGTTGCAAAATCAAGAAGACAGTTTTCTACTCCCAGTCCAAATTGCCCTTTTAATTGAGGGTAAACTTTCAATTTTGGAAACGTATGACCAACAATCATTGAACCGTGTGTGTAAACGTCTATATCTGTATTCATCGTTGCTTTTAAAACCGCTTCAAGTTCTTTTAAGTTTGAACCTGAAACCAAAACGGCTTTATGAGGTCTTGTTGAAAATGAAACTTCAACTGTTTCAGGTATACCAAATGTTTCAATCTCAATATTATGCAACATTCTGATTAGTTTGTAATTTATTTTAGTGAAACTTTCAATTACTTTTTTTAGTTTATCGGGCGAAACTTTTCTGTAATTAATCATATTCAATAAGTGGAGCATTGAATAATATGCTTCTTCACAATTTTTGTTATAACTGTTAAGTTGAATCAGGTTGATACAAACGTTTTTTATCAATACGAACATTATTTCATAGAGATGTCGTTGTTTTGCGGTTAAAAGTTTATTTTTTCTGATAAATTCTTTTTCACCTTGTTTTATCGCTTCGTTTAAATCAAGTTGTTTATCAACTTTTAATTGGCTTTCAAGTTTTTCCGCCGTAATATTGTTATCTTTGCAAATGCGTTCATAAAGGATTTTAGACTGTCTAAGATTTTCATAGATAGTCATAATAATATTTTTGAACTGTTCTTGAGAATAGTCAGTATTGGAAACAAGTCCTGAGAGCGTATTTATAATACTGTCTTTAATAACTTTGTTCGTAACCCCACGTTTTTTGAGTTTTAGGGTATAAAAAGCAAGTTGTTTTAAATACATTATGATAACTTCTTGCAAAGAAGATATAGTCGGATCGGTTGCACAAACACCTTTTGCCGTGCAACTATCAAAATTGTAATCATCGTATTGGTAATAATTATAAAACATAAGAAAACACCTTTTGATGTATAATAACCAATTTTTGCAAGTTTTTAATGCGACTTTCGGGCTATTATTTGTGCCAATAGGATTAAAATTTGCATGTAAATTATGTTATCGCTATAATCGAGATATGAACATTATTCAAGAATTTGACACAATTACGGCTATTTCAACTCCTTTAGGTACAGGCGGAGTTGGTGTTATAAGAATTTCAGGTGAAAAAAGTTTTGAAATTACAGAACGTATTTTTACCGGTAAAATTACACCTAGAATGATTTGTCATGGTTGGATTGTTGACGGTGACAAAAAAGTCGATGAGGTTGTTGTATTACCATTTAAAAATCCAAATAGCTACACCGGTGAGGATGTAATCGAAATTCAGTGTCACGGCGGTATTAACGTTGTTAAAAATATTTTGGAAATTGTTTTAAAAACTGGCGCAAGAATGGCTGAAAGAGGCGAGTTTACAAAAAGAGCTTTCTTGAATAAAAAGTTAGATTTATCTCAAGCGGAAGCTGTTGCTGATTTAATTCATTCAAAAACTCAAAATTTTGCAATTCAATCAGCAAAAAATTTGTCAGGAGTTTTAGCACAAAAAGTTTTGGAAATTAAGGGTGATATTTTTGAAACACTTTCCAGAATTGTTGCAGGAATTGATTTTCCTGAAGATGTTGCAGAACCGACTTATGAAAGTTTGATGAGTGATTTTGAAAACGAAATCGAAAAAATTGACAAAATCTTATCAAACGCACAATCAAGCAACATTATGCGTCAAGGGATTAAGATTGCAATTGTCGGGAAACCAAATGTCGGTAAATCTTCATTGTTCAATACCTTATTAAGTCTTGATAGAGCGATTGTTACAGATATTGCAGGTACAACTCGTGATGTTTTAACAGAAACTTTGGATTTAGGTATACCGGTTACATTGATTGATACAGCGGGTATCAGAGAAGACGAAAGTGTTGATAAAGTTGAAGAAATCGGTATTGAATATTCTAAACAAGCGGCAAAAGAGGCTGATTTAGTAATATTTATGTATGATTTAACAAGCGGATTGAATGATGTAGACAAAATTATTTTAGATTTTATCAAGGATAAAAAACATCTTATAATCGCAAACAAATGTGATTTATCTCAAGAACGTCCAAAAGATGCTATTTGCATTTCTGCAAAAGCAGAATTGGGAATTGAAGAATTAAAACAAAAAATTAAAGAAATTATTTTGGAATTTTCTCCGGAAGATACAGAATTTATTACAAATAAGCGCCAACAAGATTGTTTGGAAAAAGCAAAAGAAAGCTTAATGCAAGCATATATGGCGGCAAAGGTAAATGAACTTCAGGATTTAATTTCAATTGATGTAAAACAAGCACTTTTGTGTTTGGATGAAATTACCGGAGAAGTAATTACAGACGACATTTTAAACAATATTTTTGATAATTTTTGCATTGGCAAATAATTATGGTACAATAAAGTTATGTTTACAGGTATAATTGAAGAAATCGGTATAGTAAAAGATTTTACACAAACTTCAAATGGCGCAGAAATAGCTGTTTCTTGCAATAAAGTTTTAAATGATACAAAAATAGGTGATTCAATTGCAATAAACGGAGTTTGTCAAACTGTAGTTGAGATGAGCGAAAATAGTTTTACTGCAGAAGTTTCAAAAGAAACTTTAGAGGTTACTAATTTTTTGAACATAAAAAAAGGCGACAAAGTTAATTTGGAAAGAGCGTTAACTCTAAACGAAAGAATTGGCGGACATTTAGTTTCTGGTCATGTAGACAGTGTTGCGAAGTTAGTTTCTTCTTATAAAGATGCAGATTTTTATACTATGAAATTTGAAGTTACAGAGGAAGCAAGTCGTTATATCGTAAAAAAAGGTTCTATTACAATAAACGGTATAAGTCTTACAGTTGCTGAAATTCAAGATAGAACAGTTACCGTTGCCGTAATTCCTCACACTTATGAAAATACTAATTTGTCAGAAATGAAAATAGGTTCGGTTGTAAACATAGAAACAGATGTTTTTGCAAAATATATCGAAAAATTTTTATTGAATGAAAAAACAACTTCAATAATTTCAGAAGATTTTTTGAAAGAAAACGGGTTTATGTAATGAGTGATTTTAAATTTGATAAAATTGAAGATGCAATAAAAGATTTTCAACGAGGTATTCCAATAATCGTTGCAGATGATGAGGATCGTGAAAATGAGGGTGATTTATTGTGTTCAGCTCAATGTGTAACTCCAAAAATCATTAACTTTATGGCAAAAGAATGCCGAGGCTTAATTTGTCTTGCTATTTCGGATGAAATTGCTAAAAATCTTGCGTTACCTCAAATGGTTACAAACAATACAGAAAAAATGCGTACAGCTTTTACATTAAGCGTAGATGCATCAGAAAGTTTTGGTGTAACAACAGGTATTTCTGCATTTGATAGAGCAAAAACGGTTGAAGTAGCAATTGCTCCGGATGCAAAACCTCAAGATTTACGTCGCCCCGGACATGTTTTTCCTTGTGTTGCTAAACAAGGCGGTGTACTTACAAGAATTGGTCATACAGAGGCTTGTGTTGATATGGCTATTCTTTCAAAACACAGACCTGCAGGGGTTATGTGCGAAATAATGAACGAAGACGGCACTATGGCAAGACGTGATGACTTGAGAAAATTTGCTGACAAATACGGTTACAAATTTATTTCAGTTTCAGAACTTGTTGCATATCGTCTTCAATCTGAAAAACTTGTTACTCGTGAGGCAGAAGCATTTTTACCAACAAAATTCGGCGATTTTAAAATATATGGTTATGTAAACCACGTTAACGGACATGAGCACGTTGCATTAGTAAAAGATGATGGAAGTGATAAAATACCTCTAATCAGGGTTCACTCAGAATGTCTTACAGGTGATGTATTCCACAGCTTAAAGTGTGATTGCAATTCTCAATTGCACAATGCTTTAAAAATGATTAACGAATACGGAAAAGGCGCTCTTGTGTATATGCATGACCACGAAGGTCGAGGAATAGGCTTGGTAAATAAGATTAAAGCATATTCTTTGCAAGAAAAAGGTGAAGATACTATTCAAGCAAATCTTTCTTTAGGTTTTAAAGAGGATTTAAGAGATTATGGTGTAGGTGCTCAAATTATACGTGATATCGGCTTTACAACCTTCAATTTGATTACAAATAATCCTAAAAAAATTGTAGGATTAGAAGGTTATGGATTAAAAATACACGATATAGTGCATATAAAATCTGAAATTACGGAATATAATAAAAGATACCTAGATACTAAAAAAGAAAAAATGCATCATACTTTATAAAGGAAAAACTATGGAAAAAGCTAATTATCAAACAGAAATACTAAATTCAAATCTTTATAAAATTTTCGGCGGAGTTTATAATGATTTTCGTTCTGTTGCAAAATCAGACTATATGTTTGAACTAGAACCTTTAGAATATGAAGATTTTACAGATGCAATTGATAAAGAATATGTAAAAGGTATTGTTTTACTTGAAAATCATATTCCTACAGCGTTTTTGGTATACACAACAGCAATCTCTGAATCTATAGAGTTAAACGTTATTCACTGTTTAGGCAACGAAGATTTAACAACAAAACGCAAATTATTAATGGAAAGATTTTTGCAAGAAACAGAAGCTGAAAGAAAAGACAAAGTTGTTTGCTATCCGTTATTAGGTGTTCAATCATCATTTACAAGTGATATTGCGCATTACGGGTTTAAATTTGTAGGTTTGGCGGTTCTTAGATTTATGATGGATAATAAAAATTCAGAAGAAATTTTGAGAAGTATTTCAAATGAACCTCAAGATGAAAGCTACAAGGTTGTAACTTGGGATGATTTATACTTTGATGCTGCAGTTGATGTTATTCATGAAGGCTTTAAAACAGCATCTGATGCTTTGTTTGATACAAGATATTTGACAAAAGAAGGTACAAACGACATCTTAGACAAGATTATTAATGGTGTTTACGGTGAATTTTTACCGGAATCAACAAGTGTTCTTTTACATAATGGAAGACCTTGCGGTTTCTGTTTTACTAATATTACAGGTGGTAGAATTGCAAATATTCCGCTTGTTTCAATTAAAAAAGAACATCAAGGAAAAGGTTTGGCAAAACATTTGGTTAAAAAATCTGTAGAACATATTTTAAACAAAGCTCATTCAGGAGAAAGAAATTTTACAGAAGTGAATGTTTCTGCTGAAACAAACAATATTCCTGCATTAAAAATGTACAGACACATAGGTTTTAAAGAAGATTACAGTTACCCACAATCATATTTACCTATAGCTTAGTGTTTGAAAAATACTCAACAATGGCATAGTAATTAATATGGATAATGTTAATTGGTTAAAATTAAAATTAAATCAAAGAATGGCGAATCTAAAAAGTGCAAATGCACAAATTAACACAGAATCTGCGCCAAAAAATAACGTTGCCAAAAATTTAGTTCAACAAACACAAAATAATATTATAAACAATGTACAGCGTAATTTTGTAAACCCTCAGCAATTGAGGATGAATAACCTTGCAAGTATAGATAGGGCTGTTTATATAAAAGAGGTACTAAACTTACCAAAGAATATGGTAGAGTTACTTGTAATGGTTCAAAATAATGGTAAAACACCACAAACACAACCTCAAAATCCTCAAAATGTGCTTAATCCGCAACAGCCTCAAAACCCGCAACAACCAAATTTGCCAAATAGATTACCAAATAATAATTTACATAATCCAAAATTACCCGACTTATCAGATTTAATAGGCAAACAACCGACAAGACCTGATGTTACACCTCAACCAAATCAACCAAACCAACCGAATTTTCCAAATCAGCAACCGAATTTGCCGAATAATCCAAATTTGCCAAATCCGTTGCCTCATCCAAATCAGCCAAATAATCCGTCACATATTCCAAATCATCCGGAACATGGCGGACATAAACCACAACCATCAACAGATAATAATAAACCAAATCAACCTCTTCCTCCAAAGGGCGAGTTTGAAGATCAGATTAAAAATACTGAAGATATGATGAATAGACGTCAAGAGATGATTCAAGATAAAATGAGAAATAACTTGCCGGATTCATCAAGACTTGTAAATGACAGGGCTCAACATGGGGTTAGAAATGCAAATTTGCGAAATCCGCACAATCAATTGCATAACCAAGTTAGAAATAATATTAGAAACAATCCGAACATTTTGCGGGATCAAATTATGCAAGATAACGATGCTTTGGAGAATTTACAGTCAAATCAAAAAACTCAAGGTATGACAGCAGAAGAATTAACTGCATTTAAGCAAAAAATGGCTTCTCAGCTTGATTCAAACGTAAATTTATCCAGAGTTTCAAACCTTTTACAGCGTAATAGCAAAATGGCGATGAATAAAATGGTTACAATGATGTCTTTAGCAACCTCAAAAGGTATGGGCGACATTACACCGTTGCAAGACACTATAAACATTATTAATGCAAGTGTTTCTGCTACATCACAAAACGATTCAACTCAAACTCTAAAGAATTTGATGTTGCTTTATTTGCCATGGCTTCCTTTGCAAGAAGGTGTCGGTTTTGATTTAGAAATCGAACAAGATAAAGAAGAAAAGCAGTTTGATACGTTTATAAAAATAATGATTACAACCGTAAACTACGGTAATGTTAATGCGGTTGTGAGCCTTGTTACGGGTAATTCTGTTGATATATCAATTACTTGTTCTGAAAAATTTCCAAAAGAGAAGTTATTAAAAAAACTTCAAAAAGAAAGTAATCAATATTCAATGCAATCGGTAATTGATTTCAAAAAACAATCTCCTCAAGAGCAAATTGATACAAACATTCCAAAAGCGAAAGTTAACTTGTCAAATGTGAGCGAAGTTAATCCATATTTGCTTTTAATCTCACATGCAATTATTCGTTTTACAATTGAACTTGATGCAACTCTAACTATCGGTTCTCAGCCAATTGAGGACTAAGCTTTTTTGTTGATTGCAAGAACTTCAATTAAATCCTCACCCAATGCGTAAGTTCCAAGTTCTGTAAATTCGTATGTTTGCTCTTTTAATGTATTATATCTGTTTCTAAATTCGTTCAAAACCATGATTTTATTTGGGATAGAAAGGCTTAATAATTTTTCTAATTTTGGAATATAAGTTTCTTTTCTATCATGTTTTCCTGCAATGCAAACAGCAGAAATAACGTCAATTTTTATGTTTTCGTGTGCTAATTCTTGTCTGATTTTAGTTTGAAAATCTAAAATTAAATCAAAAAGCTTATTGCATTGGTTAATATCATTAAAAAATGCAAGAGAACCTGAATTGCATTGTTCAACAAATACTCCAAAGTTGTTTACTATTAAATTTCTTAGTCGAACAAGAGTTTCTTGTCTTTTTATATCAATATCAACTTTCTTTTGCGTATCATAAATGTTTTTGTTAACAAGAGCCATTCTTATATTAAATAGAATTGCAAAGTAGTTGTTTTGATTTTCAATTTTTTTAGCGTTTTGAGCCAAATTTTTATTAAATTTTTCTTCATAACGTCTGTTACCGTCTTTGATAACCTTATCAAGATGTTGTTCAAATTCAATTAAAAAAGATTGAGAATAAACTAACAGGCCTGCGATAAGAAGCATTTCAATGGCAAAAGTTAGGAATGTAAAATCTACGGGAACCAACGCAAGTTCAGGTTTGTATACAGCGCTTTGGAAGTTGTATATTGCATCAAAAACAGATTTAACCCCTTCCGGCATTGGCACATGAGCCAAGTCTAAAACGAAATAAACCATTGTTACCAACGAAACAAATATAAGAAGTGATTGAACCGTTTTTGTGCCTGATAATGAAGCATCAATGAATTTTTTCGCTAATTTAAACATGAAACTCTCCTGTTATTTATTGTTCTTTTTTGATGATTTTCTAAACCAGTAATAAATAGCTCTTGCAACACGGTTAGAACTGTGTCTTACAAGACCTTCTTTACTTTCTTCAATAAGTTTCTTTTCTACTATATCAACATGAACGTTATATCTGTCTAAAACAACCGGCATTTGTCCACATTGTTCGTATTTGTCAGCCATATTTTTAGGTAAAACGTTGTTTACTAAAACTGCATCAATAAGTTTGTTGCTGCCGGCATGTTTATAAAGTGCATTAATATGGTCAGAAACTGCATAATTATCTGTTTCACCGGGTTGAGTCATAATGTTACAAACATAGATTTTTTTTGCATTTGATTTTATAACTTCTTCTGAAATTTCTTTAATTAGCAAGTTTGGAATTACACTTGTGTACAAACTTCCCGGTCCAAGAATAATTAAATCGGCATCTTTAATTGCTTCAATAACATCTTCTAATGGTTTACAGTGTTCAGGTTCCGTAAATAGACGTTTTATTTTTTTGTGTTCTTCCGGAATTGCAGATTCACCGTGAACAATTGTTCCGTCTTCATATTCTGCAGCAAGTTTCATATTGTCTAAAGTTGAAGGTAAAACTCTGCCTCTGATAGACAATACGTTTGAAGATTCTTTTACAGCTCTAACCATATCACCTGTAATTGAGCAAAGAGCAGTTAAGAATAAGTTACCGAAACTATGCCCTTTTAAGCCTTCGCCTGTATTAAAACGATATTGGAATAATTTTGTAATTAAGTCTTCATTATCAGCCAAAGCTGCAATACAGTTTCTGATATCCCCAGGAGGTAAAACACCCATTTCTTCACGTAATCTGCCTGAGCTACCGCCGTCATCACCAACTGTTACAACTGCTGTGATATTGTTTGTAATTCTTTTGATACCTTTTAATAGCATAGATAAACCTGTACCGCCACCGATAGCAACGATTTTAGGTCCTCTGTTTAATTTTCTTCTTCTGTATAAATTTTCTAATAGAGTTTCTTTTTCTCTGCCGTTGTGAGTGTCTAACATCGAAATGTTAGTTTTTTGCCATCCTTTGAAGAATAACAAAGCACCACCAATTGTAATTACAACAGCTAAAATATCTGTAGGAACTACAAGAGCTATTTTTCTGATAAATTCCATGATGAAATAAACCGGTCTTAAGTTAAAGAAAATCATTAAACCGATTGTAATTAACAATGAACCTAAAAAGATTAATGCAAACCATCTTTTAATTTCTAGCCCCGGTAGTAACCAACCGGCTTCTTTCATTTTATCCTTAAATGTATCTTTAAAATTATTATTCATATTTCCATTACCTTCTATTGCGTGTTTTTATAAATTATTCTGCCCAACCTGAATTTTTAACCTTGATGTAGTTTACGGGTTCAGGGGTAATTAATGTTTTTGCTGTTTTGATTATTTCAACAGAATTTTCATACTTATTAGAGAAGTGAATTGAATCAGCTTCAACGATAGTTTTTCCGTCTAAGTTGTTATTGATTTCACTTGTAGAAAGTAAGTGTTTTAATCTGTTGATATTGAAATCTAAATTTGAATTATCTTTTGCATCAAAATCAATTGAACCGTCAGAGTTGTAAGATTTGTCTAAGAACAATTCTTGTGCTGTAGTAATTCCAACATATTCGCCGACTTTTTTAGTTACATCGCCGGATGCTCCGTAGTAAACAAGCCATTGAGAGCATTTTTTAATTGCTTTTGCAACATTGCAAGCAAAAGTGAAATCAGTCGCACATTGTTTATACATAGCGCCGTGTGGTCTTACGTGTTCAATTTCAAGACCTAAAGTTTTTGCATAAGATGCAATTGCGCCAACTTGGTAGATTACAAGAGCTTCAATTTCTTCTTCTGAAAGTTGCATTTCTCTATATCCAAAACCTTGAATATCATCAAAACCAATGTGGGCACCAACTACAATATTTTTTTCTTTAGCTTGTAGCAAAGCATTTTTTATAATTAACGGATCGCCGGCATGAAATCCACAAGAGATGTTAACAGAACTAACATAGTCTAAAAGGTCATATTCAGCGTTATTTTTATAAATACCGAAACTTTGTGCTAAGTCACAGTTGAAATCGATATTTTTAATTTGTTTTTTTTCTAATGTTTCTTGCATAATTGTCCTCTATTTTAGTAATATTATACATAATAAAGAAATATAATCTATAACTTTACATTATTTTAATATGCCTGTAATGTTTGCACTAAAATAATTCTGCATTAAAGAAGATTCCTTCTTCAGATACTTCCTCAAAAAGTTCTTCTTCTTTTTTTAATGATTGAACTGTGTGTGGATGCAAATCAATAAAAACGTCAAAATCTTCTTCAATTTTGCCGATTATACGCCAAATTTTTTCACGTTGTTCCTTTGATTGTTCTTTGTTGAAAATGGCAACTAGTTCAATATCTTCATCTTCGTGCATTTTTCCATCTAAAAACAAGCCAAACAAATATATTCCGCTGAAATCACTATGGTATTCAGCTTTTAAATCCTTGATTAATTCGACAATGATGTCGTCAATCTTGTTAGCCATTTTTAATAAGACTCCCAAGTTCTTCACGTTTTGCAGAAATTTGTTCAGAATTTGCAAGATTTTTTACGGAAACAGTTCCGTTTTGAATTTCATCTTCACCCAAAATTACAGCAAATCGAGCAACTTTTGATGCTTTTTCAAGTTGTTTTGTGAATTTTTTATTTGTCATATCAAAATCAACAGACAAGCCGGATTTTCTCATATCGCCAACAAGTTTAATGGCTTCTTCTTGGTTTGTTGAAACAACATAAGCGTCAAGTTTTTGGGCTTCTCTTGCAGGTAAAAGTGAAATTAAACGTTCCATTCCCATTGCAAAACCAACAGCCGGAGTATCTTCTCCACCTAAATTTCTAACCAAACTATCATAACGTCCACCACCGCAAACGGCGTTTTGTGAGCCTAAGTTGTTTGATTTGATTTCAAAAACTGTTCTGTTGTAATAATCCAAACCTCTTACCAAAAGCTTGTTTACAGAATATTTAATTCCTAAAACATCTAAATATTTTTTTACTGCTTCAAAGTGGTCATGACATTCCGGACATATAAATTCTGATGTAATAACCTCCTTAACTTCAGGTTTTTCATAAATTGCTTTACAATCTTCAACTTTACAGTCTAACAAACGCAATGGATTTTTTTCATAACGTTTTTGACAATCAGGACAAAGGTCTTTTAAATATGGCTTTAAGACTGCTTTTAATTTTGTTTTATATTCTTCACGGCAAGTAGGACAGCCCAAAGAATTGATTTCTACGTCTAAATCGTTCAAACCGATTTCGTTTAAATAACTTACAGCAAGTGAAATAGCTTCAACATCAGCTGTAGGTTGAGCAATGCCGAACATTTCCATACCAACTTGGTGGAATTGTCTTTGACGACCTGCTTGTGGTCGTTCGTATCTGAACATCGGTCCTTTGTACCATAATTTTACCGGTGCAGGAAGTCTGTGCATACCGTTTTCAATGTAAGAACGAACAACACCGGCTGTATTTTCAGGACGAAGTGTAAGAGAACGTTCTGATTTTTCAAACGTATACATTTCCTTGTTTACGATGTCTGTTGTATCGCCAACACCACGAGCAAAAAGTTCTGTTGCTTCAAAAATTGGTGTTCTAATTTCTTTAAATCCAGCTTTTGAGAAAACTCTGTTTGCTGTGTCTTCAATAAAGTGCCAACTATCCATTTCTGTTGGCAAAATGTCCTTTGTACCTTTTTGTACTGTAATTATCTTAGCCATAGAAAAATGTTAGTACAAATAAGTGAAGATGGCAAGCGATATCAAAAATTGCTCCGGATGTTTTGTTTGAGTTATCATGTAGTTAAGAGGAATTAAAAATGTATAACGTAAAATCACTTAAAGCCGAAGAATTTATTAATGACGGCGAAATTTTGTCTACGATTGAATATGCTGAACAAAATAAAAATAACAAAGAACTAATCGAAGAAATTTTGAAAAAAGCTGAAGAACGAAAAGGCTTGTCACATAGAGATGCAAGTGTTTTGTTAGCTTGTGAAGACGAAGAAATTAATAAAAAAATCTACAAATTGGCAGAACAAATTAAAAAAGATTTTTACGGAAACAGAATTGTACTATTTGCTCCTCTTTATCTTTCAAATTATTGTGTAAATGGTTGTGTATATTGCCCATATCACGCAAAAAATAAAGATATTCCCCGTAAAAAAATGACTCAAGAAGAAATTGAACGAGAAGTTATCGCTCTTCAAGATATGGGACATAAACGACTTGCAATTGAAACAGGTGAAGATCCTGTAAATAATCCAATTGAGTATATTTTAGAAAGTTTAAAAACAATTTATGGCGTAAAGCACAAAAACGGTGCAATTCGTCGTGCAAATGTTAATATTGCTGCAACTACCGTTGAAAACTATCGAAAATTAAAAGAAGCAGGTATTGGAACATATATTTTATTCCAAGAAACTTATAACAAAGAACGTTATGAACGTTTGCACCCAACAGGTCCAAAACATAACTATGCTTACCACACAGAAGCAATGGATAGAGCAATGGAAGGTGGAATTGATGATGTAGGTTTAGGTGTTTTATTCGGACTTTCAACTTACAAATATGAATTTGCCGGACTTTTAATGCATGCAGAACACCTAGAAGCTGTACATGGTGTTGGTCCTCATACAATTAGTGTTCCAAGAATTAGAAAAGCTAACGACATTGATCCAAGTGCTTTTAAAAATGGTATTAATGACGACACTTTCTGTAAAATTGTAGCTTGTATCAGAATAGCAGTGCCTTATACAGGTATGATTGTTTCAACAAGAGAATCAAAAGAAGTTAGAGAAAGAGTTTTGCATTTAGGTATTTCTCAAATCTCCGGTGGCTCAAAAACTTCTGTAGGTGGATATGATGAAAACGATTATACAGAAGAGGATTCATCACAATTTGATGTTACCGATACAAGAACTTTAGATGAAGTTATGAAGTGGCTTATGGAAATAGGTTATCTTCCAAGTTTCTGTACTGCTTGCTACCGTGAAGGTCGTACGGGTGAAAGATTTATGGATATTTGCAAATCAAAACAAATTCAAAACTTTTGTCATCCAAACGCAATAATGACCTTGAAGGAGTATTTGGAAGATTATGCAAAACCTGAAACAAAAGCCGTTGGTGATAAACTTATTGAAAAAGAAATAGAAACTCTTGAAAGTGAAAATGTTAAAAAACAAACAAAAGAAAATGTTAAAAAAATAGCAAACGGCGAAAGAGATTTTAGATTTTAAACTTTGTTATAAAATATTTTTGCCATTTTTGTCGTACATTTTATTTCGTTGTTGTTTAATTTCAGCAATTTCTTTTTTGTAATTTCCACCAATTAAATCACCAACTGAAGAATAAAGTTTCAAAATAGCTTGTTCAATATTCTTATGATTCATATTCACCATATCAACAGCCATTTCTTCATTCGAAAGAGCAAGCCTTGTCATATCTCTAAAACCGCTAGATGCTAGTTTTAAGGCAAGCTTATTGTCTGCGGTTGCTTTAAACAATGCTTGTGCAACTACCATCGGCATATGAGAAATCATTGCAACCGCTTCGTCATGTTCTTTGACATCTGCAAAAACAACTTCCGCTCCCAGTTGTTCAATTATATAAACCAATTCTGCCAAACTGTTGTTTGTTTCTTGAGTTAAATTTCGGTTGCAGACAACCCATTTTGCACCTTCAAACATTTCCTTAAAGGAATGTTCAAAACCTTTAAATTCAGTACCTGCCATTGGATGAGTCGGAATAAATGTGTATTTATATTTTTTGTTTGAAACAAACTCTTTTAACGAGCAAGTATCCGCAACGATAGTATTTTCAGACAAATATTCCTCTAATTTTTGAAGTATATCAAGCGTTTTGTTCATTGGAGTTGCAACAAAAACAATATTGCAGTCTTTTAATTTGTTATAATCCTCTGAAATATTTTCTTGTAAGCTTTTTTGAGAATTAGAAATTCCAACGACATCATATTTTAAATTTTCTAATGCTTTAAAAATAGAACCACCAATTAGTCCTAAACCTACAACGCCAATTTTCATTCTACAAATCCTTATGATTAAAATGTCTTACCCCGTCAACGTAATCTTTTACGATATGTCCGTTACCAATAAGTTTGTATTTATAAATAGTTAAACCTTCTAATCCAACAGGACCTCTTGCGTGAGTCTTGTTTGTAGAAATTCCGACTTCTGCTCCAAATCCGTATCTAAAACCGTCTGCAAATCTTGTTGATACATTTTGGTAAACTCCTGCTGAATCAACTTTTTGCATAAATTTTTGAGCATTGGCATTATTGTTTGTAATTATACAATCAGTGTGTCCTGAACCGTAAGTGTTGATATGATTTATTGCTTCATCTAAGTCTTTAACTGTTTTGTATGCAAGTGTTTTATCACCATGTTCAAAAGCCCAAGTGTCAGGGTTTGAAACAAGTGTAATGTCTGCATTTTTAAGTTCTTTTAATAATTCATCTTTTCTATTAAACTTTTCATTGATTAATAAAGTTTCAACTGTATTACAAGCGCTTGGATATTGAGTTTTAGCATCAATAATTACTTTTTTTGCAATTTCAAAATCTGCACCTTCATCAACGTAAATATGACAAATTCCGTCTGCGTGCCCTAAAACAGGAATTTTAGTATTTTCTTTTATAAACTTAACCAATTTGTTACCGCCACGAGGGATAATTAAATCAATGTAAGTATCGCATTTAAGCATTTCTGCAACATCTTCGTGCGTAAAAACTTGTGACAAAGCATGTTTTGGAAATTCTTTTATATTACCTAAAACACTATTGATAATTCCTAAAATGGTTTTATTTGTGTTAATTGATTCTTTGCCACCCTTTAAAATAACGGCATTTGAAGATTTTATTGCAAGTGAAGAAATTTGTGCAATAACGTCAGGTCTGGCTTCAAAAATAATTCCAATTACACCAATTGGGCAAGAAACTTTGTATAAATTTAAACCTTCATCAAGTTGTCTGGCTAAAAGAGTTTTACCTATAGGCTCTTCAAGTTTTACAACATCTCTGATTCCTTGAATCATATCACGCATTTTGTTTTCATCAAGTTTTAACCTGTTAAAAACAGACGGAGAAACGTTATCCTGCGCTTGTTCTAAATCGGTTTTATTTGCTTCAAATATTTTTTCTTTGTTTTTTTCTATTGCATCAGCAATGTTTAAAAGTGCTTGGTTTTTAATTTCTGTAGTTAATTCAGCCATTTCAAGGCTTGCATTTTTTGCTTGTTTTGCGATATCTTCAAAGTTCATAATTTACCTATAATGTTGTAATGTTGTCACGAGTGATAATAGCATCGTAATTTTTGTATCCCAAAATCTTTAAAATATCATCAGAATGACAACCTAAAATCATTTTGCAAGCATCAGAACTATAATTTGCAATTCCTCTGGCAAATTCATTGTCATTTTCATCCATAATTGATACAACTTCACCCTTTTTAAATTCGTTGACTACCTTTAAAACCCCGATAGGAAGAAGGCTTGATTCTTTTTCAAGTACAGCTTTTTTAGCACCTTCATTTACAACTAACTTACCAATAATGTTAGTTGCATAGCCAATCCAACGTTTTTTGCCTGAAAGACTTTCATCTGTCGGTAAAAATCTTGTGCCAATTTCTTTATTAGAGAAAATTTCTTTAATAACATTAGGCATTTTGCCGTTTGCAATAAGAACTTTTCCTCCAAAACGAGTAACAAGTCTTGCAGCTTCAAGTTTTGTTTTCATTCCGCCTCTGCCACAATCAGAAACTCCACATGCCATATCCATAATTTCATCGGTAACTTCTTTTACTTCTGTAATTATCTTTGCGTTTTGATTGTCTTTTGGATTGCAGTCATAAAGTCCGTTTACGTCAGATAAAATAATTAATAAATCTGCATCAAGTTCACTTGCAACCAAGGCTGAAAGTTTGTCATTATCTGAAAAACAAACTTGAGCATCTTTATATAATGTTTCAAGTTCAAATGTTGAAACGGTATCGTTTTGGTTAATTACAGGAACTGTACCCAATTCTAATAGTTTGTTTAATGTGTTTCTAAGGTTTAAATATCTTTTTCTTTGAGCAAAATCATCTTCAATTAAAAGAACTTGAGCTGTGTTTATGCCGTAAGCATCAAAACCGTTTTCGTAGATAGACATCAATTTTGATTGTCCGATTGCTGCGCATGCTTGTTTTAAAACAATATCGTCAGATTTTTCTACATTAAGTTTTTTTCTGCCAAGACCAACAGCACCGGAAGTTACTAAAATAACTTCTTTTCCGGCTTTAACAAGTGCGGAAATATCCTCAATGTAAGAGTAAAGACGAGGAAGAGATGCTTCTCCGTCATCGTTTCTCAAAACGTTAGTGCCAAGTTTTATAACTATTCTTTTGGCATTAATGAAATCAGTTTTGTTCATAAATGATTACCTATAAAATTTAGTAATTTCTTCAAAATATTTATCTATTGCTTTATAGCCGTTGTACATTTCACTAGAAATATTTGAATAAGCACTAGCGGTAATGTTTTTAAGCTCTTTCGCTCTAATAACAATAATTGCATCGGCATCTTTTCTAAGATCTAAATTATTAGCAAAAGACCATTTTTTCAAAAATTCAATTTCTTCATTAGCTCTTTGAATGGTTGTACATTCAAGAGGTTCAAAATCATATCTTTTTAATAAATCGTATTCAGATAGTGAAATTGTTGCCTTTACTGCGTGAGAAGAATACATTCTTTTGATAACAACATAGTTATCAGCGGTTCTTTTATGTGAAATTGGAACATCACTCTTTGCAAGTAAAATGGTTTTTAAAAGAGCTGCCCCAAGATCATTATCAAAATTAATAATATTTTTTGTAATTAGTTTATTGTCCATAACATAATAATAACTCACACATGGCGGATTGTCATTTGAATATATATTAATGTTACAAGTAAACTATGTAACAAAATGTAAACAATTAATTCAAAATCCTAAAGTTTTGATTTGAGTCATCCGATAAAAAATATGTGGATAAAACAAAAACTTAAATCAAAATTAAATAACCAAATGAAAGGGATATGTATATGTTAAAAAGAATTGAAACTCCAAATTGTAATATTGATAACAGCGTAGAATTTATTTTAAGAGGCGCTAAAAAACGTCGTTCAATGGCATTGGCTAATGCAAGAATGTTGAACGCAGAACAAGGAATTCAACAAAAATTGGTTGCGGTTAAATAGAACAAACCAGAAAACGTGCTTGCAGTTGGTAGTGGATATGTGTAGAAGATGGCTGTAAGTAACGAAAATTAAGTGAGATAGTAAAGATAGTTGAGAGATTTTAATTATAAAGCTGAGCGTGGTGGCTCAGCTTTTTATTTGCTTTTTTGTTTTTATGTATAAATGGAAATATATTGAATTTATGATTATTTATAATATAATTAATTGTAAATAAGGGTAAGCTCCAAAACCCCTGACACACTAACAATCTATTAGCGACATAGAGTGGAAAGGGGGTGGTATAATATGAATAGAATAATAAAAGATACCCTAATGCTACTAGGATATCTTTTACAAATTATTTCTATTTTCATTTAGGGGTGACATGTTGGTTAGGTTTTACGGGAACTTAACCAACTCCCTTATCTATATTATATCGTATTTTTCTAAATTTTCAACCCTTTAGGTTCTTTTTTTATGGGATTTTTTAACCATTTTTTGTTGGTATTTTTCATCAAATTGGAATCTGTATCCTTCTTGATATCCTTTTGTAATCGCTTTAGAAAATCTTTTTCTTGTTTTCCAATAAGATGTATGTGCTCCTGCAAAAGTTCGCCAACTTAATGCTCTTGAGTAATCGTAGAAGAAACCTTCTTCATTTGAGAATTTTAAGTTAGTCATTTTTTGAATTTCTTCATTTGTATAATTTACACCGTTTGGAAAGCCTAGCGGATCATCAGCGTAATTTACTGTTAAAAAGAAGAAATCTCTTTCAATCAAATATTTGTACATCAAGTGCGTAAGTTTGCTGGATTCAAGGTTTTTATCTGCCATGTCAGAATAAAATAGAGGAATAGGGCTTGCATAATTGATAACACCAATAATTGAACCTTCCGGAGCACAGTATTTATCTGTAAATTCATCAATTTTTAAGTACCCTCTTTTGAATTCTTCTTTGTTTTTGTTGATAAAAGTCGTACCTAAAGCAGAGTAATCAAGAACATCAGAACCTACAATAGACAACAAGCAGGCATTTTTTCTCGGATTTTTTCTGACAAATTTTAGTAAATCATCATCAATTCCTTTATCAATTAAGTATTCTTCAATATTCAGATAAGGCATTTTATTAAACAAATATTCCATTGTAATAAACGAACCGGCTGAATATCCAAGTAAGACAACTTTTTTATTTTGAGAAACTTGACCTTTTACTGTGATATCCAAATCTTGAATAATTGGAATCATGTTATGTGTTTTTTGAACCCAAATTGCATCGTGAAGGCAGTCTGCAATCGTATTTCTTACAAAAAAAGCAACAATAGGACTAATTGAGCGTAAAAGGTTTGCTTTTTCTTTCATAAACATTAAATCATTTTGACTTTTATCACCCCAAAAGAAAATAGTTGGAGTTTCGTCAATAACGTAATGTTTGTCATTTAATAAGTATTTTTGTGTAAATTTGTCTTTTTCAATTTGATTTTTAAGTGTTGGGTGGAATTTTTTTATTCCGCTTAAAAACCAGTTTCTCATTTTTGTATTGTTATTGTTTGAACCGTTAAGGTAAACAAAGCTCACATTCGTAGTTGCAAAGCAAGAACTTTGCAAAGCAAAAATAATTAAAAATAGTGTAAAAATTCGTTTCATAATACGGATATTATAGCATATCAACCTAAATTTCTTTTCTTTCAAAGAAATTATCTTTACAAACATCTTTTTTGTTTGCTAAGGCACCACATTTTGTGCATGCCAAAATTTCACCGGAACTATCAATTGGCATATAAACATGCTCACATTTTTCATAGTCTTCAATAAATTCAGGTGATTCATCTGTTGCATCATATTGCTTGATACATTTTTCTTCTTCGAGAATTTTGGGTTCTACGTAAGTTTTGTACCAATATTTTTTAATAAATTCAAAGATGAACATATTAATATTATATTATAAATCGAAACCTAAAGGTAATAATTCATCGATTGTATGAACTTCCGGTTGTCCGTTTTCGTCTTCAAGAATAATGTCAATACCTTTGTCAGAGCGGAAGTCGTTCATAACTTGTCTGCAAACACCACAAGGTGTGCAACGTTTCATTTTTGGTCCATAAATTGCGATTGCTGTAATTTTTCTTTCGCCATTAACGATTGCGTTAACAATAGCACTACGTTCAGCACAAATTGTTGCACCGAAAGATGAGTTTTCAACATTAGTTCCAATGTAAGTTTTGCCACTTTCCATTAAAACGCATGCACCTACCGGAAAATTTGAATAAGGTGAATAGCTGTTTTCGCTTGCTTTTTTAGCTTTTTCTAATAATTCATTGTAGTCCATTTATTAACTCCTTTTTAATAATTAGCACACTAAATAATAATATGTTATAATCTTAGCATGAAAAAATTTATAAGTTTTATTTTATTTTTATTGTTAATATGTTCAGGTCGCTGTTGGGCGACTCAGTATAATCTTTTGGTGCTTCCGACAAGTATTTTTGAAGAATATACAGATTATATGATATTCCCAAAATCTGCAGACATTATAGCTACAGATATTATTAATATTTACAATACTCATCCGCAAATGTCAGCGGTTCAACTTTATCAAATTAAAAATTCTCTTAATCAATCACAAAATAAATACTTTAAAAAAGAAGTTGTAAAGATGATGCATAATTATGATGTAAATTATGCAATTGATTACAACACAATTCAAAAACTAGCAAGCAGATTTAGAACAAAGCAAGTTCTTTTGATTTCTTGCCAAATGGATGCTCAAAACTATATTACACGCAGAACATTGTGGGATTTTCTAAATATCCCCGGGGCTACAGTAATTGATCCTGCATATAGACTTACAACTCAAATTACATTGATTGATGCAAATAATCAGGTGGTTTTGTGGCAAGAAAATTATCATAAATTAATCAGTTCTCGTGAAAATAGAATTATGACTCAAGCATATTCACCTTCAAGTGAACAGTTAGAAAAAGTTAAAAGATATTCAACAAAATTTTTATCTCCGCAAGTAGTTCAAGAAACACAATTAGCGTTGATGAAAATAGATCAATATCAAGACTTAAACTTACGTCCTAACATTGTGAAGCCAACAGCTGTTTCTATTGACAAATTTAAAATTGACGGCAGAAGAGCCTCTGTTAGAAGCACTCGTTATGTAAAAGCAGAAACTAAAAAGGCTGTTCGTAATATTGCGAAAGAAACAAAAGCCTTGAATGCAAAAGCAAAAGCTAATATAAAAGAATTTAAGGCAAACCAAGCTGAAAAAGAAATTCAAAAAGCAAAAGAAGAAGCATTGCCATTAGAAGAAAAAATTAAAAAGGCTCAAGAGGAACAAAGAGCGAAACTTGAGGCTAAATATGAAAAAGAAAAAATTCGTCTTGAAAAGAAACAAGAACGAGAACAAATAAAAGCTGCAAAACAAGCGGTTACAATTCAAATGCAAGAAGAACAGGCTAAAAAACAACAAGCTGAACTTGAAAAACAACAAACTTCAAAACCGGAAAAGGAAGTTACACCAAAATCTCAAAAAGTTAAAAAGACAAACAAAGTTAAAGTTGAAGAAATAATTCCAAATACTCCAAATATTTCAACTCCGGTTGATGTAATGAAAAACGAACAAAAAATAGTTCCAATCATTAGAACAAGACCTGTTTTAAGAGAAGTTGATTACACAATAAATGATATTTAGATAACAAAAATATTAGTTTTAAAAACATAAAAAAGCCCTAAATAATTAGGGCTTTTTTTAACCAAACATTAAACCTTAAAACCACCTAATCTTTGAAGATTAGCGTATTTTCATAATGAATTCATCTCTGAATGCTTGCATCATTTGAGCTGATTTTTCATAAGCACGTTCTTCGTTTTTGCTTTTTAACAAGTCATAAGCATTGTCAAAGAACATATTTGCTTGCATAACAAGTTCAGGATTTTTCATCATGAATTTAATATCATTTTCTACGTTATCAGGCTTAGAAACTTGAGAACGTCCTAATGAAGCAGCTTTAGCGTTTTGAAATTCTATATTATCTTCACAACCTTCCGGAGCTGCTGATTTTTTAGGTTTATCTTTTTTGATTTCTACTTTTTGAAAGCGGATAGCGTTCATATTATCAATTTCACGCATAATAATCTCCTGTTTTTGCACAAAAATAGTACGTACATGCTTTAAAGCAAAACATAATTTTTTTTGCTAGGTCTGATTTTTAAATGTAATATAACTTAATAAAAAGTCTATAAGTCAATAAAGATTAAGTAGTTAAGTCTAACTATTATCAAATTGTCATTTTAATTACAGAGGACTTATGCTCTTATAGTCTTATTGTTTCAGCCATATTCTTAACATCTTGCTAAAATCAACACCTATGGTATACTTATAGAAGAAAAAAGGTATATATGTTTGATTTTTTTAAAAATTTATTTAACAACAAGGATGAGGAAGAAGAAGATTTATTAACAAAACTTCCTGACAATGTGGCTCTTTTAAATAATCAAGGTAGTTTTCTGTGGTGTAATGATGTTGCACAAAAGACTTTGTCGAAATTAAAAGAAAATTTTTCAGAAGGTTATATTGATAACGTTTTTGAAAATGCTATGGATTTTATTATTAAACTTGCAGATAGTGGCTTAACTAAAGTTATAAAAGCAAAAACTCCTGATGAAAAGGATATGTTTTTTGAATTTACTGCAAGAAAAACAGATGAAGGTTTTTTAGTTTGTTTTAGAGATAATACTCAAAGCTATAAAACTCTTACAAGCATTTTTGTTGAGCATGAAAGTTTACGTAAAACAAACAAAGATAAAAATAATTTCTTAGTTAAATTATCAGGAGATTTAAAAACTCCGTTAGAATCAATTGTTGGTTTTTCTCAAGCCTTATTGGGCGGAATCGGTGGAGATTTAACAGAAAAACAAGAAAAATATGTGAATATTATAAATAAAAATACAACAGAAGTTTTGTATTTATTCAATAAAATTTTAGAATTATCAAAAGCTGAATCTAACTTATTTGAAAGAAAATTGAGCTATTTTGATGCGGTGAATGTTTTAAATGCCGTAATCAAAACACATGATAAAGAAATTCAAGCAAAAGAAATTGAAATTAATATAGATGTTGAAAAAGATATGAAGAGAACAGTATATTCTGATGAAGCTTTATTGAAGGTGATTTTAGAAAACATTATAGAAGCAGCCGTAAAATTTACAGATGTTGGTTCTATTGATATTGAAGTAAAACATCCTGATTTAGAATTGGTAGCGGAAAAATGTTTGTTGCCGGTAGAAAATGCAAAGGACAACTCATTCTTGATGTTTAAAATATCAGACAAGAGCCTTGGAATCAGTAATGCGGAATTAGAAAACTTGTTTGAACCATATGCACAGTTGGATAATCCAAATAAAAGCAGCCTGTTCCGTTCAATAGCTTTTGCGACAATAAAAAATATAATAAGAGTTTTGAAAGGTAACGTTTGGGTTGATTCTCAACCAATGCAAGGAACAACTTATAACGTTATAATTCCTGCAGAAAAGGTAATACAATCAGAAAATGAGTGAAGTTAGATTAGAAAATTTAATAAAATCTTATGATAAAAAAAGAGTTATTGACTGGATTGACTTAACAATAAGGGACAAAGAATTTTTAGTTCTTGTTGGTTCTTCAGGTTGCGGTAAATCGACTATCTTAAGAATGATAGCAGGTTTAGAAGAAATTTCAGGCGGAAATATTTACATTGGTGACACAAAGGTAAATAATATCCATCCAAAAGATAGAGATATTGCATTTGTATTCCAAAGTTATGCGCTATACCCACATATGACAGTATATGAAAATATTGCATTTGGTTTGAAGATGCGAAAATTTGACAAAAAATATATTGATGAAAAAGTTAAAGAAGCCGCAGAAATTTTAAATTTAACAGAATACTTAGACCGAAAACCAAAACAATTGTCAGGCGGACAGCGTCAACGTGTAGCGTTAGGTAGAGCCATAGTTCGTAATCCAAAAGTATTCTTGATGGATGAACCTTTATCAAATTTGGATGCAAAGTTAAGAGTGCAAATGCGTGCAGAGATTAAAAAACTGCACGAAAAATTACAAACCACATTCATTTACGTAACTCACGATCAAACAGAAGCTCTTACAATGGGTGATAGAATTGTTGTTTTAGACAAAGGTAAAATTCAACAAGTAGATACGCCAACAAATATTTATAACAATCCTCAAAATAAGTTTGTTGCAGGATTTATCGGTTCTCCTCAAATGAATTTTATTGATTGTGATATCGTGAATAATACATTGATAATGACAGAACCTGTAGTTGAATTGTCAGAAGAAATTATGGAAAAACTTTGCAATAGAGATAAAGTAACAGTCGGAATTCGTCCTGAAAATATGACAAATCCGAATGGTAGAATAAAATTAAATGTAAAAGTTGAAATGACAGAACTCCTTGGTTCTGAACAAATCGCTTACTTTAATATCGGTGAAAATAAATGTTCTGCAAGATTAAATGCAGATAACAACATCGGTGAATTTTTGGAATTAAGTTTAGACAATAATGAATTTTTATATTTCGACCAAAAGACTGGCGAAAGAATATTATAAGGAGAAAAATTATGAATATTATGCAAGGAAAAAAAGGCGTTATTTTTGGCGTTTCAAATAAGCACGGCATTGCATATGCAATTGCTCAAAAATTATTTGAAGAAGGCGCAGACATTGCTTTCACATATGCAGGTGAAGTAATGGAAAAAAGAGTTAGACCAATTGCAGAAGAAATGAATTCAAAATTAATTATGTCTTGTGATGTAACTAAAGAAGAAGAAGTTAAAGCTGTATTTGCAGAATGCGAAAAGATTTACGGCAAGTTGGATTTTGTAGTACATGCAGTAGCATTTGCAAACAGAGAAGACTTACAAGGTGAATTCATTAACACTTCAAGAGAAGGTTGGGATTTAGCATTAGGCGTAAGCGCTTATTCTTTAGTTTCAATTTGTCGTAACGCAAGACCTATTATGAACGAAGGCGGTTCAGTTCTTGCCTTAACTTATATCGGTTCAGAAATGTATGTTGCAAACTATAATGTAATGGGTGTTGCAAAAGCTGCATTAGAATCATCAATGAGATTCTTAGCAATGGATATGGGTAAAAACGGTGTTAGAGTTAACTGTTTATCTGCAGGTCCAATCAAAACATTGGCAGCAAGCGGAATTTCAGGTTTTAGCAACATGTTAAAAGCTATTTCATTGAAATCACCATTGAACAGAAATACAACTTTAGACGATGTAGGAAATGCCGGTTTATTTTTGGCATCACCACTTTCAAGCGGTACTACAGGCGAAGTTCTTTACTGCGATTGCGGATGTCACAAGGTTCACGCTTCATTAAGAGAAATAGAAGCAATGAATGCTCAATAAAAAAACTTTATAAATGTAAAGGCGCCACTGATAACATCAGTGGCGCCTTTTTGTATACCCGTTAAAATTATTGGTCAGATTCTTCGTGACCTTTCAATAATTTTTCAAAATCAGAAGGTTTAATGCTTTGAACAAAAGATTTGAATTCTTGTGCTTCTTCTTCGTCTTTTGCAGGATCTGTTGAAACAGCGCCTTCTGAAAGTACGTTTGCTGCAACAAAGATAGGTGCATCAACTCTGATTGCAACAGCAATTGCATCAGATGGTCGGCAATCTATTTCTAAAGGTTCTTCACCTTCTTTAGTAAGAACTAAAGTTGCAAAATATGTATCTTTTTCAACATCATCAATTTCAACTTTTTCCAATTCATAACCTGTTTGTTTAATAATTCCGATAATTAAATCGTGAGTCATAGGTCTGGCAACAGAAAGATTTTCGATTTTTCTAATGATAGCACTTGCTTCAGCCGAACCAATCCAAATAGGAAGAGCTTTTCTGTTATCTTTGTCATTTAAAACAACGATAGGTGAACCGGTTCTTGTATCCAGTGCAATACCCATAACACGCATTTCAATCATAGTTTATAACCTCTTAATTTTCTTTGTTTTCTTCTATATCTGAGTCATTTTCTAATATTATATCATCAATTTTGTTTTTGTTAACCCTTACCAAGTGAGCAGATACAATTGCCGTGATTGGAACACAAGCAACAAGAGCAATACTGCCAATTATTGCGGAACAAATTTCAGTAACAACTTGATTTAGATTGAAAAATTTTTGTAAATCGATGTTTTGTGATAACAAAACTAATGGCAAAGAAGAACCTAAATACACTAAAATTAAGGTATTTGCCATTGTACCGATAATATCTTTACCGACATTCATGCCTGATAAAAATAACTCTTTAGTAGTCATTTTAGGATTAATTATGTAAAACTCGTTAATGCTACTGGCAATAGACATGCCGGTATCCATAACAGCCCCGAGTGTTGCCAAAATAACAGATGCAGTTAATATTCCTTTGAAATCCAAATTAGGATCAGCAGAGTATAAATACATTGTTTCTTCACAGCAAAAACCGGTAAGTCTTGCAAATTTTATAGCCATAATTGATAAGAATGATGCAAAAATCAAACTTCCGATTACGCCAATGCTTGCAGAAGTACTTTTATGATTAAATCCACCGACTGTGTACATTGTAAGAAAAGTTGATAATAAACTTATAATTAGTGCCGAAACAATTGGATTAAAACCGCTTCTAACCATTGGCGCCATTATAAATAGGATTAAAGCAACGGTTATAACAATTGAAAGCAAACTGTTAAATCCTTTTTGTTTGCCTACAAGTAATAACATTCCGACAAAGATTGCCATTAATACATAAACAAAATTTATTCTGTGAATATCTGCAATATCGTAGTTTATTGTTTCTCCGTCATCTTCAATTTCTGAGTGAAGAATTACTTTGTCACCCTTGTGTAAGAAAATATCGTAGTAAGGGTTATTTGTAATCATATTGGTTGTTTTAAACTCTTGACCTTTGAATTCACCGGTAAGAAGTTTAACCGTAACGAGTTGTTTGACTTGACTTTTGTCAGAATAATTTTGCTCAACATCTTCATATTGAACATTTTGAACTTGTCCAAGTTCAGATTTCATAACCTTATTATCGTTTTGAGCAAATACGGGTAAACTCAAAAACATTATAAAAACAAATATGATAAATTTCTTCATTTTATTAATCTCCGAAAAGACTTTGCTGTGCAGAGTTTTGCTTAATTCCTAAATGTCTGTATCCTTGAGGTGAAATTTTTCTGCCTTGAGGTGTTCTTTGTAATAAACCTATTTGTAACAAATAAGGTTCGCAAACATCTTCAAGAGTTCTAATGTCTTCACCTAATGCAGCGGCAAGTGTGTTGATACCTACAGGGCCGCCATCATATTTTTCAATAATCATTGTTAATAAGGCTCTGTCTGTTGAATCCAAACCATATTCATCAATTTTTAAAGCCTTTAATGAACTTTTTGCAACTTCTTCTGTAATTTCTCCGTCATATTTCACGATTGCAAAATCAGAAACCCTTTTAACCAATCTGTTTGCAATACGAGGAGTTCCTCTTGAACATTTTGCAATAGCATAAGCTCCTTCATCCGTAATTTTTATGTCCAAAATTCCTGCAGTACGTTTAATTACTTGTGCAAGTTCATCAAAATTGTAAAATTGAAGTCTGTGAACAATTCCGAATCTATCTCTTAATGGTCCGGATAAAGCACCGGCTTTTGTTGTAGCCCCAATAAGCGTAAACTTTGGCAACGGTAAACGCATTGTTTTAACAGTTTGGCTTTTGCCGGTTGTCATATCAAGATAAAAATCTTCCATTGCAGGATAAAGAATTTCTTCCGTAACTTTGTTCAAACGATGAATTTCATCGATAAACAAAACTTCTCCACCCTTTAGGGACATCAAAATACCGATGATATCTCTAGGTCGTTCAAGAGCAGGAGCCGATGTAATCTTTAATTCTGCTCCCATTTGTTCTGCAATAACCCCTGCAAGAGTTGTTTTGCCAAGCCCCGGTGGACCGTAAAATAACATATGATCTAAATTTGTTTCACGTTTTTTGGCAGCTTCAATAGAAATTTGTAATGTTTCCTTTAACTCAGATTGACCGATGTAACTCTCAAAATTTTTCGGACGAATTGAGTTTTCAAAAGTCTTGTCGTATTCGATTGTTTCAGCGTTTACAACAGGATTTTTCTTTATATTTTGTTTAAAATCGTCATCATCTGATATTATTGCCATATTTTTATGTTAACATAAAATAGGTTAAAAGGCGAAATTTTTGTGTCATTCTGAACTTGTTTCAGAATCTCAAGGTGCAAAGACCTTGAAATAAATTCAGGGTGACAAATAAAAAATTAGTTCGGGCAATGCCTAACAAAAGATAAAGGAAGAAAAAATGGTAAAAACATCAGAAAGATTAAATAACATTCCACCATATTTGTTTGTGGAAATTGACAAAAAAGTAGCAGCCGCAAAGGCTAAAGGTATCGACATTATTAGTTTAGGTGTTGGTGATCCTGATACTCCGACTTTGCAAACCGTAGTTGATGCAATGCACGTAGCAATCGACAATCCTAAAAACCACGATTACCCTTCTTACAACGGTACAGAAGGTTTTAGAAAAGCTTCTGCAAAATGGATGAAAAAGCGTTTTGGTGTTGATTTAGATCCTGAAACGGAAATTATGTCTAATATTGGTTCAAAAGAAGCAATTGCACATATCTTCTTTGCATACGTAGATGATGGTGATTATACTCTAATCCCTGATCCTGCATATCCTGTTTATAAAAATGCAACTATTTTGGCAGGTGGTACACCTTATACAATGCCACTTTTGGAAGAAAATGGTTACTTGCCTGATTTCGATAAAATACCGGAAGATATTGCTAAAAAATCAAAAATTATGTTCTTGAACTATCCAAACAACCCGACAGGCGCCGTATGTGATCTAGATTTCTTGAAAAAAGCAGTTGATTTCTGTAAAAAATATGACATTTTACTTTGTCAAGATATGGCATATTGTGAAATGACTTATGACGGCTATGTTTCACCATCAGTATTCCAAGTTGAAGGTGCAAAAGATGTAGCTTTGGAATTTTATTCACACTCTAAATCATACAACATGACAGGATGGCGTGTTGGCTTTGTTGCAGGTAATAAAGATGCAATAAAAGCGTTAGGTGATTTGAAAAATAACCTTGATTCAGGTACCTTCAAAGCAATTCAAGAGGCAGCAGAAAAAGCTTATGAAATGCCTGAAGAAGACTTAAAAGCTCTTAACGATATGTATAAAGAACGTCGTGATGTTATGGAAGCAGGCTTAAGAGAATTAGGTTGGGATGTAAAACCTTCAAAAGCTACCTTCTATCTATGGTTGCCTGTTACAAAAGGTATGACAAGTGAAGAATTCGTTACAGAAATGCTAGAAAAAGCAGACGTTGTTGTTCCTGCCGGAAACGGTTACGGAAAATATGGTGAAGGCTATTTTAGAATTGCATTAACAAAACCAAAAGAAGTGCTTCAAGAAGTTATTAACCGTATGAAAAAAGCAGGAATTCGATACGAATAATAAAGATAACATCTTGACTTTTTCCAAAAAATAGTAAATAATATGAATATAGGGGCAAGCCCTAAAGAAGTGGTTTTTCCTTAGGACTTGACTTAGTACCCTATAATAACAGTAATAAAATCTGTAAAATCGCGATTATGACAGTAATGGCGATTTTTGTTATTTAAAAATGATTGAATAAATTTTTCTCTAAACTATTTGCATTGAATCCGATTGTTTGACCTTTAAAGCTAACTTTTACAGTGTCTTCGTCAGATTTTTCTTGAATTTCTCCGATGATTGTATAGATATTTTTGTCAATTTTGCTCAAATCTTCATCACTTATGGCGCAAACCAATCTGTAATCTTCTCCGCCAAAGAATATTGCTTTTTTGTAATCAAAATCTTCTATTTTTTCCAAATTTTTATCATAAGGTACTTTTTCAAAGTCTATAATTGCAGAAACTCCGCTAAAATCAGCGATTTTGTATAAAGCATCCATTAATCCGTCAGAGCTGTCCATCATTGCATAATCATTTTTTGCACTTTTTGCAATTGCATCAGATAATTTGTTTGAAATAGTTGGCATTAAGTGCTCTTTAATTATTTCAGGGAATGAATTTTTATCGTTGTTTAAAAGTTGGTTCAAACCTGCGTTGCTTGAGCCGTGTGTGCCATTTGTAATTATTTTGTATCCAACTTTTGCGTTTCTTCTTGAGGAAATTTTTCTTCCTTTAGTCGAACCGATTGCGCAAACAGAAATAAAAATTTTGTTGTCAGAACCTGTAATATCGCCACCGACAATTTTTGCGCCGTTAAGTACTGATTTTGCGCCTTTGTAGAATTCTTTTACAAAATTTTCATCCACATCTTTTGGCAAAGAAAGAGCAACTGTCAAATATTTTGCTTCCGCACCTGAAGCGTAAATGTCGCTAAGGTTTACGGCAATTGATTTGTAACCCAATTCAAAAGGTGTTGAAAAACTACGTTTGAAGTGAATATCTTCAACCAAACTGTCTTGCGTAATAACAATTCCCAAATCTTCTAAATAGGCGCAATCATCACCAATATGATTAGAAGACAACACATTTTGAATAATATTTATATAATCAATTTCCTTCATATTTTAATTCTATCATAAAATATCCGAATGGCATTAAAAAACGGCACTTTTTAGGGGTTAATTTGCTTAAAAAAGAATCAATAATTTTTATATGAAATTTTTAGAGATTACAAAAAAATTACTGAAAATTAAACAAAAAAATAATACAAAATACACAACAAATCCGTTTAAACAGAATAAAGAAGTCACGTTGATATGGATTAATAAAGTAGAGTAAAATATTTTGCTATCTGATGCCACGACACGGAATCTTTTTAAGTCGAATTATGATTAAAATGACCTCTTGATTATAACTTTTGTCAGACAATGCCTCCTATTAAAAAGGCTATAAAACAATATTAATTGAACTTATTGTCTTATAGCCTTAAAGTCTTATCGTCTTTAATAAAACTAGTATGTTCCTTCGATTTTTTCCATAACTTCGTCAGGAATATCAGCGTTAGAATATACGTTTTGAACATCGTCGTGTTCTTCAAGTTTGTCAATTAATCTCATTAATGAAGTTGCTGTTTTTTCGTCAGTAATCTCGATTGTGTTTTCAGGAATTCTTGTAAATTCTGCTGTAATATGTTCGAAACCTGCTTGTTCAAGACCTTCTGAAATAGTTTGTAAATCAGAAACTGCTGTTAAAATTTTGTATTCATCTTCATCATCATCCAAGAAGTCTTCTGCGCCTAAATTGATTGCTTCTTCAACCAATTTGTCATAATCAACATCTCTAGAGAATGTAATCATACCATATTGTTTGAACATCCAACCTACACAACCTGTTTCACCAAGGTTACCGTTGAATTTTGTGAAATAACTTCTGATGTCGCCGGCTGTACGGTTTCTGTTGTCAGTCATTGCTTCAACAACGATAGCAACACCGCCTGCACCGTATCCTTCGTAAGTTAATTCTTCGTAACTTTCAGATGAACCGGCACCTGTACCTTTGTCGATTGCACGTTTAATGTTATCGTTTGGAAGACCTGCAGCTTTTGCTTTTTCTACTGCTGTTCTAAGTCTAAAGTTTGCTTTTAAATCACCGCCACCAAGTCTTGATGCTACGATAATTTCTCTTGAAAATTTTTGGAATACAACTGCTCTTTGAGAGTCTACTTTTGCTTTTTTATGTTTTGTTGTTGCCCACTTTGAATGTCCGCTCATTGTTTAAATCCTTATATTTTGTGCCTTATAGGTTTATTATATCAAAAATATGATGGTGTACAAGTAAGAATTTTTATGAGATAAATAAAATATGCCAAATGAATATGTACAAACTCAATATGTAGATTTAGAAAATCCTATTGACTTAGATTGCGGAAAAACTCTAGAAAACGTTACTGTTGCCTATGAAACTTATGGCGAACTTAATGAGAATAAAGATAATGCAATTTTGGTTTTGCACGCCCTAACGGGTGATGCGCACGCAGCAGGATATCATGAGGGTGACAAAAAAGCCGGCTGGTGGGATAAAATGATAGGTTCCGGCAAAGCCTTTGATACAGATAAATATTTTGTGATTTGTTCAAATATTTTGGGCGGATGTAAAGGTACAACAGGGCCAAGTTCAATAAATCCAACGACTCAAAAGGAATACGGTTTGGATTTTCCGGTAATTACAATTGAAGATACAGTAAAAGTTCAAAAAGCTTTAATTGATAAATTTGGAATAAAAAAACTGATTGTTGCAGGCGGTTCAATGGGTGGAATGCAGGCGCTTGAATGGTCATTGTCTTATCCCGAAATGGTTACGCATTCAATTGTAATCGCATCGACCTCAAGACTTTCGGCTCAAGGGATTGCGTTTAATGCTGTCGGCAGAAACGCTATACTTTCCGATCCAAATTTTAATAATGGTGATTATTATGGCAAAGAAACCCCTGAAAGAGGCTTGGCAATTGCTCGTATGATAGGTCATATCACATACTTGTCAGAAGATGCAATGCATAATAAATTTGCAAGAAAATTTCAAGGAAAAGATAAACCCGACTTTGATTTTAACGTCGAATTTCAGGTAGAAAGCTATCTTGAGCACCAAGGGCAAGTATTTGTAGACAGGTTTGATGCAAATAGTTATTTGTATATAACAAAGGCGTGTGATTATTTTGATGTTGAGAAAAAATACGGCTCACTTGAAAACGCTTTTAAAAACTGTAATTCAAGATTTCTGATAATCTGTTTTTCTTCTGACTGGTTGTTTCCGCCGGCTCATTCGAAGGAAATCGTAAGCGCATTAATGAAAACAGGCAAAGAGGTTTCTTTTTTGCAAATTGATTCTCCTGCAGGTCATGATGCATTTCTGCTTGAATTTGAAACCCAAACAAAAGTTATAAAGAGTTTCTTATCTTAATTTCAGCCACATGAAAAATGGCAAAATTAGTAGTCATAGAGCCTTTCTCGGGCATGTTACGAAATGTAACGAAACTTGACATGACGTGTTACAAAAAAATTTTTCTGTGGAATACTAAGAGTATACATAAAACAAATGTGTATGTTGTCAATCTAACCGTTACGCAAGGAGCGTAACAGTACACTACAAGGATTCGTAGTGTATCAGTCACGAAAGGAGATCGCTTATGGCAATTACAGTAAACACAAACATGGCAGCTTTAACTGCACAATCAGCTTTGAACAAATCTACTAACAAGATGAACACAGCTATGGAACGTATGACTACTGGTTACAAAATCAACTCATCAAAAGATGATGCAGCTGGTTTGGCAGTATCTTCAAACTTAGAATACAAAATGAGTTCATTAAAAGTAGCTCAAAACAATGCTCAAATGGGTGCTTCATTGTTGGAAACAACAGAAGGTATTATGTCAACAATTTCTGACAACTTAACTCGTGTTAGAGATTTGACAGAACAAGCTGCAAACGGTACTTACGGTTCTGATGCATTAGGTGCAATCAATACTGAAATTAAAGCAAGACTAGATGAAATTACTCGTATTGCAAATTCAGCTGATTTTAACGGTAAGAAAGTATTGAATGGTTCAATGGATAAAGGCGTTGTATTACAAGTAGGTATTGATGGCTCAAAAGATTCACAAATCACATTAGATGCAAAATTATTTGCAGATTCAAAAGCAGACACATTGTTAGGTAAAGCATTTACAGCCTTTACTGATGATAATTCAGCTCGTACATTCTTAAGTGATGTAGATAAAGCTATCAAAACAATTACAGAACGTAAAACTGAAATTGGTGGTAAACAAGCAGCAATCACTTCAGCTATGGAATCAGCTCAAGTAATGCAAACTAACTTGACATCAGCAAATTCATTGATTAAGGATGCAGATATCGCAGAAGAATCTTCAAACTACATCAAACAACAAATTCTTCAACAAACATCTGCAAGCTTGTTAGCAACTGCAAACCAAGCTCCATCTATTGCTTTGAACTTAGTATAGTTCTCTGCATATACGACAGAGTCCGGAAAACAACCCTTACGGGCAAATTTAATTTGTCTGTAACTGTAAACAAAAACAATATTGTTATAGCCCGAAAGCTTTTGCTTTCGGGTTTCTTTTTATTTATTAATAAAATTGTTAAGCATGTCTAACATTTTGTAAAGAATTTTTGCAACAAGTAGCAAAAAATTTTTTGACAGTTTTTGTATAACCAGAATTAAGACATTATTATAGGAGAAGGAAAAAAATGGTAAGTGTAGCCCCAGTATCACCAATTTCAACAGCAGAATATAAAAATAATAAATTTGCAGTATTGAATGAACAAATTTATGGCTATAAACATGGTATCAGACCTCTTGTTTTGCAAACAATGCAAGTAGAAGACAAAGATGCTATTGAAGCTCGTTTGAAACGTGATAATTTGAATTACCATTTACAACCGGATCCAAAAGGCAGAAACTTAAACGTATTTTTAGGTGATAAGGCTTGTGTTGATGTTGTAAAAACTTTTGGTGATACACCATTAGGCAAATTGACACCGGAAAAAGACTTTATTTTGGGTGTTTTGTTAGGTTATGACAAAACAAAACAATGCGAAAGATATTTGAAATTAAAAGAAAAAGAAGCACAAGCACAAGGTAATAAAAAATTAAACCTTGTTGCATAAGATGTTTTAAGTCAGTAAAACATAAGGGTTAAACATTTGTCAGACATTGCCTGACCTACAATGTTTATGCGCCAAAAGGTCATTGCGAGCGGAGCGTGGCAATCCAAAAAATGTTTGGATTACTTCGTCGTTTCACTCCTCGTAATGACATAAAGTTTAAATGCGTTGTCGGAAAATTGATAAGATTCTGAAATAAGTTCAGAATGACAATGTATATTGTTGAAAGATCCCGTATCAAGCACGGGATGACATAAAATATAATGTCATTCCGGAACATTAGGACTCTCGAAGACAATAATAACGTATTTATCCGGAATCTTACAAGTTTGAATGCGCCAAAAGTCATTAGGATTACTTCATCGTTTTACTCCTCGTAATGACATAAAGTTTATTGTCTTATTGACTTAAAAAATCCAGTGCCACTATACAGAATGGCATTATGGTTACAACCTCAGGTCATTTTTGTTTGACAAAATAGGCTAAAACTGCTAACATTATTGAAAAAAGAGGATAAAAATATGAAGATGAAAAAAGCTTTTACATTAGCAGAAATACTTTTGGTTGTTGCAATCATAGGTACGGTTTCTGTTTTAACAGTAAATAACGCCGTAAAAAGTTCTAATACAGCAGAAAAGATTACTAAATTAAGAAAAACATACGATATTCTTCAAACCGCTATTATGGCCGGCATGGACAGATATGGACATGTTTATAGCTGGGGATATGCAAGTAATGAAACAACAGATGAAGCTTTAAACAGGAGCACTATTAATAAAGCTCTAATGCCATTCTTGAAAGTTGAAAAAGACTGCTCTACAGATACCGGTTGTTGGACATCTACATTTAAACCAAATTTATCGAGTAAAACGATTGATTCTAATAAAATGTATTATAAAGCTATTTTAGCAAATGGAGCTTCAATTGCTATAACGTTTGTACAAATGCAAGCAAGAACTTCTTACTCAGCAGTAGGAACTTCACTTTATGGTGACTATCCATACAATGACCAAGATTGTGCTTGGGTATACATAGATGTTGATGGACCAAACAAAGGTGGTTGCAAACTTGGTGATGATGTTTTTGCATTTGCTATTATGAGTAGTCACGGACTATTTCCAATGGGAAATAATCATTCTTTCAGCAATACTGCTAATAATCATTGTCCTAAAACCGGTGAATACTGTACTGCTTGGGCATTCTACAAAGGAAATCAAGATTACTTCAAGTGTCCTGACGAGTTAAGTTGGACTGACAAAAACAAAGCTCATTGCCCTAATTAGTAATCAGTGCATGACATTAGGTTGAACCTTATGTCTTACTCAACAATCCAGCCGCCGCCAAGTAAATAACCGTGTTCCAAGTCGTACCATACGGCTGCTTGCCCTGGAGTTACGGAATAAACAGGCTCTTCAAACGTCATAACAGCAGTGTCTTCTGTTAATTCAACATGTGCTTTAACAAATGGCATATTATATCTGATTTTTGTCATTACATCAAAAGAATTGCCTTCAAATGGGAAGGTTTTATGCGCATTTTCAAGTTTTAATGTTGATTTATATGCGTTTTTCTTTTCTCCAACGTAAACAGTATTTGTGTTTGAGTCGATTTTTATTACATACAATGGGTTTGGAGTTCCGCCAATATCAAGTCCTTTACGTTGTCCAATCGTATATTGGTAACATCCGGAATGTTCTCCAAGCTTTTTGCCTGTTTCAATATCGATAAAATCACCTTTTTTCTTGCCAATAGTTTCAAAAAGATAATCTCTTAAGGTCTTTGGCTTTTGAATAAAGCAGATGTCTTGAGAGTCTTTTGCTGATTTTGAAGGTAAGTCGTTTTCTTCTGCAATCTGTCTGATTTGTGATTTTTCAAACTCATAAAGCGGAAAAATTGTCTTGGAAAACTGTTCTTGAGTTAGGCTGAAAAGAAAATATAATTGGTCTTTTCGAGGATCTTTTGCAGGTGCCATTGTATAATAATCGCCAATTTTGACGATATTTGCATAGTGACCTGTCGCAAAATAATCACAACCCAAGGTGTTTATTGCATAATCGAAAATTTCGCCCCACTTAATTCTTTTATTGCACATTGCGCAAGGGTTTGGAGTTTTACTTTCAAGATAGGATTTATCAAAATAGTCTATAACTTTTTCTTTAAATTTTTCGCTCAAATCCAGAATATACAAAGGAATTCCGATTTTATCCGCAACGGCTTGAGCGTTTTTGCAAACTTGTTCAGCACCGTCAGAATTAGTCATTTTGCCTGTAATTCCGATAACTTCATAGCCTCTTTGCTTTAATAATACTGCGGTTACGCTACTATCGACACCACCGCTCATTGCTACAGCTACTTTTTTCATATTATTGTTTATTACTTCCGTTTAAAAATGCTTCTTCGCCGGCTTCTGTAAGTCTGTATTCCATTGCTGACGGGATGTTTGTGTAGTTTGGCAAGCATTCAACCAAACCTTTATCAATAGCCTCTTGTAATACAGAGTTATCAACAACCTCGTGCATATTTTCCATTAATTTTGCATTAACAAGTCTTAGTGTAAATCTGTCCAGACGCTCAAATTCTGATAGGTAGTATGCTGTAACAATTAAATAATCCAGTTTTTCAGTAATGTTTTTTACTTTAATTACCTTTAAAAATCTGTCGTCTTGTTTTTCTTTAACGTTAGTTGTAGGGTTTGACATTGATTTTTGCAAGAATGCATCAAAATCAATGTTGTTCTCCAAGCTTTGTGAACCTTCTTCCGGTTGTGTTAATTGGATGTCGTTGATTGTCGCAGGTTTGTCATACAAGCCTGAAAGTTCTTCTTTTACAGCTTCTTCTTTGGCTACAACCTTTTCAACGTCTTGTTTAAATTCTTCTTTTTTAGCTTCTGTTTCTTTTTTGCGAGCTTCGGCTTCCATTTCAGCCTTGTATTCTTGAATTATGCGTTGAGATTCTCTGTCGATTTCACTTTGTTCAGGATTTTCAATAATAAGTTCTGTTGCTTCCTCTCTGATTTCAGGTTCTTCAACAGAGTCAATTTTTTCTTCTTTAACTTTTTCTTCAATTTCTTCTTTAATAACAGGTGTTTCAGCCTTTGGTAGTGGTGCTGACATTAAACCTTTTTCAATTTTTTCTTGGTTATAAGCCCATACAGATGCGCATGTTACCCAAATTTGAAATTGGCGTTCCATTGATTCTTTGTCAGTTGTTATATATTCTAAAAAGACGTCATCTTTTTTAAATGTGAATGTGTACTTTGGCATAATTATTCCTGTCTAAGTTTTGTTTATTGTGTTTTTGCCTGACTAATTTCAGGCTAAGAAGTTATTTTTGAAGTAAGTCTTCTCTCCATTTGTTAAGTTGTTCTTCAACAAATTCCAAGTCGTCAGACTTTAATTCAATTTCGATTTCACCTTTTTTCATTTTAAATACGTATTCGTGCATACTTCCTCCTCAATAGATTCTTAATAATAGTGTATATGAAAACTGAAAAATTTCAAAACTATTAATAAAAGTTTAACGTTTTTGAAACATTTAATGTAAAAAAACATCTTATATTCAAGAAATGTGTAATAATATATTTATACTGAATAAAGGGAATTAATTTATGAATAGAACATTTGGAAGAATTTTATTGACTGTATTAACCATAACATTCTTGATAATGGGAATTAATACGGCAAGAGTGATGGCATATAGTCCTTGTGAATTATACGATATGGTTTGGAAATTGGTTAATAACAAATTTGTAGACCAAACAAATAATAACCAAGATTGGACAAGATGGCGCCATAAATACGACAGCCAAATTCAAACAAATGAAGATGCTTATATGGCAATAAACACTATGTTGGCAAGTTTGAACGATCCATATACAAGATTCTTAGATCCTAAAGAATTCACAGAAGAACAAAACAGCATGAAAGGTTCCTTGAAAGGTATCGGTACTCAAATTTCTGTAAAAAACGGTCAATTGTACGTTGTTGAGCCGATAGAAAATTCTCCTGCACAAAGAGCAGGTATTCAAGCAGGCGATGAAATTATGGAGATTAACGGTGAAAGTACAAAAGGAATCACTGTTGACAAGGCTGCTGACAAAATTAGAGGCGAAAAAGGTACAACCGTAAGACTTTTAATCAAACGTAAAAACGTTGAAGAACCTATTACTTTTAATATTGTTAGAGATGAGGTTGAAGTTAAAGTTGTATCTACAAAACCTCCAATTGAAACAAAAATTCCTGACAACATTCAATATATCAGATTAAGTTCATTTATAAGCAAAAATGCGGGCAGTGAAATTGGCGAAATTATCCTAAAAAGCCGTGACAAAGACGGTTATATCTTAGATTTACGCTCAAATCCGGGAGGATTACTTTCAAACGCTGTTTTAATTGCTGATATGTTAATGCGTGACAGTGTTATCGTAAGCACTGTTGACAGAGAAGGTTACAAAGAAACAGCAAGGGCCGGAAGAGAATATTTAACTCAAAAACCTGTTGTAGTACTTGTTAATAAAGGTTCAGCATCAGCAAGTGAAATTCTTTCAGGCGCTTTAAAAGAAAACGAAAGAGCTACAATTATCGGTACACAAACATTTGGTAAAGGTATTGTACAAGAAATTAATAAACTACCTGAAGGTTCTGCCGTTCACATCACAATTCAACATTACTTAACTCCAAACGGTAATGATATTCACAAAAAAGGTATTACACCTGATGTTGTGGTAGAAATAAAAGACGAAGATGTGACAAATAAAAACGATGTTCAACTTAAAAAAGGTATCGAAGTTTTAGAACAAAAAATCAGTAAAAGCAAGTAATAAAAATGCAAAAAGAGTGGATAGTTGCAAAAACAGATAACGGTGAAAAGTCTTTGATAGAAAGACTTTTAGCCGTACGTGGAATTACAACAAAAACTGAAATAAAAGAGTTTTTAAACCCTCTTGAAATGAAATTAACAGAGCCGACTGTTTTTGTCGATATGGCTAAATCAGTTGAAAGACTTGCTAAAGCAGTAGACGAAAAGCAAAAAATTCTTGTCTATGGTGATTTTGATGCAGATGGAATTACTTCAACCTCAGTATTATTGAAAACTTTAAGACATTTAGGTGCTGAAGTTGATTATTACATACCGGATAGAGAAACAGAAAGCCACGGTATGAATACGAAAACTTTGGTTAAATTGATGACCTCTAAAAAGCCAAAGGTTATGATTACAGTTGACTGTGGTGTTAGCAACGTTGAAGAGGTTAAATTTTTAAAGAGTTTTGGGGTTGATATAATTATCACTGACCACCACGAAGCACCGGAAGAATTACCTCCTGCGTATGCAATAATTAATCCGAAGGCGCAAAATTCTTTGGATGAAAAGTTACCTGCAAAAAAGATTAAAATGCTTACATATCTTGCAGGTTGCGGTGTTGCTTTTAAGGTTGCACAAGCTCTTTTAAACCATTACAACAAACCGGAATTTGTTTTTGAATTATTACCATTGGTTGCATTGGGGACAATTGCCGATATTGTGCCTCTTTTGGGTGAAAACAGATATTTGGTGACAAAAGGTTTGGAACTTATATCAAAAGGTCAACATTACGGTTTGACAAGGCTTTTAGAGAGTGCAGGTTATAATATCGAAAACGGAATAACTTCTGAAAATATAGCATTCGGTATTGCACCAAGAATTAACGCAACAGGTCGTTTAGACAATGTTGATACGGCTTTAAGCCTTTTACTTTCGGACAACAAAACTGAAATTGAAATGGCGGTTCAAACTTTGAACGAATTAAACAAAGTTAGACAAAATCTTTGTGAATCAACATTTTTAGAAGCTGATGAAATGTATCAAAAGGAAGGTACAGACAATAATGCGATTGTTCTTTTCAGCGACAAGTGGAATATAGGTATTATTGGTATTGTAGCTTCAAAATTTGTTGAAAAATACTATAAACCTACATTTATTATGAATTACAACCCAGAAACTCAACAATTCAGATGTTCGGCAAGAAGTGTTAAGGGTATAAATTTATACGAGGTTTTGGATGCAAATTCAGAATTGTTTGACGGTTTTGGCGGGCATGAAATGGCTGCAGGCTTTGCGTTTAGCGGAAATGCAGAACAGTTTAATGTGATAAAGGAAACTTTGAATAAGACTATATCAGAAGTTTTGGGTGATAAAATTCTTAAACCTTTTGTAAATATTGATTTAGAGCTAGATGAAAAAGATTTAGATTTAACTCTTGTCGATGAAATTTCTAAATTGGAACCTTTTGGAGCTTCAAACCCTTCGCCTGTTTTTGTAGTGAAGAATTTCACATTAAAAGAAAAAACTTTGATGGGCGAAAATAAAAATCATTTGCGCTTAAAGGTTCAAGGTCAAGATGCCCTATACACTTGTGTTTGGTGGTCTAGAGGGGATATTCCTTTAGTTGCAGAGGACAAGTTAGATATTGCGTTTTCTCCTAAATTAAATACTTTTAGAGATGTTACAAGCTTACAATTAATGGTAGAAGATATTCATAGTGATAATTTGAAGGAAGAAAAACCTGAAAATCCAAATGTTGTTAAAGTTTTTGACCACAGAAATAAATCAGATATTTTTTCTCAGGTAGAAGATTATGTGAGAACTTCAAAAATGAATATAGTAGTTTATGCGGAAAATAAAGACGTCATAAATTCATTGAAGCCTTACAAATGCTTGAGTGATGCTATTGTGAATAGAGAAACTCTTAAAAAAGCAGATAGCATAATGTTTTTTGACTATCCGCCAAGTGAAGAACTTTTTGACAAGATTGTTGAATTGATTCAACCTCGTCATATTCATTATATGGCTTGCAATGTTAAAAACTTGGATGAGTTGGAAATAATTAAAACTCTTTCCGGGATGATAAGATTTACTTGTAACAACAAAAATGGTGAGTTTAATCTTGCAAAAAGTGCATCTTTCTTAAGTTTGACAATTGAATGTATAGAAGCATTGTTAGATGTTTTAGAACAATGCAAAATGATAAAAATTGTAGAAAAAAATATTGATAATTATGAATTAGAATTTCTTGGAAATGTCGAATTATCGCACATTACAGGATGTCTTCAATATAACGAATTTAAAAATCAATTGGAAGAAATTATTGATTGCAAAAACAATTTTTTGAGCAAAGAGATAGATTAATATAGCCGAATTGTCCAATGTTTTGGTGAAAATTTATGATTAAAATAAATTTGTTATGGTTAATTTAGATTGGTATCATTCTCTTAATTTGCCTGTCGGAACTCCTCCGGATTGGCTTTTTGCGCCGGTTTGGATAGTTTTATATTTAATGATTTTTGCATCTTTTTTAGTTTTTATAAAGACAAAAAGTTTAACCAAAAAGTTTGTAGCTTTTGCGTTTTTTGTTATGCAATTATTTTTGAATTTTATGTGGAGTTCAATATTTTTTGGTTTAAAAGATATTCAAAACGCATTGTGGGTAATTTGTCTTATGTGGGTTTTTCTTGCAATCACTCTGTATGAGTTTTATAAAATTTCAAAACCTGCTTCTTATTTACTTATACCATATTTTTTATGGGTAACATATGCGTTATATCTGAATTCTTCAATTTATTTCATTAATCCTTAAATCCTCTGTTTTGCCTAAATATTTACGTTTTTTGTTCAAAAAAGTGCCTTGTTATGCTAAAATTTTTGCGTAAGAAGGAATTTTTTATGAAAAATTTATTATATTTATTTACCCTAACCGTAATATTTTCAATGTCTGTATGTATTGCAGCACCAACAACTACTACGACTACAACAACGACGAAAACTTCTACCGGTTCAGGAACATTAACAACAACCTCTACAAGCACAATGCAAAATGGTTATAAAACGACAGAACCAACCGTAACAGTTCAAAACGAACCTGATTACACAGTTGTTAGTAAAAATCATGAAAACTTTTATTATGATAAATATGGCAAAATGATTGCACACGATAAGGTTTTGAAAACGGGTACTTTTTTCTATAATGCGACAGGTCAGTTTGTAGGAAAAAGCGTTTTAAGAGGTGAAAAAACTTATTATTACAACTCAATAGGTCAATTTATTGGTGTTTGTGACATAAACGGTGCTTGCCAAGATAAAAATTTTGAATCTACCGGCAAAATACCGCCATTGCCAATGGTTAAAAACTTTAAACCATTCTTTGATGATTCCTTCTTGAATCAACAAAAATCAACAGATGAAGAAGAATAGATTTTAGCATTAGGTGTTGTTTTCGGCTCGATACTGCTTTTGTAGGCTTTTCTTTATTAATTTATTTTTATAAAAGATATGTTTGCGTAAAGTAATTGTAAATTATTGGTGCGTTACAGGGTTTAAATAGTTTAATAAGTATGTTATAATTGCTTTATGAGAAATTATTTTTTTAGAGCTTGTATAATTATTGGATTTTTGTGGTCGATTATTTCGAACACTTTAACTTACGGACTTTCAAATATGCCATTTGATTGGAAGTTTATCCTTGTTGGCGGACTTTTATTTGGTTTAATATTCTACTTGGGTATGGTTTTAATATTTGGCAGAATGATTAACTATTATGGCACGGCAAGAGTGTTTAACCTTACTCTTTTGAACCGCAAAAAGGCGATTGATTATTACACAGAAACAATAAAATATTTGAAAGATTACAAACCAAAACTCATAATCAGAAAGTGGATAAAAAAATATTATTTGTTCAGTTCTTATGCTGAAATCGGATTTTGCTATGACCATTTAGGTGATATTGATTCAGCAAAAATTTATTTTCATAAGGCTTTGAGATACATAAGCAGGAAACAACGACATAAGTACAAAGCTTTTGTTGCAAAGCGTTTGAAGTATTCAATATAAATTTTTCACCAGTTGACTAATGTACAACCTGCCTACGGAGTGCTATAATTAGACTATAAAAAGAAGAGGTTGTGTATGGTCAAGCGTTTAGCAAAATATTTTAAGAAAGAGGTAGTTTTTTATTCTCTTACGATTTATATTCCTGTATTTTTGTTTTTTCTGGCAATTGTTTTTGAGCCGACAATTTTGCCATCAAAAGTTTCTTTCTCTTTTCTTGTTGTTTGGATTGTAACAGGCAGTATTCTTCAAACAAGATATTTTAAATTGAAAAGACAAATGAAATTGTTGTTTGATTCAATGCCATTTATTTCAATTTTGGTAGACAAAAACGGCAAATATGTTTGTTATAACAAACAGTTTAATGACTTGCTTGATGACGGTTCTTTAAATCTTGATATCGGGCTTGAAATCTTTCACGATATTGAGAAAAAGATAATGCAAAATAAAGAAATTTTGATTTCAACAGAGGAAGTTGAATTTATGAACAAAGACAAACACTGGTTACGTTTTGTCAGAGTTCCGTCGTTCAATTCAAAAGGCGAAGTTGAAAATATTGCGATTTTTGCCAGATACATTGATGAGGAAGTGGATTTAGAAGAACGTAAAAATAATTTTCTTGCGATGTTGGTTCATGATTTAAAGAATCCGATTATTGCTCAAAGCAGAGCCATAGAGTTGTTTTTGCAGGGAATATTCGGCGGTATTAACGAAACTCAAAAAGAAATTTTAGAACAGATGTATCGTTCAGTAAGGTTTGAAATGGATATGGTTATGACCGTTTTGGACACATACAAACTTGATAGCGGAAATATCAAATTTTCGTTCAAAGAGTTCAATGTTGTGGATAATTTGAAAGACGTATGTTTTGAATCTACAAAACTTTTGGATAAATCTGACGAAATGGATATCAAGTTGAATGTTTATAACAATACAATAGTTGCAG
>ENA-OPUE01000165-OPUE01000165.1-human-gut-metagenome-genome-assembly--contig:-NODE-165-length-61421-cov-15.939168_pt1 | contig 61421 bp, 26 predicted proteins | sample MGYA00241466_ERZ501924 | MGnify/ENA primary metagenome ERZ501924 (study PRJEB25962, sample SAMEA2042223) | human gut metagenome | biome: human gut; feature: human-associated habitat; material: faeces...
CCAGCAACGAGCTTTATAAGTATGTACTCGATGGTGAGGCACGTGGTGCTTTTGCTGGTAGAGTATTGGTTCGTCATGGTGCCCAGAAGACCACTTCGCAGGAAACCAACCAGAACCTCTGTGCTACGAAGACTGCCCGCATGTTCACCCAGCCGATGCTGGAGATTTATGCCGACGATGTGAAGTGTGCGCACGGTAGTACTGTTGGTCAGCTCAATGATGCGGCATTGTTCTATATGCAGCAGCGTGGTGTGAGCCGTGAGGAGGCTAAGTTGCTCCTTCAGTTTGCATTTATCAACGAAGTCATCGACAAGATGGAGCTGGAGCCATTGCGCGATCGCCTGCATCATCTCGTAGAGAAGCGATTCCGTGGTGAGCTCAATAAGTGCGAGGGTTGCAAACTTTGCAAGTAGATAATATCCTTTTAAAGGAGTAAAGTTCTTAAAACTATGTATGATATCAATCAAGTAAGAGCAGATTTCCCGATTTTATCGAGAACGGTATATGATAAGCCATTGGTGTATTTGGATAATGCGGCAACCACGCAGAAGCCATTGTGTGTGCTCGATGCCATGCGCGACGAGTATCTCAACGTGAATGCTAATGTGCATCGTGGTGTGCATTATCTCTCGCAGCAGGCTACCGACCTTCATGAGGCTGCCCGTGAGACTGTGCGCAAGTTTATCAATGCGCCGAAGGTTGAGGAAATCATCTTTACCCGTGGTACTACCGAGAGTCTGAATCTCGTGGTTTCATCGTTCTGCGATGCCTTTATGAGCGAAGGCGACGAGGTGATTATCTCTACCATGGAGCATCATTCCAATATCGTGCCTTGGCAGTTGCAGGCTGCCAAGAAGGGAATCGCCATCCGTGTAATCCCAATCAACGATAAAGGTGAGATAAACCTCGATGAATTCGCCCATTTATTCACCGAACGCACCAAAATCGTGAGCATTGCTCAGGTAAGCAATGTGCTGGGTACGGTGAATCCGGTGAAAGAGATGATTAAGATTGCCCACGAGCATGGTGTGCCTGTGATGGTGGATGGCGCTCAGAGTACTCCTCATTTCGCTGTGGATGTACAGGACATGGATTGTGATTTCTTCGCTTTCAGCGGTCATAAGATCTATGGTCCTACCGGTATCGGTGTGCTTTACGGCAAGGAAGAATGGCTTGAGAAGTTGCCTCCTTACCAGGGAGGTGGCGAAATGATTGAGAGCGTAAGTTTCGAGAAGACCACTTTCGAGAAGTTGCCTTTCAAGTTTGAGGCTGGTACTCCGGATTATGTAGCTACCCACGGTTTGGCTAAGGCCATCGATTATGTCTCTGCGCTCGGCATGGACAACATTGCCAAGCACGAGCAGGAACTCACCCGTTACTGCATGGAACAGATGAGAACCATCGATGGAATCAGGCTTTTCGGTGAGCAGGAGGGCAAGGATGCCGTTGTCAGCTTCTTGGTTGGTGATATTCATCACATGGATATGGGAACCTTGCTCGACCGCCTGGGCATAGCCGTTCGTACCGGTCATCACTGTGCTCAGCCTTTGATGGACCGCTATGGCATTCTCGGCACCGTTCGTGCCAGCTTCGCTTTGTACAATACCAAGGAAGAAGTAGATGCTCTGGTTGCTGGTGTGAAGCGAGTGGCTATGATGTTCTAAAGAACAACAACATTTACTATATATAATATAAAGGTGTGCCGATTGGCACACCTTTTTTTGTTCATGGTCTTGTCAATATGAATAGATATGTATGCCAATGTACGATAGTATATTGCCAAATCCCGATGAAAAGGCTAACTTTGCACCGACAAATAAACTTAAAAACCGGAAAATGAAGAAAACGTTATTAAGTGTACTTCTGCTGTTCTCCTTGAGCTTGACAGCTCAGAACATCAACAGAAAGCTAGTGATAGAGAGAAACAACCCTCATGTTGAGTCGATGGATTCGCTGAATTCTTTGTCTGTAGGCAATGGCGGGTTTGCAATGACTGTGGATGGAACAGGCTTACAGTCTTTTCCTAAGTCATATTCCAAGGGTGTACCTCTTGGAACAATGAGTGATTGGGGATGGCATTCTTTTGCTAATCCTGAGAATTACAAGCCGGAAGAAAGTTGGCGTGATTATGATTTCGGACGTGGGCGAAAAGAGCCTTATGCTACTCAGATTAAGGATGACCAGCGAAAGAAGACTGCTGGTAACTGGTTTCGTGTGAATCCTCATCGCCTTCATCTGGGTACACTGGGTCTGTCGCTTGGTTCTAATCCAAAAGACATCGAGCAGGTGAATCAGACCTTGGATATGTGGGATGGTATGATTCGGAGTAGCTTTATATATAAAGGTAAAGCATACCGGGTGGAGACGGCTTGTGACCCAACGCTTGATATGATTGCCACTCATGTGCAGTCTAAGGGAAACATCGCCGTAGATATCCGCTTTGCTTATCCAACAGGCGGTCATGCTGACGATGCTTGCGATTGGAATAAAGATAATCTTCATTCCACAATGCTCGTAGCGCAGGATAAAAGTTCGGCAGTTTTGAAGAGAATCATCGATGAAACCGTCTATTTTGTGATGTTGAGATGGGAGGGTTCTGCAAAATTCAAGCAAAAGGGAAAGAACTTCTATCAGTTGCAGGCGAAGTCTGCCGACCTGAAGTTGACTTGCGAGTATGCCGAGCAAGCATCTTCTGCTCGTAAAACTTTCGGTGAAGTGGCGGATGCCGCCAAGGATTACTGGAACCATTACTGGCAGAAAGGTGCGATGGTAGATTTTGGACAGTGTAAGGATGCTCGTGCCAAGGAAATGGAGCGACGGGTGGTGCTGAGTCAATATCTTTTGGCTATCCAGGATGCAGGAGAAACTCCTCCTCAAGAAACAGGACTTACCTATAATTCATGGTTTGGCAAGTTCCATTTAGAGATGATTCTCTGGCATCAGGCACAGTTTGCATTGTGGGGACATCCGGAACTGTTGGAACGTTCTTTGTCTTGGTATTTCAAGGCAGAACCAAATGCTCGAAAGATAGCAGAACGACAGGGATTCAAGGGAGTACGCTGGATGAAGATGACCGATCCAGATGCAGGAGAGGCTCCTTCTAGTGTGGGAAGTTTCCTAATCTGGCAACAGCCACACCTGATTTATCTGGCGGAATTACTTTATCGTGCTAATCCTTCTCCTGCTATCTTGCAGAAGTATGCTAGATTGGTCGATGAAACCGCGGAATTTATGGGTGACTTTGCAGAATATGATCAAGAGCACGATCGCTATATTCTGCGAGGTTGTATCGCTGCTCAAGAAACCTTGCCTGCTGCAACTACGGTAAATCCGCCGTTTGAGTTGAGTCAATGGCATTGCGCCTTGAAGATAGCTCAAGATTGGCGTGTTCGTCTGGGAAAAACTCGTGAACCCCGTTGGGATGATATCCTAGCCAAGATTTCTCCTTTGGCATCCAAGGATAGTCTGTATCTCGCAGCAGAGACAGAACCTGATACCTATACCAAGGAACGTATGTTCAGCGATCATCCTGCAGTGATGGGTGCCATCGGCTTGTTCCCTTACAACAGTAGGATGATAGACTTCGCCAAGATGAAGAAGACAGAGCAGTGGATTTGGAAGAACTGGAAGTGGAATACCTCCTGGGGATGGGATTATCCGATGATGGCAATGGGGGCCGCCCGCATGGGTGAACCCGAAAACGCCGTGGGTGCTCTGTTGATGAAACAGCAGAAGAATACTTATCTGGTAAGTGGACATAATTACCAAGATGGCAGACTTCGTCTTTATCTTCCTGGCAATGGTGGACTCTTGATGGCGGTAGCCATGATGTGTGCTGGTTGGGATGGTAGCATTCATCCTAATCCAGGTTTCCCGCAAGATGGCAACTGGAATGTGAAGTGGGAAGGCTTGAAACCTTTGCCATGATGCGCAATCTGAGAAGAATCAGTATTGAATTTCAACGAATGAATAATTAATACAAGAACCTATGAATAGAACAGATAAAATATTGTTATCAGCCTTGTTGGCTGGAGGCTGCCTGGCTGCACAAGCACAGCAATTGGCCTTTCCTGATGCTCAGGGCTGGGGACGTTTTGCAACAGGAGCGCGTCAAGGTGGAGCAGTTTATCATGTCACCAACCTGAACGACTCTGGTTCTGGCTCTTTGCGCGATGCAATCAGTCAGCCAAACCGTTTCATCGTCTTTGATGTAGCTGGTGTCATCAATATCAAAGACCGTTTGGTATTCAAAAATAATTTGTATATTGCGGGACAGACGGCACCAGGTGAAGGTATCACAGTCTATGGCAATGGTGTTTCCTTCTCTGGAGCAGACAATATCATTGTGCGCCACATGCGTTTTCGCATGGGGCATAAAGGTAGCTCGGGTAAGGATGCGGCTGGTATTGCCAACGGTCAGAACATGATTTTTGACCATTGCTCCTTCTCTTGGGGATTAGATGAGACTTTCTCTATCAATCCTGATAATAAGGGAAAACATCCTGATTACATCACCATCTCCAACTGTATCATGGGACAGGGACTGATGCCTCATAGTGCTGGTGGTTTGATGCAGTCAGATTATATTTCCCTTTATCGTAACCTGTATATCGACAATGCTACTCGTAACAATAAGATAAAAGGCATCAACCAGTATGTGAATAACATAGTGTATAACTGGAAGAATGGATGCTATATTATGGGTGGAGACTCCAAGGGAGATTCCTTTGTGAACATAGAAGGAAATCTTTTCATTAATGGTCCTGCCAATGGTGGCAATGCCTTCTCTGGTGGCGCTGGCGAGGGTGCCTTCAACTTCTATGGAGAGGACAATTGGCAAGATAGCAATATGGATGGCAAGTTTGATCCAAAGGAAGTAACCAACTATGCTGCTGGCGTACGCCAGTCAATCCGTTATGATTATCCTGAGATGCCTAAGTGGGCAGGAAATACATTGTTGGAGAATCTTCTTCCGATAGTGGGTGCTTCTTTGCCTTATCGTGATTACAGCGACTGTTATATGGTGGATGAGGTGAACTCTTTGGGCAAGCAAGGAGAGTTATTGGCAAATGAGGAAAATCTTCCATATGGTACGCCTGACAAATGGAGGGTTTGGGGCGGAAACAGGAAGATAGATAGCGATGGCGATGGTATGCCTGATGCTTGGGAAAAGGCGAATGGTACCAACCCAAATAAGGATGATGCCTTGGTGATTGCAGCTAATGGTTATGCCAATATAGAGAATTATATCAATAGTATCTCCGTTGCCGACCGCGACTATTTTCTCCGTATGCCAATGTGCGTAGAATTCGTTTCTTCTACCAGTTCTTGCATTAAGTTGAAATGGCGTGATTATACCTATGCAGAAGATGGATTCTGCGTTGAAATAACTAAGAAAGATGAGATTCTGTGGAAGGAAGTGGCCCGCACAGCTGCCAATAGTACTTCTTGTACCATCGAGGGCTTGGAACCAGGTGTAGCTTACATGGTAAGAGTAAGAGCTTTTGCTGATGCCGGCAAGTATTCTGAATATTCTCCAGAACTCACCATGGCAACTCGTCCTGTAGAGACGGGTATGGTTGATATTGATTCCTATCTGCCAGACTTGACCTGGAATCCGTCTGCTACCGATTGGGATTTGAAGAGTAAGAGTTGGAATAAGGGACTGGATGCCTTTGTTGATGGTAAAAATGTACTTTTTGATGCCACTGGTGACGTTAAGGTGAATTTGAATGAGACTGTTTCGCCTGCCGTTGTAGTTGTAAAAGGCAATGGCAGGGTTTCTGTTGATGGAGCAGGAACCATTAGTGGTGAGGCTTCTGTCAATAAGGGAGGCGAAGGCACGTTGGCTTTGAATACATTGAATAGTTATACTGGTCCGACGGTTCTTCATGAAGGCATCTTGGAGTTTAATTCTCTGACGAATGGAAGTGAACCTAGTGCGATAGGGGCAAGTGCCAACTTTGCTCAAAGTTGGATTTTCGATGGTGGTACCTATTTATATACAGGTGGCACAACCTCTACAGATAGAGCTGCACAGGTTAAGAGTGAAACGGAACTGAACATAGCCAAAGGGGATGCGACTGTTACCATGAACGGTGTGTTCGAGGGTGATGGCGATTTGGCCTTTAGTGGTGATGGTCAGGTTACCATCGGAACCAATAAGTTCTTTGGTTATAAAGGAGCAACCATTCTTCGTGGTGGCAAGCTTAATCTATCAACAACAGATATATCCAAGGCGGGTATCGGTTCATCTTCTAAGCTCGTGATGGCTGGTGGAGAACTCAAGACCAAGGGAGAGTCGAATGGTTATGAAACCTATTCTTTCCCTATTGAGGTGAAGGAAGGTACTACCTCCCAGTTCTCGCCTAACCGCCTCTGCTACCTGAAGAATAAGGTAACGGGTTCCGGCAACTTGCTGTTGAACATTCCTTATCTGCGTGAGTATCTTCAGGGCAACTATACTGAGTTTACGGGACGCCTGATCGCGAATGGTGTATCTTCTGAGAAAGACGGCTCGTTGCTCTTGTTCAACAGTGGCAGTGTTACGATGCCGAATGCTGTGGTTGAGGCAACGGGTAATACCCGCTTGGCTTCATGGGAAACTAACTCGAATCTGAAGATTGGTGGTTTGTCGGGTTCTTCGAAAACTTATCTCAGTGGTTCGAGCAAGAAGACCAAGGGCTTCACTTGTACTTGGACGGTGGGTTCGGCAAATACCAACGAGACTTTTGCCGGCAAGATTAACAACTGGGCTGCGGGTGGAAGTGGTTACCAGGGAACTGTTTCTATTACGAAGACGGGTACTGGTTACTGGCGCTTGACGGGTAACAACGATTATAAGGGAATTACCAATGTTTTGAAAGGTAACCTTATAGTTAATGGAACGAATAGTGGCACAGGCGCCGTGAACGTCATGAAAGATGCCATCCTTTCTGGTAAGGGAAGTATTGCGGGTATTGTAAGAATTTATGAAGGAGGTAAACTCCAGGCTGGCGATGTAGAGGAAGGTGCCAATGGTGCGAGATTGACCTTGAAGGGAAACCTGGAGGTGAGAACCGGAGGTGTCGTAAGTCTTCTGACAGATGGTTCTTCTTATAATACAATCAGTGCCGGTTCGGTGACGCTGGAAGATGAAGCCGTGATTCAGATAGGAGATGAAGCTGATGCTTTGTTCTTCGTGGATGGTGAGACGATTCCTGTTTTCTCTGCCGGAGTAAAGGTGATAGGCAAAGTGCAGATGATTCCTGAAACTCCTGGCGATGGTCAGACTTGGGATTTGTCAAAACTAGCCACGGAAGGTGTGGTGAAGGTTGTTGGCAATCCCACATCTATAAAAGATGTCTTGGCTGGCAAAGATATCAAGAAGATAGAATGCTTCGATATGTCGGGTAAGAAAATAGCAGCGGTAGGTAAAGGTACTTTTATGTATCGTATTACAACCAAGAATGGCGAAGTGCTTACTCGTAAAATAGTAAGATAATCAAAGGCTTCTGAGGTAACAAGCTGGTGGAAATGTACTCAAATCGTACATTTCCACTAATATTGTACACTGAGGTGCGATTTGTTTCCAGGTTATTCATTTCTTTCTAAAAAAATGAGTAACTTTGCCATCGTATAAGCCTCTGAACGATAGTTTTTATGCAGCACTATTGTTCTTATAAAGAAGCCTAACCAGAATATGAAGCTGCTTAACAAACAATTGGAATCTAAAGACTAATTTATGAATAAGATTTATTGGCAAAAATGCGTGTTGGGCGGAATGTTTTTACTCACGCCTTGCCTTTTCTTCTCTTGTAGTGATAAGTTGGAAGATAATGATCACTATAAAGTACCAAGTTGGTTGAAGGGAAATGCCTATGAGGTTCTTCAGAAGGAAGGTAACTACAGCATTTTTTTACACGGAATTGACTTGACCGGCAATGATGGTGTTGTTGCTGGTAAGAGTATTGTGACAGTTGCAGCGCCGGATGATGAAGCATTTGGTAAGTATTTAACAGAGAAAGGTTATAGTTCTATCGATGAGATGTACCAGGCAAATCCTCAATTTGTAAAGAATTTGATTGGTATGCACCTGATGTATTATGCCTTTGACTGGGATAAAATGGTGAACTTTCGTCCTAACGATGGCGATGCTGCTACTGAGGCAGACAAGAAATTGAATGCAGGACTTTTTTACAAGCATCGCACTCATAGCCAGGATGCCATCGAGCAGGTTTCTGCTGCCATTGATGGTTCTGCCAAAGATATCAGCGTGTATCATTATGAAAGATATCTACCGGTATTCTCTTCCAAGTATTTTGAGACCAAGGGTATCGCAGATGCTGCTGCTGATTATCATTATTTCTATCCAAATACCCAATGGTATGGTGAGGCTCATGCAGGTGATGGCTTCAACATTGCCAATGCTGCTGTTAATGATGAGAATAATGTCATCACAGATAACGGCTATCTGTATCATGTCGATCAGGTTATCGAACCCGTGAATACCATTTATGATGAATTGAAGAACAATGCAGACTATTCTGAGTTCTTCAACCTCTATAATTCTTATGAAACTTATACAGAGGCTCTGAAGGAAACCAATCAGACTTTGGGTTATACGGCTTATTTGCGTTCTCATGGCAGTTTGCCAAATATCGCCTACGAGTGGACCTTTGCAGGAAGCGATAAAGCTTATATGCAAACTTACTACCTAGAGTCACAAGGATATAGTATCTTTGCGCCAACCAACCAGGCTCTGACCCAATTCTTCAAGACATTCTGGACTCCAGAACAGGGATATGGCAACATCAATAGTTTGGATCCGTTGATTAAGCGATATTTCGTGATGCAGATGTTTGCTGACAGTAAGTTCCCGGTGATGCCTACGGAAATTAAAGAGGGAAAGGTAAAAACCGTCTTTGGTACTACGGTGAACTTTGATCCGGCAAACATTCATCAGAGTAGAAGAAAGGTTTGCACTAATGGTTTCCTCTATGGAATGGACGAGATGACAGCCCCGGCTATCTTCTCTTCGGTGGTGGCACCAGCCTTCAAGGATGTGAACTACAATTGTTATCTCTATACCTTGGATGGTTCGGGCTTGACTTCGTCTTTCGCAGCCGATAACTCTCAGTTTGTTTCCTTGATTCCGTCTAATGCGCAGTTTGAAACTGCTGATCCGCAGATGCGTCTTTATACCACTATCAGTGGCAAGGAATTGCAGGAGTATAGCTCTGATGCTGGTGCCTTCGTGCAGATGGGAGATAATGCCAAACTGAATTTGGTAAACATACACATCTCTGATCAGGTGAAGGAATTGAAGACAGAAGGATTGCAGGTGGTAGATACTTATGCACCTTTCAACTATTGGTTTGTGAAGGATGGTAAGATAACCAACAATGCCAACTTCAATCAGCTGCTCAATCCAAGTAATACGGAAGATCCATTTGTGGCTTTCCATGAGATAACCAATGCGGGTAACTCTTGGAGCAACGGAAAGGCATACGCTTATGATGCTAAGTCTATCTTTAAGCGTCAGTCTGGTGATGGTGTGAAGCATGCCTTGGCTGTGTGCAATGATGCCAACTTTGAGTACTATCTCTTTGCACAGTTGCTCAATAAGGCAGGTCTTGTATCGGGTACAACTTTGGCATTCCCTTCTGATGATGCTTATGTCACCGATGGCAGACAAATTGTTTTTGTGCCAACCAACGAGGCGATAAGCAAGAACTACCAAAAGGTTCCTGGTTACAAGAAACTCTTTGATGCCAATGGTAACTATAAGGCTACGGCAAAGTTGACTGCCACCGAAAAGGCTCAGCTGCAGGCTTGGGTAACCGACTACTTCGTCTCAAGCGAAGAGAATGTCTTCACAGACTATCCATTCTTGGGATCAAGTTGCAAGGGACAATTCATTACCAAGTCCTTGACCACGAAGTTGGAAATCATCGATGGTGGAAGTTCTCTGAGTGTGAAGTTGGTAGGTTCCGATGAGGTTGTACCTGTAGATTCCAAGTACTCTTACTTCCCATTTGCATTCAACGACGGATGTATTCATTTTATTGACGGATTATTGAAATAAACAATCAATATGGAAAAGATAAAGACTAATAACGTAATGAGGCTCGCATGCTTGACCATCATGTGGGTGGCTTGTGTTATCGGCGCTGCTGCTCAACAGGTTATTACGGGTAATGTAACCGATGCAAAGTTCAATGAACCTATCATTGGTGCCAATGTGGTGTTGGTGAATACCCAAAACCGATATGTCAAGGGTGTGACTACTGATATGGATGGTAACTATAGCCTTCAGGTACCTGCCGATGCCAAGAATCTTAGCTTACAGGTATCTTTCATCGGTATGAAAACCATCAAGGTAAAATATACAGGACAGACCAAGGCGGATTTCCAGTTGAAGGATGATACCAAGACCGAATTGGGCGAGGTAACCGTCACTGCGAACCGACGTGATAATATGGGTATCACAAAGATGGAACGTACTTCTTCAGTACAGTCTATCAATTTGGCTGATATCGTTGATGCTTCTCCGGTAACCTCTATAGAGGATGCCTTGCAGGGTCAGATTTCGGGTCTTGATATCACCATGGGTGGTGATCCTGGTGCCAAGAATACCATGCAGATTCGTGGTACCAATACATTGACAGGTGATGCCAATCCGCTGATTGTTGTTGATGGTGTGCCATACGATGCCAACATCAGCGATGACTTCGATTTTGCTACTGCTAATTCAGAAGACTTTGGTGCTTTGTTGAATATTGCTCCATCTAATATCGAGAGCATCGATGTACTTAAAGATGGTGCCGCAACAGCTATCTATGGCTCCAAGGGTTCCAATGGTGTGCTTCTCATTAATACCAAGAAAGGTGCAATGGGTAAGACTCGCTTCAACTTCTCTTCTAAGTGGACTGTCAAGCAGGAGCCTTCTTCCATTCCTTTGTTGAATGGACGTCAATATACTGCCATGATGCAGGATGCGCTTTGGAATGCAGCCAATGCCAAGGGGTTGTCTAATGCTTCTGCCGAGATGGATATGCTGTTCAATGCAGATCCTATCAATTACAATCCTAATTATCAGTATTACAACGAGTATAATCAGAATACTGATTGGTTGGATGCGGTCAAGCAGAATGCCTTGACTTCTGATAATAACTTTGATATGTCGGGTGGTGGCGAAAAGGCCAGATATCGTTTCTCCTTGGGCTACTTGAATGAGGAAGGAACAACAAAGGGTACGGGACTTACTCGTTTGACATCACAGTTGAGAGTGACTTACAATTTCTCAGACCGTTTGCGCGTGCATACCGATTTCTCTTTCGTTAATACCAAGAAGGATGCGAATGTGTTGGATAATGTTCGCTCGATGGCACAATCTTCCATGCCTAACAAGTCTCCTTATTGGATAGACCCAACAACAGGTTTGCCTACCGACCAGTACTTCTCTTTGAATTCTTCCTACGAAGGGTCATTCTCTATGAGTGGTAGCAAGGGTAGTCATTTTAATCCTGTAGCTATGGCAGAGTTGGGCTTTAATAAGACCAATGTCCGTGATGAGAAGATGACGGTTACGATGGAATATGACTTTCCGTTTGATCTTCGCTTCAGAGGATGGGTGTCTTTGTATATGAAGACTCAGAAGAACAATAAGTTCTTGCCACAGGCTGCTACGGGTGTCTTGATGAATAGTATCTATGCCAATCAGGCTACTGATGCAACTTCGGATGCTTACTCTTTGCAGTCGGAATGGAAACTCTTATATAATAAGGTGTTTGGCGAGAAACATGGCTTGACAGCTACGGGTGTATTTCGTACCTACCAGTCAGAAAGTACAAGTACTTCTAATTCCACTTATGGAAATGCTTCGGCAAATCTTTCAGACCCTGTGATTGGTAGTGCGGTGGCAGGAGCTAACTCTGCCTCCAATGAGCGACGCACGGTTACTCTTACAGGACAGGTAGTGTATAACTATGATAGCCGTTATGTATTGAATGGAACCATCAATTATGAGGGTAACTCATCTATGGGTAGAAACAATCGTTTTGCTACTTATCCTAGTTGCGGATTGGCTTGGAATATTGATAGAGAGCATTTTTGGTCTGATAGCTTCCATAAGGTGGTGAATGAGGCCAAGGTCCGCGCTAGTTTGGCTTGGACGGGTAAATCTCCTAGTGGCTCTTCAGATTATTACGGTGCATTCCAGAGCATGGGCACATACGTAACCAATCCTGCCATTTATCCTTCTCGCATGCAGTTGGATAAATTGAAGTGGGAGTCAACTCGTGAGTGGGACTTGGGTTTTGATTTCCGCTTCTTCAACAGATTGAACATAACTTTGGATTATTATGACAAGAAGACCACCGACTTGTTGTCTAAAAATGTGGAGATTTCAAGTACCACTGGTTATGCCAAGTTATCTTGGATGAATTCAGGTTCATTGAGCAACAAAGGATTTGAGGCTCGTTTCGATTATGATGTCATCAAGCGAGGTCCGTGGTCATTGAGAGTGAACGCCAATGCCTCACGTAATATTAATAAGGTGGAGGTGTTGCCTGCCAACTATACTCAGGAGAAATATACCTTCGGCAATGGCAACTATGCCATGAGAATCGTAGAGGGACAGCCAATTGGTGCTTTCTATGGTTATCGCTACAAGGGCGTATATCAGAATACCAACGAAACTTATGCCAAGGATGCTGCGGGCAACGTGATGTATGATGTAAACGGCAAGCCTATCACTATGCGCAATGGTAGTACTTTGGTTTATCCTGGTGATGCCAAGTATGAGGATGTCAACAAGGATGGTGTCATCAACGAAAAGGATATCGTTTACTTGGGCAATGCCAATCCTAAGCTGATTTTCGGTGGTGGATTCATGCTGAAGTGGAAGGATCTTTCCTTGACCACTGTTTTCTATGGCCGTCTTGGACAGAAGGTAATCAACAGCGCTCGTATGAATCTGGAGAATATGTATGGAAAGGACAACCAGTCAACTGCGGTATTGAACCGTTGGCGCTCGGAAGGTGACCAGACGGATATTCCTCGTGCTCTCTATGGTATGGGTTACAACTATTTGGGTTCCGATCGTTTCGTTGAGGATGCTACTTATGTTCGCTTGAAGACTTTGACTCTTTGCTACAATGTACCAAAGAAGTTCTTGAGTAAGTTGGGATGGGGTATTTCTGCTTGTAAGATTTACGCTACAGGTTACGATCTCTTTACCTTTACCAGTTACTCCGGTCAGGAGCCTGAGGTGGGCATGCCATCAGCCAAGAGTTTGGTGAAGGATAATGCAACCACACCAGTCTCTAAGCGTTATGTGTTCAATATCAATCTCAACTTTTAAGTGAATTAAACAATGAAGAAGACAATTAATATATTATTGTTGGCGGCTACGGTATCGCTTTCGTTTACTTCCTGTACAGACTGGTTGGATGTATTGCCAAAGAATGAACAAGTATCAACGGAGTATTGGAAGTCAAAGGAGGAAGTTGAGGCTGTCATAAACTCAGGTTATTACCAGATGCGCCAGGCAGTTCCAAGCCTCATCAAGTGGGGTGAACTGCGAGGAGGTGCTATGTTCTCTAATGACAGCAAGGATACCAAGTTGCAGGATTTCCTGATGACTCCTGATAATTCTTTGTGCGACTATGGCACTCTTTATAAGATTATCAACTTTGCCAACTCTGTGATTAAGAATGCGCCAAAAGTCCAGGCTTCTGATAACACCTATTATGATGCTGTCATGAACGCTCACCTTTGCGAAGCGTATTTCCAGCGTGCCTATTGCTATCTCATCTTGGTGAAGAACTTCAAGGAGGTACCGCTTGTCCTCAATCCATATACCGACGATTCGCAAGATACGAATGCAGCCAAGGATAGCGAGGAAGATATTGTGAAGCAGATTAAGGCCGATGTGGAAACGGCTTTGGCTACCAACTCTGCCAAGTCAACCTATGAGAATGATTGGGAGACCAAGGGACGTGTTACCAAGTGGGCTCTTTATGCCTTGATGGCTGACGTGAGTTTGTGGAGTGAGGATTATGAGACTTGCAAGAAGTATTGTAATATGATTCTCGATGCAAACAAGAGCGGTGAACAGTTCTATCCTCGATTCCTGAAGAATACGCAGGATTGGTACACCATCTTCTATCCGGGTAACTCCAACGAGAGCATCTTCGAGCTGAACTGGAACTACGAGTTGGCAAAAGAGAGCAATAATTTCTCTCTCAGTCTCTTCCCGATGTCCAACAGTGGCTTGAATTTCACTACGGATGCCATCGCTAAGATAGACGAGGAAGTAGCTAAGGTGATGAATCCTGGTGAACGAACCGGCAGAATGAACTTGGCAACCTACGCTACGGTGAATGGAACCAAGTATCTCTGGAAGTATTACGGCAATGATGTGGCAGACATCGAAGGTGGTGTCCGTCTCCATGAGGATGCCAACTTCATTCTCTACCGTGTGGCAGAAATCATCTTGATGAAGGCCCAGGCAGAAGTGATGACAGGTCATGTCTCTGAGGCTATCGACCTGGTAAACCAGATTCGTGAGCGTGCTTCTTTGCCTGTTATCACAGATGCCGAGAAGGAATCTTACGGTGAGGAAAATACTTTGGAGGAAATCCTCCACCAGAAGGAGATGGAGTTCTTTGGAGAGGCGAAACGCTGGTATGATTTGCTGTGGCTGGCTCGTATAGATAACCATAAGTACAAGAATAAGGCCATAGAGTATATCTGCGAGGGTAATCAGACAACCAAGGCAGAATGGATTAAATCTTCGCTCATCGACAATTATGCCTGGTATATCCCATTGCCACAGAAAGACATTGAGCATAACCAGTTGCTGGTTCAGAATCCTTATTATAGTAAGTAATCTGGTAGGAACAATTAATCAGAAAAGAATATGAAAAAGATATATTTTTTAGGCTTGGCAGCGATGCTGATGTTGGCTTCCTGCGATTCTTCTGTTTTCGACATAGGCTCTGATCCTGCCCAAGGTTCTACCTTTAAGTCGGATGAGAATTCGCCTATCTCTAATACTTTGGAGAAGGATGGGCGATTTGGAGAGTTTGTGAATGTCTTGAATGTTTCCGGACTCTATAATGCGCTCAACCAGTCATCGGATGGAGTTAGCTTCACGGTTTTTGCTCCAACCGACGAGGCAATGAATAAGTTTGAGGCTGCATTGGGATCCAAGGTGGCTGATGCCGGTAAGGAGTATGCTAGAAGTTTCGTGCTTTATCATACGGTGAAAGATTCTATCCAGGCAGACCAGTTTGTCAATAAGACCAGTATCACCAGTTTGACCAAGGATAAAATCAATATCAAGATTGACGTGGAGCATTCGGGGCAGGCTATCCTGTCGAACAGCAATAGTCAGGCACAGGTGATAGAAATGGGACTTCCTGCTTCTAATGGTAAGATTTATGTGCTTTCTTCTGCCTTGACACCATTGGTAGAGACGCTGGCAGATAGAATTTCCGGCAATAGTGAATATAGTATCTTGAATCAAGCCGTAAAGGAGACTGGCTGGGATAAGATTCTCAATACGGTGACTGATACCATGATGGTAGAGGGAGTTGAGACTACGGTCAATCGTAACTATAGTGTGCTGGCGGTGAATGATGCCACCTTTGCGAAGGCAAACATATCATCTTTGGAACAGTTGAAGCAGAAGTTGGCTGAAATGAATACTGATGCCACGGTTTCTGCCGATTCCTTACTCCGTGCTTATGTGGGCTACCACATTATTAATAGTAAGAATACCCTGGATGCCATGGGTACCGTTCAAGGTGACAATACCAGTCGATTGTGGTCAACAGGTGCCAGTAACCTTGTATTTACCTTGACCACCGATACCACCAAGACGGCAGCAGCTGAGCGTTATGCTATCAATACGGCGAGTGGTACTCCTGTTCATTTCGTAGAGAATGAATCGAATGTACTTGCCTTGAATGGTTACCTGCACCAGGTGGATAGCTGGATGCCGGTTTGGGAACCAGCCCAGCAGATGGTAGTATGGGACCTGGCTGACGACAATGAAATCAAGAGCCTTGTTGAAGATGCCTCTGTAGAGTATCAGCCTGAAGTTGCAAGCACCAAGCAGCAGTTGGTTTCCCTGAGTCGGGCATCTTGCTTCACTCATAGCGAGACAGAGACCAAGAATACCACCTTTGCTCCAATTTGCTATTATACAACATTGAAGCCAGCCGACAAGGCGATTGAATATGGTGCCAAGCAGGCTAACAACAACGATTGCATTGTGTTCAACCTTGGAAATACCGGTACGGCAAGCATGCAGACTCCTACCTTGGTAAGAGGAAAGTATAAGGTGTTGTTGGATGTGGTTTATACAACCAGTCACAACTTCATGCGTCAGAAGACTGATGGCTCTGGTGGAACCTTAGAAGTAACCTTCGATGGTAAGGATCGCAACTATGTGGCTCCTTACACCTTGGTGAAATCTTCTTCAAACGTAGTGCTTCCAGGTGTTTATACCACCGTGCTTTATGATGAGATAGAGTTTGATAGCACATCTTCTCATACCTTCTCGTTCAAGGTGAAGGATGGTGCTGCCTCTACCAATAAGAACTTCTCGTTGCAGTTTGACACCATCACATTCGTGCCGGTGAACGACTAAGATGAAAGATAATAACTTAAAAGAATAGGAAAAATGAAACGCAATAAGTTTATCTATTTGTTGGCTTTCTCGGCTGTGATGCTTTTGGGGGCTTGCTCTGAACTGTCAGACAAGGATTACTTCAAGAATATCGAGACCACAGTGAACTCTGATGAACTGGTGGTTGTGGATATGAGTAGTGAGGAGTATCTTTCCAAGGAGCCAGAATACTCATCCATCAAAGAATTGTTCAGGAGCCACGGCATTTTTACCACATTGAAGCAGAAAAACCAATTGAGCACCATGCTTGTGGTAGAAAACAGCGACTTTCAGGCACCCACTGGCAAGGAGTCAGAAATCGATAATGCCGTCAAGGCTCATGTCAGCGATATAGCTGTTTCTCCCGCCAACTTGAAGACCGAAGGCAACAACATGCGCATCATGATGTGGCATGGTAAATACATCAATGTAGATTTGGATGATGCCGCCCGCAACGAGGGAAAGATAGCCGGACACATTATGTTTGGTACTTCTGCTGTCAAGAAGGTGGTGAAAACCAACTCGGGCTACATCTATGTTCTTTCTTCTCTGTTGAACATTCCGAAGTCAATCTATGATTATATCACGAATCTGGATGATAACTATTCTATCTTGAGAGATAGCATCCTGGCTAGTGGAACGAAGGAATTCGATAAGAAGAACAGCAAGCCTATCGGTGTGAACGACGAGGGTAATACGGTTTATGACTCTGTGTTTATTTACAAGAACACTCACTTCCTGGAGAAGAACTTCAATTTGAGTTCTGAGTCTCTTACCGCTACCTTGCTTCTGACAAGCAATGCCGTGGTAGAGGAGGCGATAGCAGATGCCAAGGCTCGTTTGCAGAAATGGGGTTTGTGGGATGAGTGGGATGCCGAGCGTCAGTATAGCTTTGAATATACGATGCGCCATTGGATTATGGATGCAGCCTTCTTCGATAAGAAATTGTCTCCTGAAGCTTTGCAGAGCAAGGATGAGGAGAATGATATGCTGACCAGTATCTTCTCTAAGTACTGGAAGACTTCGGTTCAGCAAATCAATCCTGCTCCTATCGAACTCTCTAATGGTATTGCTTATCAGGTGACCAAGCTCCATATTCCTAACAACGTCTTGATTTGGCGTCTCAAGGAAGACTTTAGCATTTATGAATTCTGTAGTGCCGAACAGAAGGAGAGTTTCTTCCAGATGTTGAACATGCAGTTTAAGGCTTGTACTATTGCGGTTGCCGCATGGACTCCTTTGCAGGGTGTATGGCCAAAGCATGAGTGCCGAACCTTGGACTTGACGGTGGGTGATGATGCCTCTGGCGACTGGCAATTGGCATTTACTCCATGTAAACGCATCTTCGCGACTTATCCTACTCGTATGGAAATGGTTAAGAAAGACTGGCTGAAGAGCAACCTTACGGTGACCGGAATCGAGCCATTCCTGATACCACCGGGCAAATACACCCTGAGTTTTGGTTCTAAGCAGAATCAGAACATGGAAATCACCTTCAAGGTTCGTGTCAAGGGAAGTACCGATGTCGTGGCAGTTTCCGACCCAATCACTTTGGGTTCAACCACAACATTCCACTACGACCGTAATCCGGGAAAATTCATCGAAGGTTATGATCCTTCAGCTGAGAATCTTTCTACCAACAAGAAGGCTGGAAACTACGATACGGATGGTGGTACTGTTATCAGCGAGCTGGAAATCCCAGATGTAAAGGGCGATGGTTCTCCTGTGGAAATCACGATAGAAATCGCTAGTCCTACTTGGAATGGCAACACTACGATGGTATTCAACCACTGGTGCTTGCGTCCAACCAAAGACAACTACTAATATTGACTGTTTTCGAAAAAATAGATAATGATGAAAAGCTATATTTCTAAATATGCCAAAGGAAATGTGAAGGGCGCACTCTTACTGAGTGCCGCTCTCGCACTTTCGGCTAATCTTCAGGCGCAAGACTTGCAAGGTAAGGTGATAGGCAACGACGGGCAACCGGTAGCAAATGTGGTTATTTCGATACCAGGCAAGGGTGCTGTGCGCACAGATGCCAATGGTATGTTTACCATCAAGGATTGCAAAGAGAATGCTCTGCTCACTTTCCGCCATGAGGGATATTTCAATAAGACGGAACATCTGAAGAAGCTGGAACTGGGGAAGCAAATCGTTGTACACCTCATTTCAAACAAGACTTCTCGCTATAACGAGTCGGTTGTTCTTCCTCATGAGACCGTGGAAAATGACCCTACCATGGCGGGTAGAAATAATATCAACCGTAAGGACTTCGCACTAGGTTCAATGACCGTAGAGAAGGCGATGCAAAGTGGATTGCCAGGTTTGCGTGTTGTCAACAAGGGCGGAAATCCTGGTGAGGGTGCCAATATGCAGATACGAGGCTTGAAGACCATCATAGGCGATGGCAATCCGTTGGTTGTCATCAATGGTGTGCCATTCATGCCAGACAAGAATGAGTCGAAGGTAATAGGTGGCTTGAGCCGTTCTATCTTCGAGGCTCTCAACGGTCAGGATATCAAGAATATCACGGTACTCAAGGATGGGGCTACTGCTATTTATGGTTCTCTTGCCAACAATGGTGTGGTTCTCATCGAAACCGACCAGGCATCCAAGGAGAACATGAACACTCGCATCTCTTTCAATGCCATCTATGGATTCAATTGGAACAAGAGCCGTTTGCCTCTGATGAACTCAACCCAATACAAGAGTTATCTCACGGATATGGGCTTGACGCATTACGCCAATCAGGAGGCTTTCTTCAATGATTTCACCTTCCTGTCAAATCCGCAAGCCAATAATGCCGAGCTTTATAGCTTCAACACAAATTGGCAGGATGAGGTGTTGCGCAACTCTTCTACCATGGACTATCTGTTCAGGGTAGAAGGTGGTGATGCCATCGCCAAGTACAACATCTCTCTGGGCTATAATGGCGATCAGGGAACCTTGAAGAATACAAACAACGACCGCTATAATGCGCAAATCAATGCGTCTGTCCTGGTGAGTCGTAAGTTGGAAATCCTGGCGTCTGTCAACACAGCTTACATGAAGGGTAACTTCATGGAGCAGGGCATGAGCTACGAGGCAAATCCAATGTTGGCGGCATATCGTCGTTCTCCATTGCTCTCGCCATACAGCACCGATATTTACGGTAAGTTGATTTCCAACTATAGTACCTATAAATATGGTGCCATCGACGATTATTATGTATCCAATCCGTTGGCGGTGGTGAATACCGTTGAGGCTACCCAGAAACAGTATGATGTAAATGCCAAGGTGCAGTTGGTGTATCGCCCAGCGCAGTGGCTTACCTTGAATGGCATTGTGGGCTTGTACTACAACTACAACCAGGAAAATATGTTTATTCCGGGTGTCACCTCGCAGGCTATCAAGTTTATTACCGACCGTTATGGCAATGCCAACAACACAGTGAGAGTGGGAACCAATTACACCATGAATATGTTCTATCATGTGAATGCCGATTTCCAGAAGACTTTCGCCAAGAAGCATGATGTGAAGGTGCAGTTGGGATTCCAGGCTCTGACCACCGATTACGAGTATGATGTGTCGTTCGGAAGAAATACGCCTAACGATTACTTGAAGACGATGGGTAGTGTGCCTTCTTCTGAAAAGCGCTATTTCGATGGTTACAACAACAAGTGGAATTGGATGAACCTCTATGCCGTAGCTAATTATACTTACGCTAATTTGGCAAAGGTGGGGTTGACTGCTTCTTTGGATGGTGCATCCAGTGTTGCAGGAAAGTTTGGTGATGCCAAGGTTTATCCGGGAGCCGATGTGGTTTTGATGGTGAAGAATCTGCCAGGACTTCATTCTGCAGATTTCATCAATAAGCTGAATCTTTATGCCAACTGTTCAACGACGGGTAACAGTCGCTTCGGCAGCAAGTATTACCAGAGTTACTATACTTCAAGTCCTTTCCTGGATATTGCAGGTATTGTACGTGCAAACTTGGCAACCACCGATGTGCTGAAACCGGAAATCACCACCACTTACAATGTGGGTATCGAGACGGCTCTTTTCAATAATCGCATTTCTTTGGCTGCCGAGTATTATAACTCCAAGACCAAGGATGTGATTCTCTTCGGAAATGCTTCTCCTCTCTTGGGTACTGCTCCTTACTATCGCAATGCTGCAAAGATCAAGGGTGATGGAGTAGAGTTGAAGGTTTCGGTTTCACCTGTTGTCACCAAGGACTTTAAGTGGACTTTGGGCGCTACGCTCAGTACCGTCAACAATCAGGTGGAGAGTATGAATGGTGCTGCCGACATGCTTTATTCATTGTCAGACAATGCCACCTTGATTACCCGTCAGGGTGAATCACCATTTGCCTTCTATGGTTATCAGACAGCAGGAGTCTATTCCACTACGGCAGAGGCGAATGCTGCTTACACCCAAGCAGATGGAAGCAAGACAGCTTTGCTGAACGATAGAGGTGTGGCTTATCAGGCTGGCGATATTCGATTTGTAGATCAGAATGGGGATGGAAGAATTAATGCTGCCGATCGTGTAGTGTTGGGCTCAGCCACTCCTAAGGGATTTGGCAACTTCTATACCCACTTCGACTATAAGAACTTCGGATTAGATGTTGACTTCGGATATCAGTGGGGTGGAAAGGCCTACAATGCCATGCGCCGTGTCACAGAGTCGGCTTCCGATTTCTCTAACCAGTCGGTATCTGTGGTTCGCCGTTGGAACATGGAAGGTCAGGTCACTGATATGCCGCATGCCGAGTGGGGTGACCCACGTGGTGACAACGATTTCTCCGACCGTTGGATAGAGAGCACCGACTTCATCAAGTTGCGCAATATTTCCTTGAGCTATACTTACGATAAGTCGCTTTGGAATTTCATCCAGGGAGCTACCATCTACGTATCGGGTGAGAATCTGCTTACCTTCACCAAGTATCTGGGTCTTGATCCGGAGTTTGCCTATTCTTACAGCAATTTGATGCAAGGTGTGGATTATGGCAAGTTGAATGCGCCACGTTCCGTGAAGATTGGTGTGAATCTGAAATTCTAGAAGAATCAGAACGTAGTATTGAATCGATTTAAAATGAGAATAAAGAATGAAACGTAATATTTTCAAAAGATACAAATGGAGTGTTGGGGTACTCGCTGCAGCGTTCTCCCTGACCTTTACTTCATGTTCGGATTTCTTTAATCCAGATACCGACGACCAGGTGAGCGACAAGCATTATATCTCGGAAAATACCGAGATGTACACGGGATTCGTGGGATTGCTGACCAAGATGCAGGCGATAGGTGACAAGGAAATCCTGCTTACGGATACTCGTGCTGAGTTTATCGAACCTACAAAGAATGCAGGCACCGACTTGTGGTCGCTCTATCAGTATGCAGATAACTTGCAGGGCAACGAATATGCTTCTCCTGCTGCCTACTATGAGTTGATTCTGGCATGCAATGATTACCTGCACAAGGTGAAGGAGTTTCGAAAGATGCCACAGGTGGATGATGAAATCTGCCAGGACTTGATTTCTTCTACCATCCGCATCAAGGCATGGACTTACAAGACCATCGGTGAGATTTATGGTGAGGCTGCCTGGATTGATGAACCCGTGGGCAGTGTGGATGCTTTCTTGGCACAGGCACGTAACAATGTCATTCCGATGAACCAGGTGATAGATAAATGCCTGAACCTGATGGAAGCGGGATATGATGGTGTGAAGTCCGACCGTGTAGTTGACTGGATTGCATGGCTTGACCCGACGAATGTGACGAACATTGCGGCATCTCCGTTCCGTAAGTGGAATTATATCGTTCCAACTTACGAGGGTGTTTATTCTGAGCTTTGTCTTTGGAAGGGTGCTTATCTGGATGCCGACAATGGTGTGGGCAATGAGCCTGCCAAGGTGTATTACAAGACAGCTGCCGACTTGCTCCTAAAGGCACTGAACGTATATATAAATAATGAGAGTTTCTCGGGCAACAACCCTTACTGGTGTCCTAATGCCGGAACCAAGGGACGTTATGCCAACTTGTGGCAGTCGCAGGAGCCATACGCACCTGAGAATGTATGTGCCATCCTTTACGATTACAACCAGGGACAGACCAATTCTTTGGTAGAGCATTTCAATAGTGATACTCCTGCCAAGTATCTATTGAAGCCTTCTGAGGCCGGTATGGATAATTTCACCAATCCTGACAAGAATCCAGGCGGTTCAACATCTGAAACTCGCTTTAAGAATCTGGTAGGAAAGAGTGCCGATGGCTATTACATCGCCAAGTATCGTCAGAATGGCGGCCGCAATGGCATCCGTGCCAACGCTTATCAGGACGATGTGCATATTTATATCTATCGTTCCACCCAGTATCATCTGATGTTGTGTGAGGCCCTGAATCAGTTAGACCGTTTCTCGGCATTGAACAGTGTGCTCAACAGCGGAATGACGGGTGAGAAGGTAGATGAACTTGTGGCCAACGATGACTCCATCAAGGCAGGCAAGCCGATTAAGTATCCGGAGTGGGAAGGATTTACCCGCAACTGGACCTCTAGTGCAGAGTGGGGTACCCGCAAGTATCCTGATACCGGAATCCGTGGTGCCTACGAGTTGTCGGCGCGTCAGATTGAGACCGGAAGCAATCCGGCTCAGGCGCAAGCAGCCAAGCGAAGCAACGATATCCAGATTATGAAGGAGGCAGAAATGGAGTTCTCTTGCGAAGGCAAGACTTATCCTTGGATGAATCGAGTGGCTGTGAGATACAAGGACAAGGGCATCGTGGCAGATGAAATCTGTCCTAAGTATGAAGCCAGTGGATTGGCTGCCCAGGTGCGTGCTGCCATCATGAATGGTGCCAACTGGGTGAAGTATCATCTCTAGAATCCGGAAATCAGACGGATAGAGAATCATCTTGAAGAAGAATAAATAACCTAATATTAATTTAACAACTATCGTGTATGAAGAAATTCTTGACACTAGCATTGTTGGCTGTCAGTGTATTGACGGCAAATGCAGAAAGTAGAAAGTGGGACTTCACGAATTGGAGTGCCGCTACAATTGCCAACTTGAACAAGGGCGCATCTGCTAATTTCTCTACAGATGCAGAAGCCTTGAATCCTGCTTGTGGCTGGTCAGACATCGAGAAGGCAAATGGTAATCAAGCTGCTGCCAAAGGTGGTAAAATCTTCTGGGAGGTAAAGGCCCAGGGTAATGCTACCACTGGTGCTCAGCTTTGTGCAGACGGACAGCCTATCCAGGAATTGGATGGCTTGCTCTACACCAACACTACGAATCGTTCTTTGGCTATCGCCATTAACAATGGCTCAGGCTATGAGGGCGCTTCTTATCTCTGGACGGGTTCTAAGAAGAAGAACTATTTCGTGATTCCTAATGTAAAGGCTGGTGCAAAGATTACAATGGGTGTGGAGTCTCACAAAACCACCGAGGCTCGTGGTTATGAACTCTACATCGTGGAAAACGGCAAGTTTAGCACCAAGGGTACCAAACTGATGGATCCTGATGGCAAAGCCAATGCGGTGCCTAAGACTTACGTGGAGCAGACCTGGCAGGTACCTGAAGAGGGCTTGACGGATACTCCTAACGAGGATGGTACTTACAATGTGTTGATTTACAACACCAATGGCTGCCACATGTACTTCATCAAGGTTGATGAGGGTGACAACATGGGTGAGGCTCGCAAGGTGGCATGGTTGCATGCTGGTGGCGCAGGCTTGGATTATGCTATGCGTCCTACCGATGGCTTTGAATATACAGATATCGATGCTACCACTGATGAAGTTACCGATGAGTCTTTGCGTAGCTACGAGGCAGTGGTTGTTGGTTCAGACGTAACAGCCGAGTCTCCTGCTTATCCAACCTTGGAGAAGAACATCGCTTTCGTGCCAATGGTTAACTTGAACAACAAGCTCTTTGGTTATACCGCAGCTGCTAATGATGTAACAACAATGACCGTGACCGATGCTGATGCAGACTATTGGACAAACCTTACTCTTGAGGATGGTACATTCGATTATGCATCTAATGTGTCTGTAACTCTTCCAGAGAAGTTTGCCAACGACGAGGTTATCGCTAAGCAGGGTGAAGCAGTTGCCATCCATCGTCATGATAATGGTGCCGGCAAGAACAGCTACTTCCTGTTGGGTTCTGACGAAACCGCTGTGACAACTTATGCCGAGTGGTCTAGCCTTCTTGGTAATATCATCAACGAGGCTGCTCAAACCAAGCGTGATGTAACCAATGCTGCTGCTCCTTCTTTTTCTTTGAACTATGCAGATCAGCAGACCACTGTTTCTATCAGTTGTGCAACTGGCGGTTCTCAGGTCTATTATAAGGTAGGCGATGGCGAGTACCAGCTTTATTCAGAGCCATTGGTTTACACAGAGCCTGTTAAGTTGACAGCTTATGCTGTTTCTGAGGGTTATCTCCAGAGTGAGGAATCTTCTAAGGAAATCGATATCCAGTCTCAGGCAGCAGCTCCTGTTGTTGAGATTGCATCAGAGGATGGTAAGTCTGTCATCACCATTACCAACAAGGAAGAGGGTGCTCAGGTTTACTATTCATTCAGTGGACAGACCAAGACCAGCACTGCTGCTACCTATGCAGAGCCTGTAGAGGTAACTGAGCCTGGTACCATTACTGCTTTTGCGGTTGCTGAGGGCAAGTTGCAGAGCGAGGCTGTAGCTGTAGAGTTTGCAGTAAAGGGTATTCCTGCAGTTAAGGATACGATCTCTCACTTCACTGCCAATGAGGCTGATTGGTTCACAAATGCTGTTGTAACAGATGCTGATGGTGTTTCTACTCCTTTGGCAGAAGCTATTACTGCTGGCAGTGCTAGTGGTGCAGCTAAGGCTGTTTATTACTTCGGCAAGTCTGCTTGGGCTTACTATGGTAGCGAGGTTGACCATACCGAGACAGATCCTGAGACAGGTGAGGAGAAAGTTATCTATAAGCCAGACCCAAAGGCTTACAAGTATGTATCTTCTACTTCTGATACGGATTGGATTATCGAATCTGAAGGTCAGGTAATCACAGGTGAGACCAATGTCTCAGCTTCTTCTGGTATCTTCACAGGTACTGCTGGTTATTTTGCAGAAGAGGCTATCGATGAGATAGGCGGTACACCTTCTAAGGGTAAGGTTAGCTTTGGTGGTAAGTCTTCAGGTGATCCTTATACTATGCGTGTGAAGTCAACCAAGACATTTGATGGAACATTTGATGTTGTTACTTATCTTTCTAATGGTGGTACTAGCGACCTTGGCATCGAGTTGCAGAAGTCAGCTGATGGTACATCTTGGGAGAAGGTTGGAAATTTGAACTTCTCTAATTCTCAGCGTTTGTTCAAGAAGACTCGTTTCCACTTGAATGAGACTACACCTGTTTACCTCCGTGTTGCTCAGGTATCTGGTGGCTCTAAGGGTCAGCTTTACGACATCTATGTCATCAAGACTGCTGGTTCTACAACAGGTATTGAGTCTATTCCTGCTGCTGAGGCTGCAAAGGATGTGAAGGTGATGAAGTTCAGCAAGAATGGTCGCCTTGTTATTCAGAAGGGTAATGCCATCTATAATGTTGCTGGCTTGAAGCTCAACTAATAGATAGAATATATTTCAAGGCAGGCTGCATAATCGGTGTAGCCTGCCTCTGAAAACTTTTGAATTGTCTAGACTTGTTTATGCTTATTGTTTTAATTTATAAAACTTAAACTGAATGGGAAAAAAATATATATTGGCCTTAGTGTCTCTGTTTGTTATGGTCGTAAATGCTAGTTCTGAAGATTTGCAGGTAGATAGGATTAAATATGCAGAAGTGCTCAAACATTACTCTCGCCAGTCATCCGATAGTCTGAAATTTAGGGCAGCATTGTTCTTAATTGATAATATTGGATTGCATTTTACTGTGCAAAGTAAATCGCTTGATTGCTATTATTCAAAGTTAGCAAACATAGAATGTGTATATAACTATCCAGAGTGTAAGGAGCATATCTATGCTTTGGCTGATAGTATAGTGCCTGATATTTCTTATGAAAGAATATCAGATAATAAAGTTATCTCTAGTCAGTATTTGATAGATAATATAGATGATGCCTTTGACAAGTGGCAGAAAGGAAGTTTTTCTCAACATTTGAATTTTGCTGAGTTTTGTGAATATCTATTGCCTTATAAGTTAACCAATGAGCGTGTAGAAAATTGGCGCACAGAATTGTATGCACAATATAAACGTGGATTGGAAAGTATAGTTCCGGTAGATGATAAGAAATACTCTGCTTATTGGGGAGCAACTCAGGTAAATGATATTATCAAACAAGATAAGATTCATATTCAAAATGTACCTTATATTGGAAATGTAAATCTTCCTATTAGTGTCCTAAAAAACTTGAAAATGGGTATGTGTAATGATTATGCTTTTAAAACAGCTTATGTGATGAGAGCTTGTGGTATTCCTGTCTGTGTCGACTTTACACCGCAATGGCCAACACGACCACATAGTCATCATTGGAATGTTGTCTTGGATAATTCTGGCAAGAATATTCCTTTTATGGGGGCAGAGTCTAATCCTGGTTATCCTTGTAAGGATGATTATGTCGTTGGGAAGATTTATCGATATCAGTATGCTCTACAGAAACAAAGTTTATTTTGGAAAAATAAAATGGTAGGAGAAAATGTTCCTGAAAATTTGAATTCTCCTTTTATAAAGGATGTAACGGAAGAATATACAAAAGGTGTGACGGTTACATTAAATTTAAAGGGCAAAAATATAGATAAAAAACATTTTGCCTATCTTGCTGCATTTGACAACCAAGAATGGATTCCTATTGCTTTTGCGGAAATAAAAGATGATAAGGCAGTATTTGAAAATGTTGGAAGAGGTGCGGTCTATCTCCCTGTCCTTTGGAATGAAAGATGTGTACCAGTCGAATGTCCTATTAAAGTTAAGGAAAATGGTGAGATTGTATTAATGAAGCCTATGGTGCAAAATAGAAATACTATCAACCTCACAAGGAAATATCCAACATTTAGTAGAATTTATTCTTATAGTAAGCGAATGAATAAGGGTGTTTTTGTTGCTAGTAATACAACTAGTTTTGATAAAAAAGTTATAGTGGCAGAGATTGATAGGAATCCTGAAATGCAAATGGATTCTGTTTTTGCTAATTATAAATATGGGCAATTTCGTTATTTGCGCTATATGGCTCCTAAGCGTAGTCATTGTAATGTCGCTGAGTTGTATTTTTATGATTGTAATAAAAAACAGATATTTCCAAACTCTGTAACAACTGATGGGACAGAGGATAAGGGATTTAATGGAACTGAAGTTTTGGATGGCAAGTTTTTGACTTTTTATGAGTCGAAAAAAACAGACCATGCTTACTTGGATTTTGATTTTGGAAAAGAAGTAAAATTATCAATGATAAAGTATTTGCCACGCAATGATGATAACTATGTAACACCTGGTCATAAATATCGTCTTGATTATTATGATAGAGAAGGTCCGCAACCTCTTCTTACAGTCATAGCGAACTCTTCGTTTGTTACATTCAAGAATGTGCCAAGTGGTGCTTTACTTATATTGCATGACTTGACTGGAGGAACAGAAGAACGAATCTTTGAATATGAAGATGGTAACATAATATGGCATTGATTTGTTGCTAAAATATAATTAATAACAATTTAATTTATAGGATATGATAAAGAATTATTTATTTATATTGTGTGCGGTATTATTTTTGGGGTGTTCTGCGAATGAAAATGAATGTCCCTCTTCTGCCAAATATATGTCTGCTGCTGAAAAGATTTATGATTTAGCAAATGATTATGGCTTAAACATTAGCTTGGCTTCTGGTTTTGATCATTTGTCTTCGGAAGAGTTGGATATACCTAAAATAGAGATGAAATTACGTAAGTTTGCTGCTTTAAAGGGAACTTATAATTTAATTCCTAACAAAAAAAGCACTAAAGGGGATAGTATCATATTTACTTGTAGAAAACCTCACGTTCGTTTACGAGCAATGTCCTCTAATGAATTTGAAAAATATAATTATGAATTTGAATCAGAAAATTTAAACGATGGGCTTCGTGGATATTGTTCTGCGACGTTTGTAGAATCGTATTATTATCAAAATTGTACGGTAGTAGGTAGAATAGAGTATAATAATGATTCTTCAACATCAGAAAGCCACATAACTACAATATCGTATTATAACGGTCTAGCAAGATTTGATGGAACCGTTTCTTATAGCTATGAAGAGCGGGATTTATCTTCAAATCCAGCTGGTTGCAAAAATGATTCTTGCTTGTCAAATTGTGCTTGTCCTTTATCGTGTAAATATGGGTGTGAATGCAAGAATTGCAAATGTGGTTCTAATGGAGATATAAAGTTTTTTACAATAACTGTAATTGATCATGTAACAGGAGAATGTACTAGAAATGGTGGTAAAATTGAGTGGAAATATGAATCTACAGAGTCATAGTTAGTTTGTAATAATATGAGAAGAGTAAATTGTAACTTTGTAATATTCGCAATAGTGTTTCTATTCTTTTCCCCTCTTCATGCTGCGGAGAATGTAGGGATACGGGAAATGGTAAATAGGATCAATTTGTTCAATCGTTTTCTCCCTCAGGAAAAAGTGTATCTTCATTTTGATAATACAGCTTATTTTATGGGGGAGAAGATGTGGTTTAAGGCTTATGTCTTGCGTAGTGACAATCACCATGCAACTGATGTGAGCCGAGTCCTTTATGTTGAATTGCTTGACAGAAGCGGTAATGTGGTGGAAACCCAAAAACTTCCGATAGGGGCTATGGGACAGGCTGATGGCGTCTTTGACTTACGTAACGTGCTGGCAGGTGGCTTCTATGAAGTCAGAGCCTATACTCGCTATATGCTCAATTGGGATAGTAGCTGGCTTTTCTCTCGTGTGTTCCCTGTTTTTGAAACGCCTGGCAAGGAAGGTGACTATTCTCGTCCTTCTTTAGGGAAAACAGCCTGGCAAGTTCGTGAATCAGAAAAAGTGCCTACTAAGGAGAAAACTGGGATATCCTTTGTTAAGCCAGAGGATGGTAATATAGCTTTTTTCCCCGAAGGTGGTCATTTGGTAGAGAAATTGTCTTGTCGTGTAGCATTTGAAATAAGAGACCGTCAGGGTTTACCTGTTAATGGAACGGGAGAACTGTCCTGTGGAGATGAGCGCCTATGTTCAGTCAGTACCTCTCAAAACGGTCGTGGCGTATTCTCTCTTGTTGCACAGCCTGGTAAGATATATTCTCTAAACTTGAAAGATAAGAGGGGAAGATTATATCGCCAGGAATTGCCTGTGGCGGAAAAGGAAGGCTGTAGCATGAGATTGACACGGTCTGGTAAGTCCTGGTGTGTGAATTTGAATACAACGACCACCTTTGCCCAGGATTCTTTGGGAATAGTACTGACAGCTCATGGTGCATTGAAGCATGTGGATGTTGTTGCGGGTAGTCGTTCTATATATTTGTCTCTTCCAGATTCAGCCATTGCTGATGGTGTAAACCGGGTCAGTGTAGTCAATGGTGCTGGTCAGGTTCTTGCAGACAGGTTGTTTTTCCAATATCCCCGGACTTTAAAAGATAGCATAAGTGTTACCGTAAAAGAAACCTCCTTGCTCCCGTCCTCCCCAATCAACCTGTCTTTTCATGCTCCCCCATCTACCATATTCTCCTTATCAGTTCGTGATGCCGATACGGAAAAGAATATCTCTTCTCTTGATTGCGAGAACTGGCTTCTGTTGGCAGGAGAACTGCATGGCTATGTGTCTCATCCCGAATATTATTTTGAGTCAGACGATGCCGAACATCGCGAAGCAGCCGACCTGCTGATGTTGGTTCAAGGCTGGCGTCGTTATGATCTCAGTCAGATGATGGGCAAGAAAAACTTCAAGATAGTTCATCCTGTAGAAAAGGGATTGAGCATTTCAGGAAGATTAAAGGGGCCTCAAAAGAAAGCCATTGTGTCCAACCAGAATTTACGTTTCCGCCTTTACAATGAGTTGGGGCAGTCTCTGAGTGGGAATGCTGTGACCGACAGTCTGGGCTATTACGTGATAGAAGTTCCGCCTTGTGATGGAGAATGGAATATGTTTGTTCACATACCTAAAAAGTATAGTATAGCGATAGACCGTAATTTTTCTCCATCACCTCGTTCCCTTTCCTTGTTGGAGTTGATGCGTCCCCAGGATGCCACGGCAGCCATGACTTCTTTTCATTACAGCCGCAATACTGATGAAGTGTTAGAGAAGCCTGCTGGTATCAGCATGCTCTCTCGAGTTCACATGTTGCCCACCGTGGTCAAGAAAAAGCATTTTTGGGAAAGTGGAATAGCCTGGGATAATATAACGGAAGGCAAGGAAGTCTCTTACCTATATTATAATATAGATAAGGAGAGAGACAGACTTTTGGATAAAGGTGAGGAGATTCCCTATATCTATGAATGGCTGAAACAGAAAAATCATGCGTTTAAGGGTGATTATAGAGAACTGTTTGATGCCTTTAACCCTGCTTTTTGGTATGATAAAGATGTTTGCGATTTCTCTTATAATGGAAATCCTATTTTGTGGGTGTTGGACAATAGTCCAAGATGTATCACAAATGGTCTCCCTTTTACAGGCACGGTTCCTTTGATGAAAAGTAGAACTATAGACGATATGCCTGTAACAATGGGAGAAGTAAAGGCGATTTATATTACCGAAGCTCCTAATGTCTGGAAACGCTATTTGGTGGGAAATGCTTGGGCGAAAATTGGTAATATGGCAACAGTCTTTGTCTATACCCATAAGATGTTTAGAAAATGCCCCAAAAACTTGCGCCACACATTCTTTGATGGGTATAGTCCTGCTGTGGAGTTCTATTCGCCGGGGTATGGTGAACTTCCATCCAATGAAGATTTCCGTCGTACATTGTATTGGAATCCTTACGTAAGGACCAATAAGGAAGGCTATGTGGATTTGAGAATTTGCAATACGGGTACATGCAGGCAACTTATTATTTCTGCTGAGGCGATAACTCCTGATGGAAATATAGTCAAGAATAGATGATGTTTCATGCACTCTCAGTGGTCTATCCCGGAAGAAAAACTCTCAAAAAGAGAATGCTGTAAACTTAGCACTCGGACAATACTCTTCACTCTTCACCCAGCCCTCGCAAACCACTATAAACAAGGCGTTTAGCGTGGTGAAGAGTTCCCGCAACTCTTCACCACTCTTCACCACTCTTCACCCATAAGGGGACATTGAAAAAATAAATAGCATGAAGAATTGTACAAAATCGGGTCATCTGCGATGGTGACCGAAAATGGTTAAGATTTCTCTCTGGTAGAGAAGGGACAGGCTTAGAGGCTTGGGTGAAGAGTGGTGAAGAGTGGTGAAGAGTTGAGCCTACTCTTCACCCTGGGAAACGCCCTGTTTATCGGGGTTTACGAGGGCTGGGTGAAGAGTGAAGAGTATTTCATGAATCCATTGTTTATTCTATTTTCGGAATCAAGAATCCCAGGGGATGGTCTTGTATTCTTATCTCTTATGGCAGGTTTTGCTATGCCGTGTGGACAGCCTACTGGCAGATATGGAGACAGTTGGCTGTTCTAGGTAAGACAGTTGACTGTTCTAGGTAAGACAGTGAACTGTTCTACGTCAACAGTAAACTAGCCAGACCTACCTATATCATCTCTAAAAATATGATTACTCCTGATTGAAGTGTCACTAGGCTCGGCAGAACAGCTGACTGCAGTGAGCAGACCTGCTGAGCCTAGTCAGCAGGTCTGCCGAGCCTAGTGGGAATCTCTCTGAAGGTATGTTCACGCACTCTGAAACATATGTTCTTGTTCTCTAAAAGATATGTTCTTGCACTCTGGAAGAGGATTTTTGATAATAATACACTAAAAAATGATACTTATTTCCCAATTTTGCTTTTGTTTCAGATAAAAGTTGTATCTTTGCCCTCAATTAAAACGGCTGAAACAAAATGAAATATATAAGATTTATCATCATAATCTTTGTAATATTGGCTCTCCAAGCATGCCTTTGGCATGGAAAGCAAGCTCATGAGGTCGATAATCACAAAGAAGAGGTAAGTCAGGAGACTTCTATCGATACACTCTCACTTCCCATTGATGTGAGAGTCAAATTTGTGACCCTTCAAGACGGGTTGCCTTCTAATGCTGTGTCTGATATTTATCAGGATCAAAAAGGATTCATGTGGTTTTCTACCAACAATGGATTGGCAAGATATGATGGCAATCAGATGAAAGTGTATTTACAGGATAGTGCGTATGCTTCTAGTTCCGACCGCCGTGTGAAGCGCATCACGGAAGATAAGGACTTTAAGTATATGTGGATTTATACTGCCTCTGAGACATTCTATTGTCTGGATATGACAATGGGACATCTGGTGGATTACCTGCAGGAGGCGAAAGGATGGAATGCACAGGAAAGACCTTTGCATTTTACCCAATCAAAATTGCAGGAAAAGGGACTGTTCTATATGTGGGGACCAAAGGATGGGGGACTCATCGTAGATTATCGTGATGGAAACTTCAAGGTGAAGTACCTCTCGGCTAAAGCGATGGAGGATATCCTGCCTAAGTTGCAGGATGCAAAAATAGCAGATAAGCAACTGGTGCAGAAATGGAAGGTGCCTAATGGACGTGTGCTTACTGATAATAAAGGTGGCAAGTGGATTTACAACAATACGGGTATCTTGCGCAAGGTGGTGGGTGATAGCCTGATCACCTTGCGCTTGTTGCCAAATGAAACCAACTATATCGACTACGAACGTTTTAACATCGTGGAGGATAACCACGGTCTGGTTTGGATATCCACTTATGGCAAGGGACTTTTTGTATTCAACCACGATTTGACCCTAGGACAGCACTTCGTAGCAAACGGGAAGGGAGAATCGCCGATTGCCTCAAATTACCTGCTTTGCATTGCTGCCGACCGTCGTGATGGAGTATGGGTAAGTGCAGAGTATGGAGGAGTGTCACATCTCCAGGTAATGGACAAGGGTGTGGTGCGCATCTTCCCGAATGGAAAGGAGAACCTCGATTTATCTAATGTGGTGAGGATGGTAAAGAAGCAGCGTGATGGTTCGGTGATGGTGGGTACTCGCGATGGATGCCTGTACCATTATAGTGCCGACATGGCGCAAATGCTGGGAAAGAGCCATTTTGATTCCAATATATATAGTATGGTGGAAATGCCACAGGGAAGAATGTGGATTGGTACCCGAGGAAAGGGTATTTATGGTATTCCAGGACTGGATTTCAAGAACAAGAAGGTGTTCTGCCTGAAACCGGATGCTCGGGGACGTATGTGGATAGGTACCTTTGGCGAAGGCTTGAGTGTAGCCATTCCTCGTGGCGAAGAATATGAGGTGAAGACATTCTTTGCTGATAGTGTAGGCCTTAACGAAGTAAGATGTCTTGCCATCGACCGGAAAGGTATGCTTTGGGGCGGTACTTCGGGTGGTCTCTTCTGTGTAGATCCTATCCGGTTTGCTGCCGATGGAAAGGGGCTTCGTGTCTATAAGCGAGGCTCCGAGATACATGATATGCTGGTTGATAGGCAGGGAAGACTATGGCTCACGGTGCCGGGCGAGGGATTGGTGTGCATGCAGGATGGAAAATTCCGTATTCTGGATGCTTCGCAGGGACTTATCAACAATATGGTGCAGTCGGTGGTGGAAACCGCAGATGGAAATCTGTGGGTATCTACCCAGCAGGGCGTATCCTGCTGGAAGGCAAAGGATAATTCCTTTGATAACTATCTCTTCTCCCGGGTCATGATGGGCAATGTATATAATGAGAACTCGGCAGTATGTCTCGATGATGGCAGGGTGTTGCTGGGTGGCAATTATGGCTTGACCATCATCAATCCTTCCCGTATCAGTCATGTCAAGGGACAGACTTCCGTGGTGTTTACCTCTCATCCTTATTCTGATGAGATGACCTTGTCGTATGAAGAGCGTTCGCCTAAAATCAATTTCTCGACGCTCGATTATTCCGATGTGAACAACGTGAAATATACCTATTGGCTAGAGGGATACGATTCGTCTTGGAGTATTCCTTCGCCTACCCCTTGGGTCAGTTACCAGAATCTGCCATTTGGTAGTTATCGCCTTCACGTCAAGGCTTCCTATTCCGATGGTATCTGGGGCAAGGAAAGTGTACTCGATATCTGCGTTGAGCCTCCATTCTATCTGTCGGTATGGGCATGGGTATTCTATGTCTTGTTCCTCATGGTGGTGATAGTCATGATAGTTAAGAGTATCCGTGAGAAGAATATCCTGAAGGGAAAAATCAAGTTCGAACAGGAGCTTACACGCTATAAGTTGGTGTTCTTTACCAACATTGCCCATGAGTTCCGCACCCCGCTTACATTGATTCAAGGCTCTCTTGAGAAGGAGAAGCGCATCATGAAGGCTAATCATTGGCGGCCGGAGCTGGAGAAAACCATGAGAACAATGGATAAGAGTGTGCAGCGTATGTTGCGACTCATCGACCAACTGCTGGAATTCAGAAAGATGCAGGCAGGAAAGCTGAAGCTTTCCTTGCAGGAAACGGATGTCGTGATGTTCGTGCAGGGCATCTGCAAGATGTTTGACGATGCGGCTGAATCTAAGCAGATAGATTTTAAGTTTGAGTCTCAGTTGCCTGCCTATCTGATGTATCTTGACCAGCAAAAGATGGACAAGGTGGTGTTCAATCTGCTTTCCAATGCCTTTAAATATACGCCTGTGAAGGGCAGGATAGTGGTTAGCCTCGCTTTCCAAGGGGGAAAGCTGATAGTCAGAGTGGCTGATTCTGGTGTAGGAATTCCGAAGGAGAAGCAAGCCCAGCTGTTCAGCCGCTTCATGCAGAGTAGCTATACGGGCGAGAACTTTGGCATCGGTTTGCATCTTACCCACGAGCTGGTGAAGGTTCACCATGGAGAAATCTCCTTCCATGACAATGAAGGGGGAGGAGCTGTCTTCGTGGTGAAGATTCCGTTGGACAAGGAATGCTATGAGGAATCTGACTTTCTGATAGAGAACAATCCGATACTGGTTGCGCCTGTGGATTCTGTGATAAAGCCGGAGGATGAAAAGAAGGAGCCGCAGAAAGCAGATGCAGATGAGCCTCTCAACCGCAAGACCATCTTACTGGTTGAGGATGATAATGATGTACGCGACTTCCTGGCATCGGAATTGGAAAGTTGCTTTAACCTCAGGGTAGCCACCGATGGACAGATGGGCTTGGCCATGGCGAAGGAAGAAGACTTCGACCTGGTGGTAAGCGATGTGATGATGCCGGGGATGAATGGCTTCGAACTGACTAAGCGACTTAAGAATAAGTTTGAAACTTGCCATATCCCTATTATCCTGTTGACGGCATTGAGTACCGATGACAAGGTGCTGGAGGGTACGGAGTCGGGAGCCGATGCCTATATCACGAAGCCTTTCAGTCCGCAACTGCTGGTTGCTCGCATCTTCCAGTTGCTCGATCAGCGTGAACGGCTCAAGCAGAAGTTCAGCAAGGAGGCTCAGACGGTTCGTTCGGCGATGTGTGCCAACGACCAGAATCAGATGTTTGTGCGCCGTTTGGATGCAGTGATTTATCCACGTCTTGGCGAGCAGGATTTGTCGGTAGATAAGGTGGCAGGCCTGCTGCGCATGGGGCGCACCCTCTTTTATAGAAAGGTGAGAGGTGTGACGGGTTATACGCCAAACGACTACATCCGTGTGTTGAGAATGAGGAAGGCGGCAGAATTGTTGGCGAAAGGCGACAATAATGTATCGGAGGTGGCGTATGCCGTGGGATTCGACAACCCTTACTATTTCAGCAAGTGCTTCAAGGCGCAATATGGCATGCCACCATCTCAGTATATCAAACAAGAACAAGCAAAGGAATAGAAGGAGTTCCCGGCAGAAGAAGTATTTATCAGAATAAGAAATATTAAAAATCAGAATAAGTTATGTTAGAAAGTCATTATTATAAGGATATGGTTGAGGCTGGCTGCGATGAGGCAGGCCGTGGATGTTTGGCGGGCAGCGTGTATGCTGCCGCCGTTATTCTTCCCCCTAATTATCAGAATGCCGATTTGAACGATAGTAAGAAACTCACCGACAAGAAGCGCAAGGCGCTCCGCGAGCAGATAGAGCGTGATGCGGTGGCTTGGGCTGTGGGAGTGGTTACTCCCGAAGAAATCGATCAAATCAATATTCTGAATGCCAGTTTCTTGGCGATGCATCGTGCCTTGGACCAGTTGAAGGTGCGCCCGGAGGCTGTCATTGTGGATGGCAACCGTTTCAAGCCTTACCAGGATTTACCTTATACTACTATAGTAAAAGGTGACGGAAAGTATCTGGCGATAGCGGCGGCAAGCATCCTTGCCAAGACCTATCGTGATGACTATATGGATGCCCTTGCCGAGGAATATCCTCAGTACGACTGGAAGAGCAACAAGGGCTATCCTACGAAGAAGCATCGTGCGGCAATCAAGGAGTTTGGCACTACGCCATACCATCGCATGAGCTATAATCTTCTGGGAACAGGAGAACTCTCCTTGGAGTTCAAGGATTGATAGAAAGCCTATTGGAATTGTGGCAAAGCCTACTGATATTGTAGGAAAGCCTACTGACTAAAACTAAATCCACTAGATAAACTAGGTATTGTTGCCTCTTTCCTTTGGTTTCCGTGCTATTTTTTGTTATTTATTGTGTCTTTTTGTTTGTTTATTATGTATATTTGTACAATCTGACGGATAATTGTACGATATGCATTTATATATATACGATGAAAAGCGTACTTTTGCAGCAACAAATTTTAAACCAAAGAATTAAACAAAATTAAATACAAACATGAAAGTTGGTGGCGGAGCGTTTGGATTCTGCTGCTGATTTTCTTAAAAACTAAAATCAGGTATGAACAAAAACAAAGTCCTGAAAAGTTCTGTTCTACCCTTGGCGCTGTGTCTCACGACGATGACTTTCTCACCAACCTTGGTGTCGAAGGCTATTGCTGAGGTTCAGAATGTACAACAGGGAGAACTCATAAAAGGTACAGTTGTCGACGAGACCGGAGAACCAGTTATTGGTGCAACGATTTTGGTCGTAGGTGGTAGTAGTACGCAAGGTACAGTTGCCGATATGGACGGTAATTTCTCCATAAAGGTGAAGCCTGGCGCAAAGCTGAAGATTTCCTATATTGGATTCGCTGATCAGGTTGTTCCTGCCAAGAATGGTATGAAAGTAACCATGAAGGAGGGTGGAGCTGTCAGCTTGAATGCAGTAGAGGTAGTGGCTTATGGTGTGCAGAAGAAGGTAACCATGACGGGTGCCATCTCCAGCGTGAAGAGTGAGGATTTGGTCCGCACTTCCGTAGGTTCTGTCAATAATGTGCTCGGTGGTCAGCTTTCAGGTGTGACAACCGTACAGTATTCTGGTGAGCCAGGTAGCGATGCTGCAGAGATTTTCGTTCGCGGTAAGGCTACTTGGGGTGATTCGCAGCCTCTTATCCAGGTGGATGGTGTGGAGCGAACCATGGCAGATATTGACCCAAATGAAATCGAGAGTGTTACAGTATTGAAGGATGCTTCTGCGACTGCCGTGTTCGGTGTTCGTGGTGCCAATGGTGTTGTCCTTATTACTACCAAGCGTGGTGCTCAGGGCAAGGCCAAGATCAGTGTGTCAACATCCTGGACCGCTCTTGCTCCTACCAAGATGGTGGAGCAGGCTAGTTCTTACGAGTATGCCAACTTCTATAATCAGATGTCTCTGAATGATTATTGGATGCGTGCAAACAAAAGTGTGGCAATTGGCAAATATCCAGATTTGGATGCATATACTGCTGAGCACACTTTCTCTAACAGTTTCTCTGAGGGCATCATTCAGAAGTTTGCCACTGGCTCAGACCCTATCCGTTTCCCAAGTACCAAGTGGGCTGATTACATCATGAAGGATGTAACGCTTCAGCAGCAGCACAACTTGAATATCTCGGGTGGAACTGATCGTGTGAAGTACTTTATCTCTGCAGGTTATTACTCTCAGGATGGTCTTTTCAAGGAGTTTGATGCTGGATACAACTATGGTTATCAGTATCATCGTTTCAACTACCGTTCTAACCTCGACCTCAAGGCAACCAAGACTACAACCTTGTCGTTCAATGTGGCAGGTAACGTGAGCAATGCTGATAAACCTTATACAGGTTCTGGTGCAGCCGGCTTGATTAAGCAGATTTATTATGCAACCCCATTCTCCAGCCCTGGTATCGTGGATAATAAGTTGGTTTATTGTACCGCCGACTATGATGATCAGAAGTTGCCGTTCGTAGGTAATGCAGGTATGGGTTACTATGGCAATGGATTCATGCAGACCAATATCAATAAGATTCAGATGGACCTCGTTCTCGACCAGAAACTTGACTTCATAACCAAGGGATTGAGTTTCAAGGCAAAGGGATCTTATAACTCTGCCTATACCATTAATAAGCAGGGTAAGAGCGTCGTGGCTTCATTCAATCCGCTCATACAGTATGAGAAAGACGATCAGGGTCAATTCATCTTGGATGCAGAAGGTAACAAGAAAATGATCTTAAATGCTGATGGTACACCATATATTGTATATCGTCAGAATGGCAATGATACAGATCCTTCTTATTCTGCATCTCAGGCTAAGGCACGTGACTGGTATCTGGAGGGTAGCTTCAACTATTCCCGTGTATTTGGCAAGCATACCGTTAATGCACTGCTCCTTTACAACCAGTCGAAGCAGTATTACTATTCTAAAGATTCTTATCCTGATGTACCTCGTTCTTACGTGGGTCTTGTGGGTCGTGTTACTTACGATTATGCCAGCCGCTATATGGCAGAGTTCAACATGGGTTACAACGGATCAGAGAACTTTGCGCCAGGCAGACGCTTCGGTGTCTTCCCTGCAGGTTCCGTGGGATGGATTCTCAGCGAGGAGAAGTTCTGGAAGCCAATTTCCAAGGTGGCATCTTTCTTCAAGATCCGTGCATCTTGGGGTCTCGTTGGTAACGATAAGACCAAGGACGCTGTCCGATTCATGTATCTCGCCGACCCATATATCACGGGCAGCTATGGCTTGACAAACAATATGAGCAACTGGGCAGATTCCTATGGTTATCTCTTCGGTAACGCTCAGTCGGGTACCGTTCAGGGAACCTCTTCTATAGCAGGTGCATACGAGTCTATCAAGAACAACCCTGATATTGGTTGGGAGAAGGCGTTCAAGCAGGATTATGGTTTCGACCTGTATTTCTTCGGCGACCGTTTTAAGACTACTTTCGATTATTATCGTGAGCATCGTACCGATATCCTTGTTCGTGATGAAACAGTTCCTTCAACCATCGGTTTCACCATGCCTTATACCAATGCCGGTGAGACAAAGTCATGGGGTTGGGAGCTTTCGCTCGGTTACAATGATAAGATAGGTAAGGACTTCCGCTTCTGGGGCAAACTGAATCTCTCTTACAACCAGAATGAAATCGTAGAGATGAAGGAGGAGCCTAAGAAGAATGAATACATGATGGCAAGGGGTCATCGAATCGGTGCCCGTTCTATGTATAAGTTCTGGAAGTATTACGAGGGCGAACAGACCAAGGTAGAGTATGAGAAGACTTTCGGTCAGCCATTCCCGGCACAGCTGAAGGATTACCTCATGCCTGGAGATTGTGTATATGTCGATCTTGACGGCGATGGTAAGATAAATGCTAATGATAAGACCTGTGACAATGGTTATACGGATGATCCTGAGTACATGGCAGGTTTGACACTTGGTTTCAACTACAAGCGCCTGACCTTCAACATGCAGCTCACGGGTGCATGGAATGTAAGCCGTTATATCACCGATGTGTTCCGTCAGCCATTCTACTGTTCTTCCAATACAACCCAGGGTGGACTTCTTTCATACCATGTTAACAACACATGGACACCAGGAAGCTATGAGTCGCAGAATGCGCTTTATCCACGTGCCACTTGGGATAATGCCGAGCAGAACTATACAGAATCTGACCTTTGGGAGAAGGATGCCAAGTATCTTCGTCTGAAGACAGTCTCTTTGTCATACGATTTCATAAATCCGGCTTTCAAGAAGATTGGTATGCACAAGTGCGAGGTAACCCTTTCGGGCTATAACCTCCTTACCTTTACTCCTTATAAGTGGGGTGACCCGGAGACCAGAGCTTCTAATGCTCCTTCTTACCCATTGCAGCGTACCTACACCATTAGTTTGAATGTAGGCTTCTAATCAAAAGGTAATGTAAATAAATGAACAAAGAAACAATGAAACATAATATATTATTACATAGTGCAGTAGCAATGCTCATGGCAGGTGCAGCGTTTACCGCTTGTACAGATACCATTGCCGTGGGTGATGCCTCTCTTGATAAGGCAACCAGTTCTACTGCCACTATCGACTCTGTATTCCAGAATGCAGAATATACACGTGAGTTTCTTGTAGGTATCTACTCCAAGCAGTATTATGGCTTACCTTATTATAATGGTGGAACCAATATGCCTCATGCGGGTAACCCATATACTGGTAAGTTTGATGCACTCACCGATTGCTGGCATGATTTCTTTAACGGACCTGCCGTATATACAAAGTACTATACAGGTTCTCTGACTGCCAATGTTGACCGTTCGGATGGTTTGGATGGTCCGCTTTATTCATACGACAAGGAATATCAGTGGAAGTCGATTCGTGCTGCCCAGATTTTCCTGGCTAATGTAGATCGTGCTCCTGAGGCTGATATGACTCAGGAAGAGAAGAATCGCTTGAAGGCTGAAGCCCGTTGTCTGATGGTTGATGCCTTCTTCAATACCTTCCAGCATTTTGGTGGTATTCCTATCATGGATCATCCTTTGGAGACTGGTGAGGTGAGCGGACAATTCCCACGTAATACGGTAGAGGAGTGTGTGAATTGGATGGTAGATGAACTTGACCAGGCTATTGCCGAGAGTGCTTTGCCATGGCAAGCCACGGCTACAATGAACGGTCGTTGGACCAAGGCCGGTGCGATGGCTTTGAAGTGCAAGGTCTTGCAGTTTGCTGCCTCTCCTTTGCTGAATCCAGAAGATGGAAAGTCATATTATGATGGTGCTTCTGATGAGGTGAAGCCATACATCATGTACACGGACGCTTCTAAGTATCAGGAACGTTGGGATGCCTTTGCCAAGGCTTGCGATGAATTCTACAACAAGTTGCAGCAGGAAGGCAAGTATCAGCTGGAGGAAGCTAATATTCCTGCCAAGGTTACCAAGGCAGAAGAGAAGGTGGCTTATTACCGATTGGCTTATCGCCGTGGTTATTATCTCAATGCTTCTACTGAGGTGTTGCATTCTGTGCGTGTACAGGGTAATGATATGACAGGTGCAGGCCGTTATTGCTGGCATTCTTGGTATTCTAAGACTGTGCCACGTAATGCTTATTGCCCTACACAGGAGTATGTGGAGAAGTTCTCTTGGAACGATGGCGAGCCATTCAACTGGGATAATGCTGCCAAAAAAACCTATAAGAGCCAGGCTACTGAGCCAGACTCTACCATGATATATCATAAGGATGGAAGCTTTACCGTGAATGTGACGAACTTCGTAACCAATAAATATACAGGTGCGATTTCCCGCAACAAGAAGTCTCTGCACACCATGTTCGTGGATGGTACTGTACCTGCTGGTAGCCGACAAGTTACCACAACGCTTACCCGTGATCCACGCTTGTATGAAGAGTGTATCGTGAATGGTCAGAACATGAACCTCGACTGGACAACAGCTTCCATGACAGGTTATCCTTGGGAACTTTGGTATGGTGGTAATGATGGTGGTACTGGTGTCTTGACCCAGCAGAATACCATGTTTGGTTCTGGTTACGGATTCAACAAGTATTATCTGGGAGCAGGTGGTTATCCTACAGACGATTCCGGTGATTCCTATCGTTTCCCAACCCAGTGGGTTGCCTTGTCATTGCCTGAGTTCTACCTGCAGTATGCTGAGGCTCTCGTGAAGCGCAGCAATAAGGATGTGGCTAAGGCTGTAGAGATGGTAGATAAGGTTCGCTCTCGTGTAGGTCTTCCTACGATGGCTAAGGTTTGGACAAATTCTACATTCCGTAAGGCAAAGGGTTATACAGCAACTACAGCGGAGGGTGCTTTGGGTACGACAGTAACACTGAGCAATGGTGCAACCTCTAATGAGTTTATGGAGGAACTTCTCGATGAGCGTGTGCGTGAGTTGGGTCTTACCAATGCCCGTTGGTTCGATATGGTTCGCCTGAAGCGTACCGATTGGATGACCAAGCAGCTCCATGGCTTGATGCAGTATCGCCTGATTCAGACTAGTGATGGTTTCCAGAGCCGTAATGCAGCCTGGGTAGGAGCAGACCGTGAGAATGACCCTTCATCAACACAGCCTCTGTTCTTCTTGAGTTGCGTCAAGACAATTACTGCCAACAGCCGTTACCTTTGGAATAAAGATCCTAAGAGTAATGAGGTGAAGAAATGGCTGCTTGACCCACTTCCACAGGCAGAAATTAATAAGAATTATGGTCTTGTTCAGAATCCTGGTTGGGAGTAATGAACTCTTTGGGACTAACAAACTAAAATGAATTTGTATATGAAAACAAAGAATATATATATGTTGTCATTGCTTGCAGGCATGAGCCTGCCTGCAATGGCGCAGCAGGACATCGTGGACTCTGTGGCATATAAAGACCAGACTGTTGATGTGGGTGCCAATCACACCTTCACCCGTGAGCAGTCAACTTCTGCTGTCAGCGTCATCACCAGCAAGGATGTCAACAAGCGTGGCGCACGCAACATTGGTAACAATATCTTGGGTTCAGGTTCAGGTCTTGTAAGCCTTGATGGCGCAGGCTTGTTTCATGCCCAGAATCCTACATTCTATATTCGTGGCGTTCAGTCTTCAAGTGGCAGCACTCCTCTTTTCATTGTTGATGGAGTGGAGCGTGCCATTGAAAATGTAGTAGCTGAGGATGTGGAGAGCGTATCTATCCTGAAGGATGCAGCCGCTACTGCTCTCTATGGTTACAAGGGTGCCAATGGCGTAGTTCTGATTACTACCAAGCATGGAAAGTACAACACCCAGTCGATTACAGCATCTTACGACCATGTGTTCTCTTTCCTGACTAATAAGCCTAAGATGGTAGATGCTGCTACATACGCAATGGCTGTCAACGAGGCTTACCATAACCAGCACCAGAACCTGGACGGTAATGATGTTTATGGCTCAAATGTCATCAATGCCTATAGAGACGGTTCCAATCCGCTCAATTATCCAAATGTGAACTGGGCTGATGAAACTTTCCGTAATGTATCAAACAACGATCGTTTCAACATCGAGTTCAAGGGTGGTACCAATAACTTCCGTTATTATACCAACGTGCAGTTGCTCACCAACAAGGGATTCATCAAGAATTTCCAAAACGACGGTTATTCTACACAGAATAAATATACCCGCGGAACCTTGCGCTCTAACATGGACATCGACTTAGGTCCTAAGACCAAGTTGCATACCCATTTGTATGGCTTGCTGACAGAACAGTCGCAGCCAGGAGCTCAGGCTGATCTTTGGAGTATGATTTACAAGGTACCAGCCAATGCTTTCCCTGTGAAGGTTTCTGAAACGGTATGGGGTGGTAATTCTGTATATACTACGAATAACCCAGTGGCTCAGAGCCAGGGTGCTGCCTATTACAAGAACCACCAGCGTGCTCTTTATGCTGATTTGGTATTGAATCAGGATCTCTCTTCTATTACTGAAGGATTGAGTGCACAGGCTCAGTTGGGTTACGATACCTGGTCGAATGTATATGAGGACCATTCCAAGACTTATCGATACAGTTACTACGAGGTTCCAACCAATGGTGATGTGATAGCTGATGGACAGGCAAAGATGTCTTCTGTGTTGGGTACCGACTCAAACATGGGTACTGGTTCAAACAACAACAACTGGATTCGCCGCTGTGTATGGAATGCAGCCATCAATTATGATAGAACTTTTGCAGAGAAGCACAATGTGTATGGACAGTTGAAGTACGATTACGAGTACAACGACAAGACGGGTACTAACACCACCGTTTACCGTCACAATGTATCTCTCTTCGCCCATTATGGTTTCGATAGCAGATATCTCTTGGATGTAGCGCTCGTTGAGTCGGGTTCCAGCCGTCTGGCTCCTGGCAGCAAGTGGGCTTTCTCTCCAAATGTTTCTGCTGCATGGAACCTCTCTAATGAGGCTTTCATGAAGAACGTGAACTGGGTTGACTTCCTGAAGTTGCGTGCATCTTGGGGTAACCAGTCACTCGACGTGCTCCCTGGCGATAACGTATGGACCTATTACGATCAGTTCTATCTGATGAATGGTAATTCTTATCCGTTTGATGCTACTTATACGGGTACACAATGGGGTAATACCTATCTCGGAACAGCACGTACTCAGGGACTCGGCCATGAGCAGTCTAGCAAGTTCAACGTAGGTTTCGATGCCACTCTCTTTGGCAGTTTGAATATTTCTGCTGATTACTATTACCAGCACCGTTACAACATCTGGTATTCTACAGCAGGCAGCTATTCTGGAGTCTTCGGATTGGACGCTCCTTATGAGAATGTAGGTGTCATCAACCAGAAGGGCTTTGAGGTTTCTGCTGATTACAGCAAGAAACTCAACAAGGATCTCACCATCAGTTTGGGTGCATCCATGACATTGAACAAGACCATCGTAGAGGAGCAGGCTGAGACACCGCAGCTCTTTGCCAATACCTCTTCTACAGGCAAGCGATATGGTCAGGCTTTCGGTTATGTAGCCAATGGCTTCTTCCAGAAAAGCGACGACCTGAATGGCGATGGAGTGATTTCTGCCGCAGAAATGAAGCAGTTGGGCTATCCTGTACAGAACTTTACTACGGTTTATCCTGGTGATATCAAGTATGTGGATCTGACTGGTGACGACAAGATTGATACCAACGACCGCAAGGCGATAGGTTACAGCACTACAGCACCAGACCTCTATTACAACTTCCACCTGGGTGTGGAATATAAGCGACTGGGTATCGATGCAATGTTCCAGGGAGTAGGCAAGTGGACCGGATTCATGACCACCAATGGTCTGTACCGTTCGGCTGTGGCAAGCAACACCTTGTCGCAGTATCTTTACGAGAACTCCTGGTCTGCAGAGCGCAACAATACAGAGAATGCCAAGTTCCCACGTCTTTCAGCAACAAGCAATGCCAACAACAATACAAACAATACGCTCAATATGTTTGACCGCAGCTACCTGAAGCTCCGCTATGTTGAGATGTATTACTACTTGCCAGAGACATTGTTGGAAAAGGCTGGTTTCATCAGCAACGTGAAGTTGTATGTACGTGGTACCGATCTCTTTACAGCTGATCATCTCGATAAGGCAGATGCTGCAGCATACGGCACAACGCAGCCTCTTACAAGAAGTCTTCAGCTTGGAGCTGCAGTAACATTCTAAATTTAAGGAATTACGATTATGAAAGTAAATAAAAAACTATTTTGCTTTGCATTGGCTGCTATGGCGTTGTCTTCTTGTAACATGGACTACAATGAATATACAGCTTACGACAAGGAGTATATACAGCGCTCATTCAGCTATGTGGGTGGATTGATGACCACGATATACACAGATATCGATACAGACTGGGGCAATCTTTCGGGTGCCATGCTCTCTTCTGCAACAGATGAGTCGGAGTATAGCCACGATGGTAACTCCGTGGAAGATTTCTTCAATGGCAACTGGAGTGCATCTAATGCGCACCAGACCATCTGGTCTTCTGCTTATCAGGGCATCACCTATTGCAATGAGGTTATCGACAACTGGTCTAATCTTGAGTTTGACCAGTTCAAGCTCAATACCGATTACGAGAAGCAGATGTTCCTCTACAATAACTATCAGTATGAGGCTCGTTGGGCACGTGCTTATTTCTATTTCACCCTGGTTCGCCAGTATGGCGGTGTTCCTTTCAAGGACCATAATACCACAGGTACAGAGGAAACTGCTCTGCCACGCACCAGTTCTGATGATATCTTCAACTTCATCATCAAGGAGTGTGATGACATCAAGGATAAGATTATCGAAGATTATGCCGGTAAATCGGATATGATTCTTTCTAGGGCAGAAACCGGTCGTGCCAACAAGTATGCAGTTCTTGCCTTGAAGGCTCAGGCAGCCCTCTATCATGCTTCACCTCTCTTCACCCAGGGGAAAACCGATGAGGAGAAGAAGAATCTCTGGGCTATCGCTGTAGCTGCTAACAAGGAACTGATAGATGCGGCTGAGGCTAAGGGTTATGGTTTGGCTACCAACCTGGAAGACCTTTGGGGTAAGGAATATTATTCAAATGTTTCCAGCACTAAGGAGATTCTCTTTGCCCGTCGTACTGCATCATCCAATACCTTCGAGGGATATAACTTCCCTGTAGGTTATTCATCAGGTCAGGGTGGCAACTGTCCAACCCAGGACCTTGTAGATGCTTTCGAATGTACCGATGGTAAGAGCATTTCAGAGAGTCCTCTCTATGATGCGAATGATCCTTACGCCAACCGCGACCCTCGACTTGCCAAGACTGTTGTTGTGAATGGTGAGGCATGGCCTAACGATTTGGCGGCTTACAATAGCGAGTATCCAACCATCGAGACCTATGTAGGAGGTCACCATTCCCGTACAGGTAATGCCGCTGGTAAGTCATACGCTACTACCACCGGTTACTATCTGAAGAAATTCTGTAATGCCGATCAGATTCTCCGTGCCCGTTCTGGCGTAGCTGTTACTACCTCTCCTCACGGTTGGTTGACCTTCCGTATGGGTGGCATGTATTTGAACTATGCCGAGGCTCTTTATGAGTACTTCAAGGCATGTGGCAATGGAAATGCGGCAGATGCCAGTGGTGCTGTGGAATATACAGATGCAGAAGGCAATGCACAGAGTGTGACAGTTCCTGCTTCTCAGACTGCAGCCAAGATGGCTAGCAAGACCCGTGAGCGTTCAAGCATGCCTGCTTTCGCTACTGGTATGACCAACGATGAGTTCTGGGCTGAGTATAAGAATGAGCGCCGCGTAGAGCTTGCCTTCGAGGGACACCGTTTCTACGACGTGCGTCGCTGGATGGAGGATGGCGATAAGTTTATGAACATCCACCGTATGGAAATCACCAAGAACGAGGATGGTACCTTTACTTATAAGAAGGTGGCTGTGACTCGTGGTGATGGACAGTGGCAGAGTAAATGGAATCTCTTCCCATTCAACCAGACAGAAATCATGAAGTCGGGTGGTGCCATTACCCAGAATCCTGGATGGTAATCCTCCTGCTTCCCAAAAGAACAAAGATTTTGAATCTCCTGTCAGAAATCATTTCGCCCACCTTCGGGTGGGCAGATGATGTGGGATAAGGACAAAATATGAAATACAAATTATAAACAACTAAACGTTTTAACAATGAAAAAGTTTACTTTTATTGCAATGCTTTTGGCTGTATTCGCAATGACAGCAAAGGCGCAGGTGATGGACAAGTACTTCTTCAAGGTGCCAACTGATAAGATGTCTGCAGGATGGATAATCCAGGATGCAGGCAACTTCGCAGCAACACCCGGTAAGGAATATCTTGAGGTGCAGAACAAGAAGAATGGTGGACGTATGCTCAACTATTTCTGGAATGAGGCTGCATGGGCTGGTGTAGATCCTGCTACTCTTCCTAATCACACCTACAAGTTCACCATGGACTTGAACATGTCTAACATGGCTGCCCGTGCAGACATGGAGTTTGTGCTCCTTCCTATTAATATGTGTACAGCTACAGATAACCGTGTAAGTTCTCACAACTATCGCTGGTACAAGGCTAACGAGGGTGATGATTATTTCTTCCGTTGGAGAGTAGGCGAGAAGCCTGCTGCCGCTAATGGTGATTACACTATTTGGATTAACGAGGAGCCAACAGCAAAGAACGACTGGAATCAGACTACAGAGGAGACTCTTACCATCTCAAGCCAGAAGACTTACAAGTTTGCTGTTGCCATCAACACTGAAGCTAAGACTGCAACTTACACTATTGCAGATGAAGAAGGTACAGTGTTGAAGACTGGTGTTCATAAATATACTTGTGAAGAGAATCGTGCCGGTATCTTCGTATTCAGTATGAATGGTACTTCTACACACCAGCTCTCTAACATCGGTCTTTCTTATGAGGCAGAGGGCCCATTCGCTCAGGAGCCATCCGTAGATTTGTTTGCAGCTATTGGTGAACAGCGCGCTTATTACGTAACATTCCCAGAGGGTCATACCCTGCATTGGACCCAGCTCGGTGATGCTGAGGGCCTTGATGGTACAGCTTACGCTGATGGTGAGGAAGCTGCAGTTAGTTATAGTGATGCAACTGATACCCGCGAGATGGAGACCAGCGGTGATGGTGGTTCTAAGATTATCTTCTGCAACAAGTCTGGTCAGTTGAAGGTTTGGACAACTCTTGATGACAATGAAGAGAAGAAGTCTAACGAGATTGTAAATGATGTAGTTTGTGAGCAGATTACTATGCCTACACCATCAGCTTCAATTGTTAACGTAGAAGAGGGCTACAAGAAGGTTTATCAGATTGTGGCTGATAACTCTGAGACTTTGATGAAGCCTACAGTTACTATCCACTATAAGAAGACTGTTGATGGTGAAGTAGAGGAGGGTAATATCTTGACTGGTGAGACTATCACATTGGAAGGTAAGGGAGCTTTGGAGCTTTACTCTTTCGATGGTACACACCCTGTAGAGATGCCTTGGTATGCTCCATCAGAGAAGGTTACTGTAGAAAACAATGTTGAGTACGTTGTAGCCGAGAACAAGAATTATGCTTGGACTAAGGAGGAATGCGATGCTGCAAAGGCAGGCTTCTCTGTAACTGAGATTGTTGATAATGCCAACAAGTCACACTGGGATCGTGTTTATTCAACCCAGATGTATGGTTATGATGAAAATGGTAATGCTACAGCTTGTACAGATGCAGATGCTTCTAACTATGTATCTACCAAGAAGGGTCATGGTTTCTATGATATGACATGTATCGGTACTGCTGATGCTAAGTGGAATGTTCAGGTTCCTGAGGATGCAACAACAGCATTTGCTCCTTTGGCTCCAACTGCAGATTTCATTGCCAACTCTAAGTATGAAGCTTCTGCATGGAGCATCTTCCCACTCGAGGGTATCGTTTACTACAACACAGCAGTTACAAATGCTACTGTAACTCTCGACGCTAAGTACACTTCTGACGATGCTAGCAAGCCAAACTTCTACATCGTTCATACTCGTGGTGGTTACGACCGTCCTGACAAGGGTGATTGCAACAAGACTACAGTTTGCGTAGCAGGTGAGGATTTCAACCTCTATCGTTATGATACAGCTATCTGCGACGTAAAGGTTATGACTTACAAGGGCTTTACTCCTAACGCAACAGGCATCTCTTCAGTAAATGCTGCTGAGGTTGCTGCTCCTGCAGTTAAGAAGATGATGACAAAGGATGGTCTCGTAATCGTTAAGGGTAACAAGACATTCTCTTTGTCTGGTGCTCAGATGAAGTAATCTCGAAATTACGATAACATAAATAATAAAGGGTGCAGCAATGCACCCTTTTTTAGTTCTTAGATGCTGCTTTTATCAAAAAATAAAGTAAATAATCAGATTTTATGGATGATACTTCATTATTTATGTGTATCTTTGCCACCAATTAAAGAAGGATAAACAAGCAACATAATAACCTACGATTGTAATGAATAAAAAATTACTTGCAACATCAGCTTTGGCTTTGTTGGTTAGCATGGGTGCAAACGCCCAGCGATTCACCGATAAGCTAGACCGTGGCTTGGTGGCAGTGAAGACCACCAAGGGTGTCTATTGCTCATGGCGTATTCAGGCCGATGAGTATTACGATGTGAAGTACAATCTCTATCGAGATGGTACAAAGGTAAACGCTGAACCATTGGATGTATCTAACTTTACGGATACTTCTGGTTCGGAAAGTAGTCAATATACCGTGAAGGCGGTATTGAATGGAGTAGAGCAGCAGGCTTCTAAGGCTGCTACTGTATTCAAGAGCAATTATAAGGAAATCAAGATTAAGCACGATGCATCGCTTAAGGCTACTTATGAGCCTAATGATGCCTGCTGCGCCGATGTGGATGGCGATGGTGAGGTGGAAATCCTGATGAAGTTCAACAATAAGGAGGAAGGTGAACAGCTCTATCCAAAAAATGGACCAACCATCAATGGCGTAGCAACCAAGGAGTATTCCATGCTGGCTTGCCTGAAGCAGGATGGTACCGTGCTCTGGTGGGTAAACTGTGGTCCTAACATGGGTGACTTCCAGAACAACGAGCAGAACATTGTTGGCTACGACTGGGATATGGATGGCAAGGCTGAAGTCGTAATGCGACTCGAAGAAGGCTCTACTGTCCACATGGCAGATGGTACCACTTATACCATTGGTGCCAATGGTAAAAATGGTTCTTCATGGACCAACTACCGTGAGCCAAAGGCTTCGGGTTCCGTAGAATGGTTTACCCATTATGGCAAGGAGTTCCTCTGGTATTGCGAGGGTGCTACCGGTAAGCCATACCAGTGCATCGAGTTCCCATTGAAGCGTCTGGAAGATGGAGAAACAGATTTGAAGGCAGCTTGGGGTGATGGCTATGGTCATCGCAGCAGCAAGTACTTCTTCGGCGCTCCTTATCTGGATGGCAAGCATCCTAGCATTTTCCTGGGTCGTGGTATCTATACCCGCCACAAGTTCATCGCATACGATGTGGATCCAAAGACCCACGATTTGAAGGTTCGCTGGAAATGGACCAACAACCAGCCGGGTTCTCCTTGGTATGGTCAGGGTTACCACAACTATATCGTTGCCGATGTGGATTGGGATGGACGTGATGAGATTGTATGGGGTTCTATGGTGATTGATGATAACGGCAAGGGACTCTCTACTACAGGTCTCGGTCATGGTGATGCTCAGCATATAGGAGATTTCAATCCTTATATTCATGGTCAGGAGATGTTCGCTTGTAATGAGGATAATCCATCCAACAACTATCGTGATGCAACAACCAGCAAGATATATTATCGAAAGACTGATACCAACGATGATGGTCGTTGCCTGGCAGGTAATTTCTATAATGATTTCCCCGGAGCTGTTGGTCATAGTGCACACGATACTCCTATCTCTACGGTCACAAATGATCATGTGAGTACCAATACCAATGGACTTAGCATGAACTTCCGTATTTATTGGGATGGTGATCTTCTGGAGGAGTGTTTTAATAATACAGAGGTAACTAAGCCTGGTGTGGGAACAATAACTACTTTCCTTGGCGCTTATTCCAACAATAGCACCAAGGCAACACCTTGCTACCAGGGTGATATCTTTGGCGACTGGCGTGAGGAGGTTATCGAGCGTACTGCCGATAACAATATCCGCATCTACACCACCAACGAGCCTACCAAGTGGCGTAACTATTCTTTGTGGTACGATCATCAGTATCGTAATGGCATGGTATGGCAGCCTTGCGGCTACAATCAGCCACCTCATGCATCCTACTTCCTTGGTGAGTTGGAAGGCATTACCATTGCTCCTCCACCACTCACCACCACAGGTCGCGAAGAGGTAGGTTCTTCTATCTCCAAGGCATTGGATGGCAAGCATGCGCTTCTCGCCACTACTGGCGATGCCACTGTAAGCGTGGCAGAAGGTGTTTCTCCTGCTATCTTTACCGACAATGCCCCTTCTTGGGTGCAGGGTACGGCTGCCAGCGAGTGCAGAACCAAGGATACAGAGATTAAATATACCTATTATACCCATACCTTGACAGGTAGCGCCTTTACTGGCGGTATGCGTCTGGTAAAACAGGGTGATGGTACTTTGGTCCTTCCTAATGTAAAGCAGACTTATACCGGCAAGACTGATGTCTGGGCAGGTACTTTGCAGTTTGACGGCACCATGGAAAGCAGTCCTGTATGGCTCAATCGCTTTGCTGAGTTGAACTCTAACGGCGGTAATTTCAAGGGTGGTATCAAGGCTGATTATGGTTCTGTGATTCGTCCTGGAGGTAAGGAGAATATCGGAACATTGACCACTTCTTCGCTCGACTTGGGCTTCGGTGCACGTGTGGTATTCGATGCCAAGGATGGTAACGTAGATAAGTTGGTGGCTGCCAAGATGAGCATAGAAAAGAAGTATTGGAAGAATGGACCACAGTATAATACTCCGGTCTTTGAGTTTGCTACTGCTCCAGCACCTGGTACTTATACCTTGGCAGAGGTGGGTGAGCTGACTGGCAAACTTTCTGATATCGTTGTTGAGGGCCTTGATGGACATAAGTTCAGCCTGGAATATACAGATGGCAAGATTATCTTGAATCTTTCTGATACCCGTGATAGCGAGAGCTGCGTATGGACAGGTGAGAAGGGTTCTGTCTGGGACTTGATGTCAACAGAGAACTTCAGTTCTTCTGACAAGATGTTCGTCACAGGCGACGAACTGACTTTCAATGATGATGCAGCTACAAGCAATGTAAGCATTGCAGAGGATGTGACTCCGGGAAATCTTTACTTCAAGAATGACAAGAAGGTTTATAGCCTTGCAGGTAAAGGTTCTATCCTGGGCGAAGGTTCACTGAACGTAGAGGGCACAGGTACTGTCTATGTCAAGAATACCAACAAGTATAGTGGTGGCACCAATGTGAAAGGTGGTATCCTGATTCCAACAACCCTTGCCAATAAGGATGGTCTGGAATATGGTTCTTTGGGAGCCGCAGACAATACCATCACCTTGAGCAACACCGGTATCTTGAAGGTTACTACAGGTATGACAGCTTCTCATCCTATCGTGCTTGGAGAGAATGGCGGTGTCATCAATAATACAGGTACGCTGATTCTGAATGGCGGTATCAGGAAGGGTTCCGGCAAGAACCGTGACCTCTATAAGATGGGAGCTGGTACATTGCAGTTGAATAGTACTGCTGATTTTGATGTGCTCTACATCAACCAGGGTACAGTATATGACTTCCTGGATGGCCACTTCTCTGGTAAGACCATCGTGTTGAATGGAAGCAAGGTAGTATTGCAGGCTTCCAATAGTATCTATAGCAGCAACTCGGATAATGTGAATATCGAGGTGCCTAAGGGTAAGTCGGGTATCTGGTATCCTGATGGACGTTGTGACTATACCGGTAAGTTGACCGGTGAGGGAACTATTGATATCTATGGCACTTGGATCCGCTGTCCTTTCAAGGGCGACTGGAGTAAGTTTGAAGGAACCATCAATGCAAAGCGTGGAAACAAGAACGCTTACGAGCCAGTATTTGATTTCAACAACACTTATGGTATTCCTTTGGCAACGCTTAATGTTGATTCACGTTTCACTAAGGACTATGCATTCTGTACTAACGGCAAGAGTTTTGCCATTGGTGCCTTGACAGGTTCCGGCTTTATCAGTAATGGTGGAAACTTCGGTTCTGGTGCCAATACGCTGACCATCGGTGGCAAGAACACGAACTTTGAGTTCAAGGGTTCTATCAATGGTAGCTATGTGGTGAAGAATGGTACGGGTATCTGGACCATCTCCAGTGAGAATGTACTTGCCAATGCCAAGTCGTTGAAGATTCTGGATGGAGTCGTGAAGTTGAACAAGGCTACTGCTACTTCTTCCATGACTGCTCCTACTGTTCTTTATGTACAGAACGAAGGTGAACTTCGTGGTGTGGGTTGCACATACGGTGTCAGCCTCCTGAAGGGTGGAATCTTGCGTCCGGGTAGCAATGCAGAAACAGCACAGACTAACAATACGGGTGTTATCAACATTTTGAAAAACCTGAATGCTGTGGTTGGTTCCAGCATCTATGTCAATAAGACCAAGGCAGATTCTATCTCTGTAAATGCATATACAGGTTCTAAGTCTCCAGCATGGGCTTTCCTCAATGTTGGTGGAAATGCAGTTCTGAACGGTACTATCTATGTTACCTATAAGGATACTTGGACTCCAGCCGTTGGCGATTATGTTCGTGTACTCGATTGCGCGGGTTCTATCAGTGGTAATCCTACCTTCGAGCTTCAGGCACTTCCTGCCGGATTGGAGTGGGATACTACTCCGTTCCTCTCTACGGGTACTATCCGTGTGGCTGTTTCTACAGGCATCAAGGAGGTAGGTCTTGATGGTGGTTCGTTCAAGGCTGATGTTTATACCATCGGTGGATTTAAGCTGACCAGTCTCATGACTACCAAGGCTACCATGATGAGCGATTTGAAGAATCGCGGTCTTGCTGCCGGTACTTACATTGTTCGTACTGCTCAGGGTGGAATCAAGATTACATTGAAGTAATGATGATTACATAAAGGTAAAATAATAAGGATATAAAAAAACTCCCTTGCCCACAAAAGCAAGGGAGTTTTTTTATATCCTTATCTCTAGTTTCTAGAAGTCGAGGGTGATACCCTTTTCATCTATCTTCTTGTATTTCTTTCCGTTTACGGTTACGTTCTTTGAGTTCTTGGCATCAAAGGTATGAGTCTTGGCACTTACCTTGATGTTCTCCAGAGTTACACCTTCGGTGCGGTTGATCACGATGCCCTGCTCGGCGTTGTTCACCTCCATATCCTTGATGCTGATGTTCTGCACTGGCATCTCTGGCAGGCCGTTGAAGTAGGCTGCACGGCGGGCACCACGGCAAATTACATGGTTGATGTCGATGTTGCGGAAGGCTGGAGTAGTTTCATCCACCTTCTTCATATCTACCACCTGCTGCTTCTTCTGGTCGCCATCGTTCAATACTTCCACAGCCGACTTGCCGCCATAATAGAGGTCGAAGGTAACCACATCGGTCTGGATATCAAACATAGACATATCCTTGATGTAGATATTCTCTACCACGCCGCCTCTGCCACGGGCACTCTTGAAGCGCAAACCTACGTCGGTACCGAGGAACTGGCAGTTGGTTACCATCACGTTCTTCACGCCGCCGCTCATTTCGCTACCTACCACGAAGCCGCCATGACCCTTGAATACGGTACAGCCGTCAACGATGACATTCTCGCAAGCCACGCCGCGGTTTCTGCCGTCGGCATCCTTGCCGCTCTTGATGCAGATGCCGTCATCGCCCACGTCGAAGGTAGAGTTCACGATGAGAGAGTTCTTGCATGATTCCAGGTCCAGACCATCGCCGTTCTGGGCGAAAGAAGGGTTGCGAACCAATACATCCTCAATCAATACATTCTCGCACATCAGTGGATGGATGTTCCAGGCAGGAGAGTTCTGGAAGATGACACCGTTGAGCCATACGTTCTTGCAACTGATGAGGCTCACCATCACAGGGCGCAGGTAATCCTTTACCTCGTTCCAGCCTTCCTCTGTAGTAATGCCGAGAGGCACGTTCATGCCGGCACCTTTTGCGTCAGCCTTGAGTGCAGCCTCTGATGGGAACCAGTAGTTTGGGTTCTTGAAGGCACCGCCACGGGATGTAATCGCCTTCCACTGTGCCGAAGTAACCTTAGCCTTCTTTAATGGACGCCAGTACTCACCGTTACCGTCGATGGCACCCTGACCGGTGATAGCCACGTTCTCCAGGTTGCGGCCAGAGATAGGTGACTGGCAGCGACGGGTGTCAAGACCCTCGAACGAAGTTTCTACGAGAGGGTAGAGGTTTACGTCTGCCGAGAAGAGGATGATACCGCCTTTTTCGATATGCAGGTTGATGTTACTCTTCAAGGTGATAGGGCCGGTGAACCATACGCCCTGAGGCACGATGAGCTTACCGCCGCCTTTCTGAGCCAGGGCATCGATGGCTTTCTTGAATGCATCGGTGCAGAGGGTAGAACCGTCGCCGATGGCACCGAAGTCCTTTAGGTTCACCTCATTATTAGGGAACAGAGGACGAGTCACTTTCTCCATCTTGAAAGGGAGATTCTCATAGAGCGCATCATAGTTGTTGATGTCTGCCGCCTGGATTCCGAGAGCCAGTGCACAGGCACAAACTAAACTGAATAATTTCTTCATGAATGTTACGTTATTTTTATTTTGGTTTATTATATATAGAGTTTCTTGATGATAGTTTCTTCTTTGTGTGCAAATATAGAAATAATATTCCGATTTTCCAAATCAAAGTGTGGAATAGTGGGCGGAAAACCCCGTAAACGTTTTCGAAACTAACGATTCGTAGCTTTTTTACCTGTTCCTTCTATTTTTTTTGCCAATAAGTTTCTTTATCTCAAAAAGTTTGCTTATTTTTGTAGTCGAATAGTGAATGTATTTAGAAGTGAATAATATAAATTAGCTTTAGATGAAAAGAACTTTTCTGCTTTTAGTATGTACTGTGTGCGCTTTGCTGCCTACAAGCGCACAGAAGGTCATCAGCGCCAAGGTTGCTGGTGTCGTTTATGAGGCTTTGTCGGATAGTACGGCAAAGGTTACTGGCTGGGAACATAAATCGACCAATCTTTCGATTCCTTCTACCCTGAAGTTAAAGGGCAAGATTCGCAAGGTGGTTGCCATTGCTCCCCGTGCTTTTGCTAAGGACGAACAGGGTGCCATCACCGATATCGTGCTGCCAAAGTATTTGGTTGAGATTGGTGAGGATGCTTTCAGGGGGTCCGATATTGCTTCGGTTGAAATGCCTAACACGGTGAAACGTTTGGGTGTTCACGCTTTTGCGGATTGCAAGAACCTGAAGAATGTAACCTTGTCTTCTTCGCTCACCCTGATTCCGATGGGTGCTTTTAGCGGATGTGAAGCTTTGGAGGAATTGCAGGTGCCTGCTTCTGTCAAGAAGATAGCCGACTTGGCGTTTGAGGCAAGCGGCTTGAAGGAGATGGAACTTCCTATGGGCGTGGAGATGGTAGGTGCTGGTGCGTTCTTCAACTGTCAGCAGTTGGAAAAACTGGCGTTCCCTAACAGCCTGAAGAGGTTGGGAGTATGCTGCTTCCTATACTGCAACAAACTGAAGAGCCTTACCTTGCCAGACCAGAAGCCTAGAAGAATGCAGCCTTCTGCCAATATCGACAAGAACTTGCCAGATGACAACAGTTTGGGCATCAAGGGTCCTGCCCTGGCTGATGTGAGAAGCAATTCATCTTCATCTTGTCCTCATTATGCCGTGAAGGACATCCTGAGCATGACCAAGGAATATCCTGAGTTCCCATATAACTCAAGTCCTTTCGCCCGTCAGAACCTGCGCAAGATAGTGAAGTCGTTCAGCTATTTTGCCTTTGATATGGTGAACAGCCGTATGGCAGACTGGCAGAAGAAGAAGGATTATGAAACTGCGGAGCAATGGCGTGAGCGTGTAACTTCAGAAAACCGTGAGAAGAAGCTCAACGAGGTGATTGCCAATGTGCGTAAGAACTTCATTGCTGCTTATACTACCAATTCCCTGAAGGGTACATTGGGCGTATATGATACAGATTATGGAACTTATCCTGTGAGCATTGATGGCTTGGGACGTATTTATGCCAAGGTGCCTGCCGAAGATGCTGATCTCTTCAAGGGATATTGGAACCAGATTCAGCTCGTTCCTCAATATGGTGTCATCGATGACCAGTTGGCACTCCTCTCTTGCGAGTTCAAGTTGGGCGACAAGGTTTATCAGTCGGCATCCAGCTATTCTAACGATGGTTCTAACGAGTTCCTTGCCAACCTTCCTCCATTGGAGTTTGACTTGAAGGGCGGTACTGCAGCCAAGAAGGCCAACTCTCAGCTGGAGGTAGTGGATAATGCACTCGACATCAATATTCCTGTAACCAACGAGGAGAACAAGAAAACCTTTGCCGTTATCATCGGTAATGAGAATTATGAGCGTGTTACCAAGGTGCAGTATGCCTTGAACGATGCCAAGGTGTTTGCTTCCTATTGCAAAAAGACCCTTGGTCTTCCTAAGGACAACATCCGCATCTATCGCGATGCTACTTACGGAACCATGCTCTCTGCCCTGGACGACATCAAGAGCATTGCGTCAGCCTTCGAGGGCGACTTGAACGTCATCTTCTATTATGCAGGTCATGGCGTGCCAAGCGAATCAGACAAGACTGCTTACCTGCTTCCTGTGGATGCCAGTGGTCAGCATACCGAGGTGTGCTTGAGCACCAAGCGTCTGTATGATACGCTCGATGGTCTCCATGCCAAGCGAGTATTGGTATTTATGGATGCCTGCTTCAGTGGTGCCCAGCGTGGCGAAGGTATGTTGGCTTCGGCTCGTGGTGTAGCCTTGAAGGTAAAGCAGGATGCGCCTAAGGGCAACATGGTAGTGTTCAGTGCTGCAACAGGTGATGAGACGGCTTATCCTTACAAGGAGAAGGGGCACGGCTTGTTTACCTATTATCTCTTGAAGAAGTTGCAGGATACCAAGGGTGATGTAACACTTGGTGAGTTGAGCGACTATGTGAACAAGGAGGTTCGTCGCCAGTCGGTGGTTATCAATCACAAGAGCCAGTCGCCAACAGTGGTTCCTGCTGCGGGTATGAGCGATTGGACCAGCATCAAGTTGAAATAAGATTTATCAAGTTGAAATAAGATTTCCCTCGGAAGGGAATCATTTTATATAGATGAAAAAGTTCTGTACGGCAGTGGTGGATGTATATCCGTCACTGCCGTATGTGTATCCGGCGGTGGCGTACGTCCATCCGCCAGTGGCGGATAGAGAATAGATGGGGGATATAAAACAAAAAGAGCCGCAAGTTAAAAAACTTGCAGCTCTTTGTACCCAGACCCGGGATCGAACCGGGATGGGTTGCCCCACTGGTGTTTGAGACCAGCGCGTCTACCGATTCCGCCATCTGGGCGATGGTGATTTTGCAAAGGAAAGAGCCGCAAGTTAAAAACTTGCAGCTCTTTGTACCCAGACCCGGGATCGAACCGGGATGGATTGCTCCACTGGTGTTTGAGACCAGCGCGTCTACCGATTCCGCCATCTGGGCGATTGCGGGTGCAAAGGTACAAATAAAATTTGAAATAGCAAACTTTTTGGCGACTTTTTTTCGCAAAAATATATTTTAGGAAGAAAAAATACTAAAAAAGTGTTGTATTTGTCCTATCTTTATTAAATTCTCGCAAAATATTTGGTCTTTTCATGGATAATTACTAACTTTACACTTGATTTCAATAACCAACATTATAAGACCCATAATATGACAATTAATGATAATAACAATTATTGCGTAATATTGGCAGGTGGTAAGGGTAGAAGATTGTGGCCTTGCAGTCGTAGTAACTATCCCAAACAGTTCATCGACTTCTTTGGAGTAGGTAGAACCCAGTTGCAGCAAACTTTCGATCGTATGGCGAAGATAGTGCCAGCCGACCATATTTATATCAATACGAACGAGGAATATGTGGATTTGGTGAAAGAGCAGTTGCCAGAGGTATCTGCCGACAACATTCTGGCAGAGCCTATCCATCGCAACACGGCACCTAGCATGGCTTGGGCTAACCATCGCATCTCGATGATGAATCCTAATGCCTGTGTCATCGCCACACCTTCCGACCAGGCCATCTTCAACGAAGAGGCTTTCCGCAAGAATGTATTGGAGGGCTTGGCTTTCGTAGCCGAGAACAATCATTTCCTGACCATGGGTGTAAAGCCAACCCGTCCGGAACCAGGATATGGCTATATTCAGATGGGCGATGTTCTCTGTGATAACATCTACCAGGTGCAGTCGTTTACCGAGAAGCCAGAGCGTGATTTCGCCAAGATCTTCATGGAGAGTGGCGAGTTCTATTGGAACACGGGTCTCTTCCTGAGCAATGTAAGCTATCTGCGCAAGTGCTTCTGCAAGATATTGCCACCTGTGCTTCGTGAATACGATAAGCGATATCCGGAGTTTAGTGTAGAAACGGAGAATGCCTACATGAAGGAGACTTTCTCTTCTTATCCAAACATCTCTGTGGATTTCGGCATCTTGGAGAAACCTTCTAATGTATGCGTAATGAAGTGCGACTTCGGATGGGCTGACCTCGGTACCTGGCACAGCATCTACGAGGCAATGCAGAAAGGTTCTAACGACAATGTGATTGTTGACAGCGATGTGCTGATGGAGGATTGCCACAACACGGTGGTTAAGATGCCAAAGGGCAAGCTTGCCGTACTGAATGGTCTCGACGGTTTCATAGTTGCCGAAAGCGACAACGTGCTTCTGGTTTGTAAGAAAGAAGACTCTTCTGCCTTGGTTCGCAAATACGTGAACGAGATACAGATGAAGAAGGGGGATGATTTCGTTTAAGCTATCAAATGAATTTGATGCTATCAGGCGTGAATTAAAGTTATAGAAAGAAAAATGAGATATGAATGGCAATGACCTGCCTTCATATCTCATTTCTTGTTTTTATGATTTATGCCTTATAGCCTGTGCTTTACAGTTTCTTGAACTCAGCGTAAATCTTGTCGGCTATTTCCTTGAACTCCTCTTCTGATAGCTTGAGGTGCTCCTTGCGGAAGTTTACATCGGCCTCGCTGTTCATTGGGATGAGGTGGATGTGGGCATGAGGAACCTCCAGACCCAAGACCACCTGAGCCACCTTCTTGCATGGGAAGGCTGCCTTGATGGCCTTAGCCACCTTCTTGGCGAATACCTCAAACTCGGCCAGGTCTGCATCCTCCATATCGAAGATGTAATCCACCTCCTTGCGAGGAATTACCAGAGTATGACCTTTGCCGATAGGGCTAATGTCGAGGAAAGCATAGAACTTGTCGCTT
>ENA-OPUE01000177-OPUE01000177.1-human-gut-metagenome-genome-assembly--contig:-NODE-177-length-59486-cov-6.649779_pt1 | contig 59486 bp, 56 predicted proteins | sample MGYA00241466_ERZ501924 | MGnify/ENA primary metagenome ERZ501924 (study PRJEB25962, sample SAMEA2042223) | human gut metagenome | biome: human gut; feature: human-associated habitat; material: faeces...
AAAGTTCGCTTCTCTTCTTGTACGCACCATCTGTTTAATTAAATAAGAGATAGAGAATGTTCGGCAGAGATGCTACTCTTTACCAACACAGTCCTATAGCTCAGTTGGTTAGAGCGCCACACTGATAATGTGGAGGTCGGCAGTTCAAGTCTGCCTGGGACTACTACTCTTTCAGGAGCATTTTGGAGGCTGCGGCTATTCCCGAGGGGGATTAGCTCAGTTGGCTAGAGCACCTGCCCTGCAAGCAGGGGGTCATCGGTTCGAATCCGATATTCTCCACCATCCGCTATTATAGCGGAAACGATCTTTGACATATTGAGACAAGCGAAACTGTAGTGAACCAACAAAGTTCAAGGCCTTGCGGCCCAGCGATGGCGCCGCAAGACTGACACAAGCTGAAAGTATGAGCTGCCTTCCCGCAGGCTTTTTTGAGTTCTGCGTGGCGAGGAGAAGAAAGTAAGAAAGGGCGCATGGCGGATGCCTTGGCTCACGGAGGCGATGAAGGACGTGATAAGCTGCGATAAGCCGCGGTTAGGCGCAAATAGCCCTTGACCCGCGGATTTCCGAATGGGACAACCCACCGCTTCGGCGGTATCCCTGCCACGCAGGGAGGCTAACGGGGGGAACTGAAACATCTTAGTACCCCCAGGAAGAGAAAACAACAGTGATTCCCCTAGTAGTGGCGAGCGAACGGGGAACAGCCCAAACCGTCGCTGTCGCAAGGCAGCGTCGGGGTAGTAGGACCACGACCTTGTATCATGATCGCGAGCAGAAGGTCCCTGGAAAGGACCGCCGCAGACGGTGAGAGCCCGGTATGCGAAGCGTGATTGGGCATAGTGGTATCCTGAGTAGCGCGGGACACGAGGAATCCTGCGTGAATCCGCCGGGACCATCCGGTAAGGCTAAATACTCCCGTGAGACCGATAGTGAACGAGTACCGTGAGGGAAAGGTGAAAAGCACCCCTATAAGGGGAGTGAAAGAGAACCTGAAACCGAATGCTTACAAGCAGTCGGAGGGTCTTTAAGGCCTGACGGCGTACCTTTTGTATAATGGGTCAGCGACTTAGTGTATGTAGCAAGCTTAAGCCGATAGGTGTAGGCGTAGCGAAAGCGAGTTTTAATAGAGCGATAAGTTACATGCATTAGACCCGAAACCGAGTGATCTAGCCATGAGCAGGTTGAAGGTTGGGTAACACCAACTGGAGGACCGCACCCATATCTGTTGAAAAAGATAGGGATGACTTGTGGCTAGGGGTGAAAGGCCAATCAAACTCGGAAATAGCTGGTTCTCCGCGAAAACTATTTAGGTAGTGCGGTGAGCGGACACCTTGAGGGGTAGAGCACTGAAAGAGCTAAGGGGGAGCGATCCTTACTAAACTTTATCAAACTCCGAATACTCAAGAGTGATACTCACCAGACAGACATTAGGTGCTAAGGTCTAGTGTCGAGAGGGAAAGAGCCCAGACCGTCAATTAAGGTCCCAAAATTATGGCTAAGTGGTAAAGGAAGTGAATTGTCCAAAACAGTCAGGAGGTTGGCTTAGAAGCAGCCATCCTTTAAAGAAAGCGTAATAGCTCACTGATCTAAACAAGACGATTTGCGCCGAAGATGTAACGGGGCTAAAGCCATATACCGAAATTACGGATTTACACGTAAGTGTAAGTGGTAGCGGAGCGTTCTGTAGGCCTGCGAAGGTGAACCGTAAGGTTTGCTGGAGGTATCAGAAGTGAGAATGCTGACATGAGTAGCGAAAAGAAGAGTGAGAGACTCTTCCGCTGAAAGTCCAAGGTTTCCTGCGTAAAGCTAATCTGCGCAGGGTTAGTCGGCCCCTAAGGCGAGGCAGAGATGCGTAGTCGATGGGAATCAGGTTAATATTCCTGAACCAACTAGGAAGTGACGGATTCAGTAAATTGTATGTCCTTATTGGATTGGATATGCAGTGAATGAGTTCCAGGAAATAGCCCTAGTATAGACCGTACCCCAAACCGACACAGGTGGACAGGTAGAGAATACCAAAGCGCTTGAGAGAACTATGTTGAAGGAACTAGGCAAAATACTTGCGTAACTTCGGGATAAGCAAGCCCCATTTTAAGGCAACTTAAGGTGGGGGGCACATACTAGGGGGTAGCGACTGTTTACTAAAAACACAGGACTCTGCTAAATTGAAAGATGAAGTATAGGGTCTGACGCCTGCCCGGTGCTGGAAGGTTAAGGAGAGATGTGAGAGCATTGAACTGAAGCCCCAGTAAACGGCGGCCGTAACTATAACGGTCCTAAGGTAGCGAAATTCCTTGTCGGGTAAGTTCCGACCTGCACGAATGGCGTAACGACTTCCCCGCTGTCTCCAACATAGACTCAGCGAAATTGAATTCTGAGTTAAGATGCTCAGTACCCGCGGTTAGACGGAAAGACCCCGTGAACCTTTACTATAGCTTTGCAGTGGTATTAGGTGACAAATGTGTAGGATAGGTGGGATGCTATGAAGTTATGACGCCAGTTGTAATGGAGCAGACGTTGAAATACCACCCTTTTGTTATTTGATATCTAACCTGCTTCCCTGAACGGGAAGAGGGACCCTGCATGGTGGGTAGTTTGACTGGGGCGGTCGCCTCCCAAAGAGTAACGGAGGCGCGCAAAGGTTGGCTCAGACTGGTCGGAAATCAGTCGTCGAGTGCAATGGCATAAGCCAGCCTGACTGCGAGAGAGACATTTCGAGCAGAGACGAAAGTCGGTCATAGTGATCCGGTGGTCCCGAGTGGAAGGGCCATCGCTCAACGGATAAAAGGTACTCCGGGGATAACAGGCTGATTCCGCCCAAGAGTTCACATCGACGGCGGAGTTTGGCACCTCGATGTCGGCTCATCACATCCTGGGGCTGGAGAAGGTCCCAAGGGTTCGGCTGTTCGCCGATTAAAGTGGTACGCGAGCTGGGTTTAGAACGTCGTGAGACAGTTCGGTCCCTATCTGCCGTGGGTGTAGGATACTTGAAAGGATTTGTCCTTAGTACGAGAGGACCGGGATGAACATACCTCTGGTGTACCAGTTGTTCTGCCAAGAGCAACGCTGGGTAGCTAAGTATGGACGGGATAACCGCTGAATGCATCTAAGCGGGAAACCCACCTTGAAACTAGGTATCCCAATTAAGACCGTGGTAGACCACCACGTTGATAGGTCAGGTGTGTAAGTACAGCAATGTATTTAGCTAACTGATACTAATAGTCTGATTGGCTTGATTTTTTTACGTATAAATAATCTTCCATAAGATGTTTGCTCAGTCGTTCCTTGTATGCAGTTGGATGATCTGGTGATTCTAGCGAAGGTGTCCCACCCGATCCCATTCCGAACTCGGACGTTAAACCCTTTAGCGCTGATGGTACTTCGTCTTAAGGCGCGGGAGAGTAAGTCGTTGCCAGATCTTCTAACTGCATACTCCTTCTGTTTATGTTTGTTGTTCTTTATTCGCCCTTGCTTCTTTGCAAGGGCTTCTTTTTTTTCTTAATCTTTATATCTCCCCCGCCGTCCCGCTATCCACACGCCTGTTTGGTTTATTGCTTGGATACTCCACTATTGTGACCTTTGGTTTCCCGTTGTTATATTTAGGTAAATAACAAAATCGGTGTACGAAAAATTCGTTATCTGTATACGATATTTAATCGATTGATTTTAATTATATAATTGTATAAACTTTTAAGTGTAGCGAGTCTATTGCTACAAAAAAATTTTAAATATAATAAATAAACTCTAAGGGAGTATGATGATGAAACAAGGTACTGTTAAATGGTTTAATTGCAAAAAAGGATATGGATTTATTGAACCTGAGGGCGAAGCAAAAGACGTATTTGTACACATTACCCAATTGGAGAAAATTGGTATTCGTAAATTGAATGACGGCCAAAGGGTCGGGTTTGATCTTTATGATGACCGCGGCCGTATAGCTGCCGGAAACATCAAACTCCTGTAATATTATAAACTCTGAATAAAAATTGGTAAGGGGGAGGCCTTTGGACGAGGCCTCTCTTTTTTGGTGTTTTTCATTTTTTTATCATCTATACTGCAAGAAACAAGAGGAGTGTAAAATGAGATTTATATCGCTTTTTGGGGTAATACTGGGATGTGTTTTTCTTGCCGGCTGCGGTGATGAGAAACGTGCTGAAGGAGATGTTCTTGTCGGCATATCGCTGCCGTTGAGCGGCGAGTTTGCCTTTGCCGGCGATGCTCTCCGAGAAGCAGCGTCATTGGCGGTAGATGAGGTTAATAAAAGGGGCGGAAAGTACCATTATAGGTTAATCATTGAAGACGATGCTTTTGAGGCAAGAAAAACCGCAGCGGTTGTCAATAAATTTATAAATACGGATAAGGTAGATGCGATTATCAGCTTTGCCTCGCAGGCCGGTAATATTGTAGCTCCTCTGGCTGAGCGGCATCAGATTATTCATATCAACTTTGGAGCAACGGACGAAGCCGTTTTGACGGGGAAGTATAATTTTGTACATTGGACACCTCCGGCAGAAACAACACGAAAACTGTTGGATTTTTTTGAAAATCGGGGATGGAAAAAAGTTGTTGTTATTGCCGCTAATAATGCCGGTACGCTTTCGTTAGCGAAAACACTTTTTGAACAACAAAACAATTATCCGCAGATTAATCTGACAACATATTACGTGCAACCGGCTGAAAAAGATTTTCGGATGCTGTTGGCAGAAGTAAAACGAAGAAAACCGGATGTTGTTTTGGTGTTGATTTACGGAGGCAGCATTTATCCTTTTATTAAACAGTATCGTCAACAGAATCTGAATTTTCCGTTGGCCAACATTGAGGCGTTTTCCATGTTGCCGGATTTTTCCCTTATAGACGGGATGTATTTGGCAGATGTTGTAAAGGGCGGGGAAAGTCTTGAATACCGGCTGAAAAAAGAGAATCCTCACAGCAGCGTTTATGCAATCGGTAATATTTATGATGCGGTTATGTTAATATCCGAAGCGTTTGAAAATTCACAGGAGAGAAAAGACGCTGTTGATGTTCTTAAGGGGATAAAGATATATGAAGGTTCAGTCGGAAAGCTGGAGCAGGACAGCCGAGGTTTCTTTGCGGCTCCGGCGGTTTTGGAAAAAGTTGAAAACGGACGACTGCTTGTAATTGAAAACTGAGAAATTATATTATTATGAAAGATGTATCTGAGGTGTGATATGGAATGGGAAAACCGACATAAAGCTCTTGCCGCAGTTGTCCTGATTTTGGTTGTTGCGGCGTTAGTTATGTTTAATTAAAGGCATTAACGGAGGCGTAAAATGAAATGGTGGCATTGGCTGGTAATAGCTGTTTTTGCATTCGCTGTAATAATTTCATTGTTTTTCTAAAAATCTGCAAATAAAGTCTTGACAAGACTTGTAAAAAAGCGTATCTATACGCTGTCTTCACGATATGGGGTATGAACTAATTTATCGCGGGGTGGAGCAGCCCGGTAGCTCGTCAGGCTCATAACCTGAAGGTCGCAGGTTCAAATCCTGCCCCCGCAACCATCATACACTTAAACCCCTTGATTTTCTTGGGGTTTATTTTTTTATTCTTAGTGCCAATGGTGTAATTTCCCACCTGTAACAGCAGAGTGATACAGCAGAGGTGCTTGATGTGTTCCAGATATCCACGACTTTATTTGCGAAATCATACCTACTACATCCGTGCATTTATTCCACGGCAATTTCAATATCTTTTGCATAAAAAAGAATTTAGACTTAGTTTAAGGACAAATTCATATTTAGATGCTATAAAAAAACTACGGCTACAGCATCTTCGGCTTTCTTTTTGCTGGCGGAACACGCGGATGTGGCTTTGACTTTATTAGGAGTACGGCTTGGTTCATCGGCGATTTTGGGTGGTATTAACCTTTTGAAAGCCGGTGTCGGTTATCTGCAGGTATCCATGGCAGGGCTTTCCGTGTCGGCGAAATCAGCGGTAGCGGGTATTGCGATGATGAGCAGGGTTTCCAAATTGGCGGCGGTACAGATGGGGATTACCGCGACTGCGGCGGGTTTGTTGAAAGGTGCGTTAGCATTAATTGGCGGCCCTGCCGGTTTGGCGGTGTTAGCCGGAATGGCGATTTATAAACTCGTTGACAGCCACGATGTTGCCAAACGAGCTGCTAACGACCACGCTGAAACCTTGCAAAAATTGCAAGATGAACTCAAAGCGACAACCAAGGAAGCAACAAAGTTTTCGGCAGAACAAACTAAAGATATGGCATTGGCGGAATGGGGATTGAAACTCAAAACCGCCGAGCAAAATATTAAGGATCTGCGTGCGGAATTGAAAAATACCGGTGGCTTATCTTTTACAACGCGGTTTACGCCGAACGCTTTGCTGAAAGATTATGAGATTTATGCCAAAGATTGGGCAGATGTGCTCCGGCAATCCAAGATTGATTTGGAGCAATATGAGAAGGAAATTTGGGCATTGGCGGCAGAATACCCTGATTTTCAGCCTCAAGCACAGGACGTTCAGAATAAAATTCTGCTTTTGAAAGCGGCACAAAAAGATGCTTTGACGGCAAGAAATGAGTTAAAATATCTTGAAAACCCTGAACTGCGTCCGAAAGTCGAGGCGGAAATTGAGACAAGCGTTACGCCAACCTCCAGTATTGATTCTGATAAATATAAGAAAAATATTGAGGATATTAAGCAAAAGGCTTTGGAGCTTAAAACGCCCTACGAACAGGCGATGGCTAAGGCTAACGAGTGGCGGGAGAATGCGCTTAATAACCTCAATGCCAGTTCGGCTGATTATCAGAATTACAAGGAACAAATTAGTCAAGTCTATGATGATATGGTAAAAAAAGCCAATGAAACGGTGCTCACTTCCTCAAAATCTTTGGAAGATGGCTTTAAGCGTGGTTTTGTTAATCTGCAAGAGGAGTTGAGTGACTTTGCAAGCCTTTCTGAGAGTGCTGTCAAAAATACGTTTTCTAATATGGAAACGGCATTAACAGCATTTGTGACGACAGGAAAAGCCAGCTTTTCAGATTTTGCCAATGCAGTTATCAACGATTTAATGAGAATAGCTATCCGGCAGTCAATTACACAACCATTGATGAATGGCATCGGCAGTTACTTTGGGATTGCGATGGCACATACCGGAGGAATTGTCGGAGCTGACCACTTGGCGACAAAATCTGCCAGTTCATTGGCGTTTGCCGGTGCACAGCGGTTTCATAGTGGTGGCATTGTCGGAGATGAAGTGCCGATTATCGCCAAACGTGGCGAAGGTGTTTTTACGCGTGAACAAATGAAAGCACTGGGTGGAGAGGCTTCTAATCCTGTAAGTGTGAAAGTCAATGTTTTTAATAATGCCGCCGGTACAAAAGCCGAGACTAAAACAGCGCAAGACAGCCAAGGAAACGTTTCCTTGGATATCTTTATTGAACAAATCGAGGGAGTAATCGGCAAAAATATCAGCAAAGGCGAAGGCTTATCTCCGATTTTGGAACAACGATACGCACTTAATCCGGCTTATGGGAGTTATCGATGACAATAAAATTTCCGAAACGTCTGCCGTATCCGACTGTTGATGGATACTCCATCCGGCCGGATGAGGCAATTATCCGCACCAATATGGAATCCGGTCCCGCCCGCCAACGGCGGCGGTATACGCAAACGCCCAGCAAAATCGCGGTTAAATGGATTATGAACCCCGAGCAGTTTTGCCTTTTTGAGGCCTGGTATAAGTACCAGGCCAAAGAAGGTGCCGAATGGTTTGCGATTTCGCTCTTGGGCGGAATTGGTTTAACCGAGCAGGACGCGCGGTTTACTCAACAATTTGAGGCAAGCCTGATTGCAGGTCGATTGTGGCAGATAACCTCAGAGCTTGAAATCCGTGACCGGCCGACCATCAGTGAAGAAGCGATGGGAGTTATTTCTGAAATAGATTTGCAGAGCTTAGAGTTATTATCTTCAAAACTCCACATTTTAGTTCATTTATCTTTGCCGAAAAATCTTAATTAAGGAGCTGTTATGACAAATATGCAAGAAAGGCTTAACGCCGCGGTGGATATGACCGAAGCAGATTCCGCATTGTTTCATACGATTGTACACGGAGACGAGCAGACTGTTGTTCAGACTGAAAATGGCGGAGTACCAAGCGTTGCCAAAGCAATCAATGATTTATGCGGTTCTATCAGCTCCGAGAGTAACGATATTGTTAAAATTGCCTCTGTTGCCGCCCAATCTGCCGAAAAAAGCGCAATTCTATGCAAAGAGACTGAAACAAAGGTTATGGAAAATGCAAAAGTTGCTCATAATGCCAAAATTTGGGCGGAAGGTTCTGATGAGCAAGTAGCAGCTTGTGGTGGAACGCATTCTGCCCGTGGTTGGGTCGAATTGGCCAGAAAAACTACTATTGGCAGTTATCCGACAGAAATCAGCGGAACGGCAGCGTCCAATCAACAAGAACTTTCGCTAAATGGAGTAATTTTAGGAGTTTCTGGGCAGATACTCTCCGTTATTGTCGAAAACACCTGCCTTTTGCCACAAAACTATACTCTTTCAGAAGATGGAAAAAATATCAGATTATCTGCCTCGGTGATGGCTGATATTTTCTTTTTTCCCATATAAGGAATTAAGTGATTTTCTGAAATCAAAACAAAGTTGGCATAAGTTGATGGGGTAATCATTGGCTGCTTTTGACATAACCATGTTTTTACCAATGTTTTGAATTGAGTATTTGGTGTTATTTTCATTTTATATTCTCCATTAAAAAGTTAATACCGGAGAATATTTTGCACAAAATATGAGGGTTTTAAGTTATTAACTTAAAGAAGTATAAAAGAGGGTTGTTTTCTGCTGTTTTTGATAAAATATCTTCAGACAATATATTACCTTTAAGACAAATATGTAATATAACTACAGGAAAATTAGATGCAAACGCAATGGTTGATGGAGGAAAATATCGCTTTTATACATGTGCTAGAGAATATTTTCAAATTAATAATTATGCTTTTGATACAGATGCGTTACTAATTTCTGGAAATGGAGCAAATGTTGGATATATACATCATTATTGTGGAAAATTTAATGCTTATCAAAGAACCTATGTATTGGATAGTTTCCAAGAAAATATAATGTATATTTATTACTATTTGCAGGTAAATTTGCATCCACGAATAGAAGCCGAAAAAAAAGCCGGTAATACTCCATATATTGTTCTTTCCACATTAAGTGATATGGTCATCAACTTACCGACCAAAGAGAAGCAAGATAGCATTGCAAAAATATTTGCTATTTTAGATAAAAAAATGACAACAGAAAATAATATATTAGAAAGGTTGAATGCTCAAAAACAAGGTCTTTTACAGCAAATGTTTATATAAACATCTGTTGTAAAAGAGCTTTTTTAATACTTTGTAAGTATATAAAACTGAATTCTGTAAGCTCTATTAAATTTTCAAAATTTACCATAATTTCTGCTGTTTTTTGTTGAGTTATGAAATCTGGAATACTTATTTTTATACCATTTATATCTTTTAAATAGGCACAGTCCATAGTCCCTTTTGTTGTAATGGATCTTATTTTTTTCTTAAAAATGCTTGAAGTGAAAAAGAAGTAAAGAAATTCTACAGAAAAATTACTCTTTGGCACTATACCTAAAATTCCTTGTTTCGTGGTTACTGGTATTTTATTAATAGAACAAGCACCAATAGTTGCGCCATTTGAATAAATAATACTATTTTCAGGAACAATCCATGCACTAGATTTTTTTAGTCCTTTTTCTGTAATAAAATATTTTGCGAAATTTAAATAATGTTGATTTAGATCATCTATTTTAATAAAAGGAATTTTTCCATTCTCATAATTTTCAGAATCTGATGTTGAAGGTGTTCCTCCCTCGGATGCCATCTCATAAATATTTTTGAACGATATTATACTTTTATCAGAATCATTATAAAGCTTCAAAAACAACCCTCTTTTATACTTCTTTAAGCTCTCGACCAACTGCCGTTGTTTTTCGATGCGGCGGTCAACAAGCGAAAGAAAATCCGCAATCTTTTGTTGCTCTTCGTTCGTAGGATAGTTAATTATAATTTTCCCCAATTCTTCAGAACGAACATGGACAACAGATTTGCCCTGTGCAATTCTTGATATTTTATCATTTACTGTATGATTAATTATGTAACTTAAAATTCTACCGTCAATTTGTTTTTGGCGAAAAATATATAAATCTCCTGCTAAAATTACATCAGGAACCATAATACATGTGGCTGTAGCAATTTCTTCCGGTGTTTCGCCCGATGTTGGAAGAATAATATCTCCAACATTGCTAAAATAAATCTTATCAACTTTCTTGTCAGTTTTTCGGAACACGTTATAAGTGACTTCATTATAGGTCGTATACAATTCTCCATACAGTATAAAAGGCTTACCTTCTTGAGAAATATCAGCTTTTGATAAAGGAGCTCCTTTTTGAAATATTCCTATTTCTTTTAACCTAATACTATTCCATTTTTTTGTAAAATTCTTGAATCTAATAGACGGCTCAAGACCATTAATTGGGGATTATTTTCTCCTCTTTTAATGGTCTTGAAGCTAAATTACCTTATATAAAATTTTCTACTTGCCAATGGCAACAAAAAAACTTTTCTGACTTATTTACAATATTAGGCAATAACACACATTCACGAGCTGAATTAACAAATTGTGGAACAATAAAAAATATTCATTATGGCGATGTATTAATAAAATTTGGAAATATTTTGGATACATCACAGACCGAAATTCCTTATTTATGTGAAAATTGCAAATATAAAAATGAATATATGCAAGATGGAGATGTTATTATTGCTGATACCGCTGAAGATTATACTGCCGGTAAATGCACAGAATTATTTAATGTCGGATCATCTAAAATTATATCTGGCTTACACACAATCCCTTGTCGCCCTAAAATAAAATTTGCACAAAAATATCTTGGGTATTATACAAACTCTCCGGCTTATAGACATCAACTACTTTCTTTACTTCAAGGGATAAAAGTGTATTCAATAAGCAAAACCAATCTTTCTAATACTCATGTTTCTTATCCCACTCTCCCCGAACAACAAAAGATTGCGGATTTTCTTTCGCTTGTTGACCGCCGCATCGAAAAACAACGGCAGTTGGTCGAGAGCTTAAAGAAGTATAAAAGAGGGTTGTTTTTGAAGCTTTATAATGATTCTGAAAAGAAAAGCTATAAAATCTGCGACTTAGGAAAATATTGTGCTACTGGTGCATTATCAAAAGAAGATATTGATGTTTCTGGAAAATACCCATGTATTTTATACGGCGAACTTTTCACAAAATATGGCGAAGTAATCAAGCAGGTTTCTAGTCGTACTAATATCATTCCAACTTATTTAAGTGGCACTAATGAAATTTTATTTCCATCATCAACAACAGCTGATGCACAGTCACTAATATTTCCATCATCGTTAAAAATAAAAAATATATTCCTTGGAGGGGATTTATTTACAATTAAACTAAAAAATGAATTTGATAGTGATTTTATAAGTTATTTAGTAAATTTTGAGTACAAAAACACTTTAGCTCGTTATGCCCAAGGAATTACAATTATACACTTACATTATACAGATATCAAAGAACAAGTAATTGATATACCGAATATCGATACTCAATTCAATATATCGAGTGTGATGAGGAAAATCGAAGCTATAATTGAAATGAATATCAGCGAATTAAACTTACTATTACTTATGAAAAAAGGATTTTTGCAGCAAATGTTTATATAAACATCTGCTGGAGCAATCCTTGTTTATATGCAAGCATATTGGTTAATTTTTTGGTTTCATTTTCTATGTGAATATCAAATTTTTTAAATAATTGCGATATAAAATGTTGCTTTTCTTCACAGGGAAATGGAAGTAGAATGCTTTTATAGTCTCTGTAATAAATATGAGGAATAGCCATTCCTATAACAAATTTAGAAAAATCTATTGTTTGCAGAACTGCATATAAAAAATCTGTAGTACAATTTTTCGCAACCAACGCTCCAAGAGTTCCAATAAAACTAGATTTTTTATCACATCTTTGCAAACGGCCAACTCCAGATCCATCTTTAACTATTGTTATATAATCAGAATCAATATCATAATGGTCAATGTATCCAGCGATACCTGTCGCATCGAAAACAGGATAAATTCCCTTATTGCTGTTTAATGTTGTAGACAATGTTCTTGCGGATGAAATAAAATTAGAAATATCCGATAATTTTACGGTTTCCAAAATATCATTAAAAACTCTTGATAAAGCCCCTCTTTTATACTTCTTTAAGCTCTCGACCAACTGCCGTTGTTTTTCGATGCGGCGGTCAACAAGCGAAAGAAAATCCGCAATCTTTTGTTGCTCTTCTATGTCTGGACTTAAAAAATGTGTAGTAGCAAAAAAATCATCTGTTGGAACATTAAGAAGACCATGATTTCTTGCTCCTTCTGCCGAAATAACATAGATTTGACGATACCATTTTAATGAATCAAAATAATGCTTAATATAATCAGAACAATGTTTTTTTAGAGAAAAACAAATATAGAGAGTAGATAAAGCCCCCATTTCGTATCGTTCTAATCTTTTTATTGATCCAAAATCATAACCATTAGAATAACTTTTATTATATGCAAATTCTCCATTTTTTAGAAGATAATAACCTGACATATCTTTGCTAGATACCTTTTTATTAAAGAATATAACTTGGTCAACTAAGCCATCTTTGGAAGATATTGTTAAAGGTAATTCTGTTTCGTTATTGCTATTTTTTCGCATAATTCTTGAAGTGAAGTCTGACAGTTTTTCCAGCCTCCAAGGATGTGTGAACTTTCTAAATCGTAATAAAGGAGACTTCGGCTCAAGACCATTACTTGAGGATACATTTTGTTCATCAGAGGGTGTTTTTTGCAAAACTTCATTTGTCATAATTTAGTTCTCCTCTGCGAATGGAAAATCTAATCCTAATTCATCAAAATAAGGCTTGAGTTCAGTGTTGATGTTTTTTATTTCAGTTTGTAACTGTTTGATTTCGGCAGATACTGCATTAAGATCGATTTCTTCCTCTTTTTCAAAAGTATCAACGTATCTCGGGATATTCAAATTAAATCCATTTTCTGCGATTTCTTCCATCGTTGCAACATGAGCATATTTTTCTATATCTTCACGTTTTACATAGGTTTCCACGATTTTATCAATATCGCAATCTCTTAAAATATTTTGATTTTTGCCGGATTCATAATCCTTAGATGCATCAATAAATAAAATGTTATTTGCGTTGGCATTGCGGTTTTTCTTTAATACAAGCACACACACTGGGATGCCGGTTCCAAAAAACAAATTAGCCGGCAAACCAATAACGGCATCTAAAATGTTTAATTTTTCTATTAAATATTTACGAATAACCTCTTCAGCAGCACCGCGGAACAGAACACCATGCGGGAGAAGAACTGCGATGCGTCCATCTTCGTCCATGTGGTGAACCATGTGTTGCACGAAAGCAAAGTCTGCTTTGCTTTTGGGAGCAAGTTTGCCGTATTCGTTAAAACGTTCATCTTCTAAAAATTTGTCATCGGCAGACCAATTGGCAGAATATGGTGGATTTGCAACCTGAATACGGTATTGTTTATCTTTGGCCTTTTCTTCAAAATAGTCATGTTCTAAAGTATCGCCATTATAAATTTCAAAATTTTGGTAGGGAATGCCACGCAAAATCATATTCATTCTGGCGAGGTTATAGGTTGTGGACGTTAATTCTTGGCCATAATAGTTGCGAACATTTACATATTTTTTCAAACGCAACAACAATGAACCAGAACCACAAGTGGGGTCGGCAGCGGCTTTTACATCCGTCAGACCATAGCAAGCTAAGCGGCAAAGCAACTCAGCCGGAGCTGCCGGCGTATAAAACTCTCCGGCTTTTTTTCCGGCGGTGGCAGCAAACTGTCCAATTAAATATTCATATGCATTACCTAAAATGTCAATTTTAGTATCTTCAACGCCAAACTCAATCTCATCCAAGGCTGATATGATTTTTGCCATGACGGAAGAGCGGTCTTTTACTGTATGTCCCAGTTTAGTCGAATCGAGTTGCATATCAGAAAACAGTCCGTCAAAATCTTCTTCGGACTCATTGCCCTGAGTAGATGCCATAAGACTGTTAATTGCTTTTTGCAGAAATTCGATATCAAAAGAACGATTTTCGACCATATTAACCATTTTTCGGAACAAATATTGCGGCTCAATAACAAAACCTAAATCCCGCAAAGATTCTTCAATAACAGCATTTTTCAATTCTGGATCATTCCAAGCCTCTTCATAACTCATGCCATCATCATGTAAAATTTTGGCCATGTATTTTTCTGTTCTGTCAGAAAGGTAATAATAGAAAATCATTCCTAAAATGTAGTTTTTAAACTCATAAGCTTCCATATTGCCCCGCAGAGCATTGGCCATGCTCCAGAGTTTATTACATAATTCTTTTTGATGGGCTTGGATATTATCCATTGTATAGTTCCTTTCTTATTGAAATTTTTCTGCAAGATTTTTGATGAAGCTGACAATACGAGAGACTAAAGCTCGTTTTTTAAGAAGAGGCATAGGTGTTTTAATTCTATCACGGATACCTCCGGTATTAATGACGCCCGAAAACTCAAATTCGGAGATCACATCAGTCAATATTTGAGCATCTACATCTTCTTTTTGAGCAAACTCTTGAATTTCTTTATTCTTTTCTGCATTTTCAAAATCATTATAAGCCGCATCGATTTCATCTCCGTTACTTAGGCCTTTGACAACCTGATCCAAGAAAGAACGCAGGAGTTCAACTTTGCGTAGCAATAACGGGTTATCTGTTCTATCCAATTCGTCTTCAATTTGTTTGATATCATAACTTTTTTGTTTGGGATTATCAAAATGAATATTGCGGATAAGATTCATAATGTAAGCGACATTAATTCGGTTACTTTCCATTAACTCTATACAAAAATCGACATCATTCAGAACGGATACAACTTCTTTTTCCGTTTGAGTTTTGTGGTAAAGCATCAAATATTTGCTTTTATAGTCTTGATATTCCTGATCTCCCATTAACAGAGCTTCACTATCTATGCTAAATTCGATAAATGTGCGTAGGGAGTTTAAATATTTGGTCAGCTCGCGGAAAAGTTCTACAAACTTTCGTTGATCATCTTCATTTTGTAACGTATCAATTGCTGATGGTTCTAAGGCGATCGCCCTGATTTTTAAGACAACTTCGTTATATTTACCCACAAAATATTCATAGCTTGGGGTTAATACGCCATCATTCTGCCCTTGAGAAAATAATGCAATTGCATCATCGGTTCGCTTTTTCAGATTCCGATAACAAATTATGATACCAAAAGGTTTGGTTTCTTTTTCTACGCGATTGGTTCTAGAATATGCTTGAAGTAAATCATGATACCTTAAGTCTTTATCGACATATAAAACGGATAATGGTTTACTATCAAATCCAGTCAAAAACATATTTACAACCAGTAAGATGTCTAAGGATTTGGTCTTTTTTCCTTTAACACGGTCTGAAATATCTTTATGGTATGCGTGGAATGTATCCGTAGAGAAATTAGTAGAAAATGTTTGATTATAATCTTTAATAATCCGTTCCAAAGCATCGCGACTATGTTCATCCTTACCTTCGGCATCCTCATTTTGGCCATATGAAAAGATACCGCTAATTGTTAGTTTATGATCTATCTTTTTGAAAATATCGTAATATTTAATAAGCATTGGAATCGAAGATACCGCAAAAATAGCTGTATATTGCCCATTTCTGGTTTTGGCCATATGGTTGGAAACGATATGATTAGCAATCATTGTCATGCGTTCATCAGCCATATAGAGCTCATTAACATCTATTGCTTCTGCTCTTGTTTGGTCATTTTCATCAAAATCTCCCTCAATTGTTTTGATGTATTCGACATGAAACCCTAGAACATTATTATCAAAAATAGCATCTTTTATAAGATAGTTATGCAAACAGGTACCAAATAACTTTCCTGTCGTTTGTAAGATTTTCCCTTCAATCTTTCCATTTTCTTCAAAACGCGGCGTTCCAGTAAAACCAAAAAACTGAGCTTTATTAAAATGGCGGACAATGTCTTTATGCATTTCGCCAAATTGGCTACGGTGACATTCATCAATAATAAAGACAACTTTTTCGTCTTTGTATAGTTCCATTACTTTAGCATGTTGCGGACGCTTAATGGCATTGGACATTTTTTGAATAGTGGTAACAATAAGCTGTTTGTTTTTATCTTTTATTTGTTTAACAAGTACATTGGTTTTGTCTGTAGCATCTACAGAACCCAACTCAAATTTGTTAAATTCTTCCGTTGTTTGAGAATCTAGATCTTTACGGTCAACAAGGAATATGACCTTTTTGATGTTTGGATTGGAAGCAAGGATTTGAGCGGTTTTGAAAGAAGTTAAAGTCTTGCCAGCTCCAGTGGTGTGCCAAATATAAGCGTTTTTATCGGTTAAAGTTGCCTGTCTTACCAATGCTTCAACCGCATATACCTGATATGGACGCATAATCATCATTAACTTGTCAGTATCATTCAAAATTGTAAATTTTGTGAGCATTTTGATAATATGATCACGCGCTAAGAAACTAACGGAAAATTCTTTTAAATTAGTAATCCGGATATTGTTTTCATCTGTCCAGAAAAATGCAAGACTGTATAAGAGTTCTTTATCAGAATTGGCAAAATATTTTGTATCTACACCATTGGACACGACAAATGTTTGGATAAAATGATAAAGGCCGTTATATGAATGTTTTTTGTATCGCATAACTTGGTTAACAGCCTCTTTAATATCTACACCGCGACGTTTCAATTCTATTTGAATTAGTGGGAGGCCGTTGACAAGAAGTGTTACATCATAACGATTTACATATTTACCAACAACTGTTGTTTGGTGTGTGACCTGAAAAATATTCTTTGTATGATCTTCATCAAGAAGCGATAGATAGATCTTTTTGCCATCGTCACGCTCTAAGATGAATTTATCACGGAGAATTTTAGCACTTTGGAATACACTCTTACCTAAGAGATGGTTTAAAACGCGTTCCCATTCCTTGTCTGTTAATGGCTTATCTAATTTTGCAGCATTAAAGCGAGCAAACTGCTCTTTAAAATTTGCCTCTAGTTCTTCGTAATTTTGGATGTTTGCTGATTCGTATCCCTGATTTTTCAGTTGTTCTATCAACAAATTTTCCAATTCAGCTTCGCTCTGATATGCCATAAGACACTCCGTAATATAATAATCCTCAAGTATAATACATAATAATATTTTTTATTGCAAGCAAAGGAGTGAAAATATTTACAACATTGATTTTTCATAAAAAACACAATTAAATAAATTAAATTCAATGAGTTGTTATGTGGAAAATGCTGTATGTAAGGAGTGGAGATTTGGGTTGATTTCATTAAAAATCTTAAATATCATCATTTTAGGTGTTTATGAGAGTAAAATTGAGATGAAAAAAATTTTATTGGTATTAGTCTTTTTTATGCTGATTATAAAAAATGTTGAAGCTAGGAAGTGCCTTGATGGTGCGGTTTTTGATGTAGATGATAGTGGGCAGGCAATATTAGTTAGTTGTGAGAAGTGGGAAAGAGATATAGGAGCGGAAGTTTCCGAGCAGGCTGCGATTAATGCTTATACAGAAACGACTACTAATGGAGAAAGTAATATTGAAATATATTATGATAAGCCGGATCAAACTCCTTTATTAGGCCGTATACAAAATAAAATTAACGCCGCTTGGCACTTCTTATTTCAATAACTGTAGGCTTTCTTTTGTATCTCTACCAATAAATCATCTTTACTTCCTGTTTTTTCTCCTAATTGTATATATCCCCTCGGATTGCATATTACGCGGCAATTTCCGATTTGGTAATCGCAAGTGGTATGGATATGGCCGTGGCACCAGAGCTTGATGTTTGGGCGGTCTAAAATAAACGGCTCCAAATTGCTTGCAAATGCTGGTGTTGACTTATCCGTTAGATAAATTTCTGGAATGGATTTGATACTTGGTGCATGGTGGGTAACGACTACGATTTCTTTGTTTGGAAATTTGCGACAGGCTTTATCAATGCTTTTCAGGGTAGCGGTAAACATTTTTTCAGTGTCGCCGGGACGGAGTTTGCGAATCCATTCTTTTATAACCAATTCTTTAAAATTTCCTTCCATTTCCTCTTTTATGTGATAATGGTTGGTATAGTTATAACGAAAGTCATTCATTAACTGCGAAGCATAGAGCTTAAATAAAAGTTGTGCAGCATTCCCGTATAAATTAAAATCAGTCCATAAGATACCTCCGACAAAGACAATATCATCTATAATTTTATAAGTATTTTTGAGATATGTAATAGGAGCGGTGTTTGGATAACAGGAGGCTAGAAAATTTTCTATATATTGAATTGAATGTTGCGAATCGTAACCGATGTGATTGCCCTCTACAAAAATGCCTTGTTTTATATTGTTGTTTATCCATTCTATCGTTTGTTGAGGATTTCCGGAGATATCACCGCATAAAATGGTAAAGGTTTCCGTATCGGATAATGAAAATGGATGATCTTTGTTAATGTCTAGATGCAAGTCAGATAAAATGCGTATTTTCATATTTCGGAAGCCTTATGTAATATGTAAGTGCTAAAATGATTGGTCGTTTAATGTACTGATATTCTCCAATTCTACGATTGTTTCAAATTGGCGGTAAATATCTGGTTCATAGGTCTTTAAATAATCACAGACGCGCTGATTGCCAAAGATGCTTCGTATATAGCCCTTGACAAGAGTAAGGTTTAAGACATCTATGCCGTATTTATCTTCCATTATTTTATATTCGCCCTGAACTTTTGATACCTCGCTTTCTAGTCGTCCTAATTTTTCAACATCCAAGGTGTTTGCTCGTTTTAGTGGATTTAACAGTTGTTTATCTGAGCTTGCTAACCAGATGGAACGGGCAAATTTTGCTGTATAATTCCCCATATCATTCATTAAATTGGCCGCTTCAATCTGCCGTTGCGGTCTCATTTTTTTCAAATATGTAAAAACACCTCCAGATATGATTTTATCTTTTAATAATTCTGATGCTTCAGGATCAATGCCATCTAGCAAGTTCTTTTTGCGGATAATATTTGCCGGATCCATATCTAGAACCTTAGCTAGCCTTTCGATAGGCACGCCACGTTCAATTGCCTTGACGATCATTTTATGCTCTTGGACATTTGATAAGCGATTGACGTGTTTATTATAGGTAAAACCTTCATCATCGGTTGATAAAAGGCAACTGACCTGAGGAATATTTAATTTTTTCAAGGCAGAAACTCTTAAATGACCATCTAAAAGTAAATAGCCGCCATTTTTAGTCGTCACAATCGGAGGTTCGATTATGCCGACCTCCTTAATAGAGGCGACAATAACATTAAATTTTTTGCATGTAAGTATTTGTGGATTAATTTCTTTTGAAAATGTGATGCTGTTGACATCCAATGTAATGATATGGTTTTCAAAAGCTTGGGATAATTGCTGACTAGTCATCTGGATTAACCTTTTCTGAGATAAATTGCGGCACTTTTTCTAAATTTTCGGCTTTTAGGAGATTGGTAAAATTATTATCGGAGAGAAGTTTTTTGAAACTCTCTACTAGAAAAATAAGTGTACTTTCTACCTTGTCAGCCTTGCGTATCAGCAACATTTTTTTGCTGATTTCTTGTTCATATATTTTGTTAAGGTCTGTAGGCGACAATTGTTTATGCGCTCTTAGACCACTGTGGAAATTCTTACCGCTCTTCTTTCTTACCTCAATTAGCTTCTTTATATAACCTATTTTGTTGCCCTTGATTAGATTTTGCTCGTAAGCCTCCTGTAAAACCCGTTGCATCTCGTTATCTGGGGTTTCTACTATTTGAATCGCCACGTTTAACGGAATTCGGTTGCATTCGACAGCATTTAGCAGTCGGTCTTCTCCTCTGTTTAGCAATTTAATAATTTGTGCCATATATTCTTTGCCTAATCCTGTTTTTTGAGCAATATCAACAGATGAATATCCTGAATCATACAACCTTTTAACATTTCTAAATAGTTCATAGGGTTGGTAATTTTTACGAGCAATATTTTCTACAAGACTCATAATGAGAGAATCTTCTTCGTTGGCATCCACAATAACTGCCGGAATTGTAGTTTGATTATTGGCAATATACGCCTCTAATCTTCCTTGTCCACAAACTAAATCGTATTCGTAGCCATCTTGCGGGAATTGTTTTCGTGTGATCGTAATTGGTCGCTTTAGGCCGACATCTTCAATGTTTTTCTTTATTTCCCCGGCAATTTGCTTATTGCGTTCACGTGGATTCAATACGAAAATTTTGTTAATTTCAACTTCACATAATTGTTTGTTCATTGTAAAAGTCCCCTGAGAGAAATGCATTTTGCCATTTCATAAAGATAATCCAAATTGTCAAAACGGTATGAATCAAGAAGATCTGTGTTTTGCTCTTCCAACCGAATATTAGGTATTCTGAAGTCCAATGACGGTAGAAGATAATAGTCCATAACAGTGGAGTTGTCGGCTTTCATCCTTACCGCGATGGTAACATCTGGATTAAGAATCGTGTCAAAACGCACTTTCCAACGATATTTTCCATTATTTAAAGCATTGCATCGGCTCACGACTAACGATGCTGAAAACATATTATTGACCATTAAAAGATTTTTAGTTTCGTTTAATTGGATGTTGGCACCACAATTTATTAACCGCTGAATGGTGTTTTCAATAGTATCTTCATGCAGTTCTCGCAAATATTTGTTAATCTCAATATAACGAAAATCTCTGCCGGGATCAAAACCGATCAGCTGGTAGGCTCTAACCAAACCACCGAACCGTCCGGAATAAGCTGCGCTGGAGGGCATATCTTCGGCTTCATCAATAATCATGGCGGATAGATAGCCGCGTTTGTCTTGCAATTCTTTAAGCTTTTGTAACATTTCCTCATCTGTGAGTTTCCGGCAACGGGCTGCAAAGACCCCTTTAGCCATGAAGAACAAACTCGAATCGACAATTCCCTCGAATGCATTATCTTTTCTAATCCACATATTTTCTGGATTACGAACGCGTCTGATTTTTAATTTATAGGAGATGCGGTTAAAAATGTTGTTTCCAATATATTTTTCGTTGCTTAATACTTCTCGTACAGTTGAACGTGTCCATTCCCGGTCAAGATCTGTTCTGATTCCACGCCGATTGAGTTCATCGGCAATTGTACCTTCGCTTTTTCCCTCATACACAAATGCCTTATACATCCAGCGGACATTTTCTTGCTCTTCTTCTGGTCCCGGTACGAGAATAACACGATCCGTTGCAATACTTTTATGTTCGCCGCGTGTCAATATTCCCTTATGATTGCCATGTTCGTCAATCAACATACGCCGCAAACCATATCCTGCCGGACCTCCTTGTTTATAGCCAAGAGTAATTAGGCGAGACTGTCCTGTAAATACTTTGCCTGATAATTCACGGCTATATTCGGCGGCCATAGTACGTTTTACGCCTTTAACAATAGTTGAAACAGGACTGTCGTCATTTTCAAACTGCTCGGCGCAATATTGAACGCGAACACCGGCACGTTTGCAGATAAACTCATAATAAGCACTTTCATCGGCATCCTGAAAACGTCCCCAACGGGTAACATCAAGTACCAATATGGCTTTAAATTGAATGCTACGGCTTTCTACATCGCTAATCATCTTCTGTAGTGATGCTCTGCCAGCAATATTAAGTCCGCTTTTGCCTTCGTCTGAATAGGTTTGGATAATCTCGTAGTTATGCTTATTGGCATATTCGCGGATTGTAGCCATTTGGTTCTCTGGCGAATATTTTTGATGTTCTGTGGACATTCTCACATACGCCGCCGCTTTTATTTTCTCCTCTGGTTTTGTATAATTAAATAGCATATCGTTCTCTTCTTAATATCAAAATATCCCATGGCGCGATACCATTTCCTTTTAATTGTTAACGAAAGGAAATCAAATGTCTAACATTAAAAAACACCAAAAATGGTATAAAAAAGAACTTGACGTTGTTGTTTTTTCTGGCAACGAAGAACTCTCCGAAGCGTTGAAAAAGCAACTAGTTGAATATTACAAACATAATGTTTCTAAGCATGTTGCCCATGATTTGGATCTGAATCTTTACACGGTTCGCAACTGGTTTAATAAAAACACCGGTTTAAAAGCTTATGACCTGCTTAAACTTCTTGATAACTATGAGTTTATACGGGAGATGCTTGGTTTTAAGAAAATTGCCGTCAATAACCGACTAACAGGAAAGAAAAACCGGAATGAAGTGCGCAAAAAGCTTTTGCAACTTTTGGCGGATAATCCTAAATTGACAATTAAAGAAGTGGCACTGGCTTTGGAAATAACTCCGAAATCGGCAGAATGGCGAATATACCAGTTGGTTAAGGAAAAGAAAATCCATAGGATTGGTGCGACTAAAAACGGAAGATGGCTGGTCCAGAGATAAAAATCTCTTTATTGAATTTTAAGATTATTATTCTATAGTGACAACAGGTATGAGAATATTTCTCATACTTAGCACCAGAAAAAGTGGTGCGGAGGTCTTCAAAAGCCTTTCCTTATGCGGCGTTGGATGTACGCCGTGAGATTTGTTATCTACATTTGTAGGTAATGATGAATATGTCCCCGATTAAAACCTAGTTTTGGTCGGGGAGCTTTTAGCGTATGCAACAGGAGTTCTCGGACTTCAAAAGGCTAAAAGGATCAACTCATAAGGATGATTTTTGAACTCTCCGGCCACCTTCTTTGAAAAGGTGGTTTTTTTATATATGAGTTAATATAGAGATTTCAAAACGGAGAATCAAAAGGAGCATCAAGACAAAAAATGAGTAGAACAAAGAGAGTATTTGGTTTGGGTAGTTTTTACCTATCAAATGAAGAAAGAAAAGAAGTATGCAAGTATTTCAAAATGCAACTGCGTGGAGAGCTTCCTCCACCTGTTGAGGATTTGACATTAAACAAATATTTCGAGTTGATTAAAGAAATAGAACTGGCTTTTTGTGATGAAAATGGTTTTTCTAAACGTTTCGGATATGAGGATAGATTGGTAAATTTCAGGGATATGGATGCCGAGACCGTTGCCAGAAGAACAATGGATGGGCGACAAATGTTTCATTCAGATTACGGTCACCCTGAAGGTATTTTAGTTGATCGCGACCATAACAGTGCAGAAGAATTTAGATGGTGGCTGTTTAACTATTTTCATTTGGGACATCCTTGGGAGACATCTGTAGGAAATTTTAATCCGTGCTTTTTATGGAAACAAGGCTATAATTATCAACATGTAGGCTACGATAAAAAAATTTATGAAAAATATGCTTCCAATAAATGGATTTTTTGTTTCTCGCGTTGTCATCGTTGTACTGTTTATGCGATGCGCGCATTTATACGGCTTAGAAAATTAGGTTATCCTGTTATTTGGGATCAGGGAGAATACGATTTGCGAGAGTTGACCAAAAAATATTTCGTTGATTTATCTGGACAACCCAATTGGGGAGATATGGATGAAACAACGTATGACATGCTGACAAATAGGCTTATTCGCTGAAATTACTTATCTTATTAAATTCTTCAAAAAGCTGCTGTTGGGAGAAAATCTGCTTGATAATAAAAAAATGCAGATTACAAATAACCTTAGAGATAATTGAAATGCAAAAGGTGGGTAGACGTTGGCCAAGGTTAAAGTTTTATTTGTTTGTTTAGGGAATATTTGTCGGTCGCCGATGGCGGAGTTTGTGTTAAAGCAAATGGTTGCCGAAAAAGGACTGACGGATAATTTTGAAATAGATTCCGCTGCTACGGAAAGTTATAACGAGATGTGCCATGCCGGCATTCATCGCGGAACCAGAGAAATGCTGAAATCCATGCATGTGCCGTTTGAAGAGCATTATTCTCGCCGTATTCGTCCACATGACTATGCGTATTTTGATTATATTTTGGCGATGGATGACAGCAATATTGAGGATATTCAGTCGTTAGTCGGTACGGATACTGAGCATAAGATTTATCGTCTACTCGATTTTACGCAGAATCCACGTAATATTAAAGATCCGTGGTATACTGGCAATTTTGATGAGACCTATTGGGATATTGTTGAGGGCTGTCAGGCGTTTTTAGAGCATTTATTACATGGGAAATTAAACGATGATATCTGACAGAAACGTTGTTTCCCTGATTCAGCAGGCGCTGATCAATATAGAGAATCTAGAATTTAAGAAAACTAATAGTACAGCGCTTTTATCTCTGAGAATATTATCCGGTGCAATTTTTGCTCTTTGCCGAGATGCTTTTTCTTTATTAGAAAGTAATCGTATATTTACTGCTTGTTCTTTAGCTTGTCAGGCAACTGAAGCCCAAATACAACTATTATGTATTGATAAAATGTATGATGTAAAAGGTCGAGATTACTATGAATTTGCATTTGTAGAGCAACTAAAAAGTTTACCCATAAATCCACAATGGCAAGAAAAGACTTTACAACGTATGCACAATTATAATTGCGAAAGATTTTATAATGGGAAAGGTAAGCATATAGCAGATATCAATAGTTATGATAAAAATTGGTATAGAAGCTTTGCTAATAGCATTAAAGATTTAAGTAATATCGCTTTTCCTCATTTTAAAGAAATATTTCATGCTCAAGGTATTACTTTTCTTGAAGAAAATTTGAACATAGATTTGCTTTATGAAAATTATCAAACATTATGTTCATTTAAACATTTATCTCCTTTTATTGTTGGCAACACATTTTTAGTGCAGGGTAAATTGTTTGAAGAACAAATGATGAATCATCGAGAGGTCGCATTAACAAGTATATATACAGCCTTAATATCTGTAATATTTGTTCTTAATAGACATGATGAACAAATATCTACAACAGGATGCTTATTTTAGATATTACAATTTGAAACCAAACGAGAACATTATGTTTCTTGTTCAAAAAAAATGCTTGATTTTCTCCAGAAAGTTTTATATGATAAAACTAATTGGAGGAAATATGATATATTTGTTTGATGATTTAGCGTTGAAGTTTCGTGATTATACCGACATTAAAGGAAAAATCCGCAGGGAACTTCAGTCTGGAAAATTGATACAGGTCGCACGCGGGCTTTATGAAACAGATGCAAATGTTTCAGGCAAGTATTTGGCTGGTAGGATTTTCGGGCCGTCTTATTTGTCTTTTGATTATGCGTTGGCAGTGTATTCGCTGATACCCGAAGCTGTTTACCGAACTTATACTTCGGCAACGTTTCAGAAGAAAAAGTCTAAGCAATATCAAAACCATTTTGGCGTTTTTACGTATCGCGATATTCCTTCCGAGGTTTATCCGTTAGGAATTTTGTTACACGAAGAGAATGGCTATTCTTATCAGATTGCTACACCGGAAAAGGCATTGTGTGATAAGCTCTACACATTGTCGTCGGCTAAAAATTTAAGCGAGCTGCGTGCTCTTTTATTTGATGATTTGCGAATTGATGAGCAGGAATTTTGGAAGCTCAATATGAATAGTTTAAATGAGTTGGCTCCATTGTATCATGCAAGTAATCTGAAGCTTTTAAGCAAGTTAATCCGGAGGAATAAGTAATGCAAACCGTTTTGGAGCAGATGCTCGGCAATTATAAAACAAATACGACTGAAGAAAAGAAAAATGCGCTCAAAGAAGTTGTGCAAGAGATAGCGTTGTGTGGTTTGTCCCGCGCCGGATTTTTTAGGCATGCAGCTTTTTATGGCGGTACGGCTCTCAGGATTTTTTATGGGCTTGACCGTTTTTCCGAAGATTTGGATTTTTCGCTGGTTGCACCCAATGCGGATTTTCAGCTAAACCGTTACTTTTCCGGATTGGAGAGCGAGATGGCTTCATTGGGCTTACGGTTTTCTATTGAAGAAAAACAAAAAACAGCAGATACGGCAATAAAATCTGCTTTTTTGAAAGGAAATACCAAAGAGCATATCTTAAGTATTTACGATGTTAATAATGTTGGTATCAATCCTGATGAAGTGATAAAAATAAAGTTTGAAGTTGATACTAATCCGCCGGCTTTTGCGCAATTTGAGAATAAATATCGTCTGTTGCCAACACCTTATCAGGTTAAACTCTACGATATGCCGTCTTTGTTTGCTGGTAAACTCCATGCCGTTATTTGCCGCGCTTGGAAAAGCCGTGTTAAAGGACGGGATCTTTATGACTATGTTTTTTATCTGGCAAAACAGGCGAAAGTCAATTTGCCGCATTTGCGGGCGAGGCTGGAAGATTCCGGTGCATTGTCTAAAGATGAGCCGTTTTCAAGAGAAACGTTGCTGGAAATGCTTAACCAGCGGTTTGATACAATAGATTTTGAACAAGCTAAACAAGATGTTTTGCCGTTCATTACTGATCCCAGCAAACTGGATTTGTGGAGCAAGGACTTCTTTATAGATATTACCAAAAATATGCAAGCTGATGAAAAATGATAGGTCCAGGTCGTTTATAAGAAATTTTCGCTCTTTTTAAAAGCGATGCTCATGCGGGAGATTTCGGCATTACTTATTTCTAGATGTTGGGCGACTTCTTTCCATCTGGAAACTACGGTGATTTGATGTTTGAGTATTGCCTCTGCTTCCTTTTGTGATAAGCCAAAGTAGTCAGCAACGGAAAGAACTAAGCCAATAGAGGTTGCACTATTTGCCTCATCAACATTAAGTTGCAAATTAGATATTCTGTCGGAACTGGGGTTAACGTCATACAGAGGCGAAAGACTCCAGCCATTAGGATCTAGTTTTAAAAATCCATGGTTGCGTAAATGGTCATCCGTATTAGAAATCAGTACTGAAAACAATATTCTGCTCCAAAGTTCCTTCAAATCTTCTTTAACATTAATGCCTTTGATGCGGATGATTTCTGCAATATCCAAATAGCTATACTCTCCGCTTTCGCCATCATTAGCATTTAGCATACTCATTGCCGAAATGAATGGAATGCGACGGTTAGCCTGACGATCAAAACGTTTAAGCAATATAATTGATTTGCCGAGAGCTTTGGTCAGTTGCCATTTTTGAACTTTCAATCCGGCTTTTTCTGCCAATGTCAGAGCAACAGCCTCCCACAATACATTATTGTTATTATCATCTTTTTTAGGAAACTTGGCTATGCAAAGATTGCCGGCCTTGTCAATAACAGAGGCTTTAGGCCTGGCACCACCCAGCGAAGAACCGGGGACAAGCAATTCTTTAATATCATTGAACGAGGCGTCGTCATTCAGAAATTTATCTGATGCCGCCAATAACTTTGGCAAGTCAACCAACGGCGGAATAGCTTTCCTATCTTTTGCGGTTAAGAAATCGCCGTCCGGTTTCTGTTTAAAACGCAAAGCTCCTTGGCGCGAATAGTCGTTAACAGCTAGCAGGTAATCAAGTTGGTTGAGCTGGTGATGTTGGCGATTTTCTTGTTCCGCAAGTTTTTCTTCATTTCTTTTTATCAGCAAACGTCCCCATGTATCCGGCGAGCAATCTGACATTGAGGCAAAGATACTTTTTTTATTATCAGTATGCGCTGTTCCTTCTGTCAAAGGCAAATAAGGCTCCAACTCAAAATTGCGCGGAAACTTCAGCCAGCTCTCATCATATTTGAATGAGGCGCTTTCTTTACCATTGTTAAAATATGACCACAAACGACCGACAGGAATATCTTTGCCGTCCAGATTGATGTACACATACGTCAGAGTTTCAGCCATAGTTTATTCCTTTTTTGTAACAATCCGTTTGGGAAGTTCTTCGCTGCTCATTGCCTGTCCGACAGTATCAAAGGCGATATCTGCAATATCTTTCAGTCGATCCAGCATTCCCAAAACATAGAGAGCGGAGGCATATAGCCCCATTGAGACTGTCGGTTGTCCGTCTTCAATGGATTTTAATGTAACACGGGAAATTCCAACGCGGTCTGCCATAAGTGCTACAGGAATGCGGCGGCGGAGGCGCGCTTCCCTTATATCTTTTCCAAGCTTTTTCAAAGCTTTTTTGACCGGGATTGGCGTTGTCAATTTTGTTTTCATGCTCTTTCCTCAATGTTAAATATATTTTACATTGTTTATTTTAATGTATAATATATTTTACTTTATGTCAAGAGTTTGTTTTTTTGAAATTCATAATTGAAATAAATCTAGGAGTTTTGAAGGTCTGAGTTGGCGAAAATGTACTAACAGTTTGATATTTTTAAATATTATTGAAAAATAAGGCGTTAATTTGTATATTTTTCCTCACTTTCGCTCCACTGCACAACCATTAAAAAAGCCAGTCTTTATGACTGGCTTTTTTTGTTTTTGAAATCTGTGGTCAGATTTTTGTTTGGGGATGTCTGTTTTCCTGTGAGCAGCGGGTGTGCGGAGAAATGCCGGAATTGGAACTGTTTGAACAAAGCAAAAATTAATTTTATTTTTGCAGAAGGTATAAAGTCAGGGAGTTTTTGTTTTGTTCAAAACTTTCTGACTTATTTGGGATTCAGAGGATTTTATCAGAAAACAATCAGGCTTTGGGTGATAAATGTTTGACAAGGGGAAATATAATTCCTATGCTTTACCTGAAAAAATTTAATTAGCACTTATTATGGAAAATAGATTTGTAAAATGCGCCAATTATATAAACTATACTTGGCAGCATAAAAAGGCTTTTTTGCGAGTGGAGATGCAATGTCGAGGTTTTAATTCTCTCAGGGGATATTTGCACGACGTTGACAAGTTATTTCGCTACTTGGCTTTTTTGTGGGGGCGAGAAGACTGGGAGATTCAGAAGGCTCATCGAGAGACTTCCAGTCATCATGCCGAGTACAAGAGGCATCCGCATACCGAGGAGGATTATATGCTGATGGTGATTGACTGGGAATGTGCGCCGCTGACCAAACCGGATAAGCCTTTGCTGGCTTTTGCGACGATGCTGAAATGGTATCCGCAGTTGGAAGCTCGGGTGATGCCGTATATTTTAAAATTTAACCTCTTTGACGAAGTTGCCATTAATCAGGCAGTGGAATATCAGTTGTGCAGTTGTGATGAAGCAAAGCAAATCGCCCGCCGATACGGTTGGTGCGGATAAGGCAGGTTAGAAACGAGATTCTCAAAGCAATGCTTTGGCGGTCTCGTTTTTTTTATGGTATTTTCAGCTTGACTTTTGTTTTATTTAGGATATAATTCCTATTGTCAAGGGCGGTACTGTATCAGAATCTTTCGTATGTTACGAAAGATTTTTTGTTTTTTTAGAAAAAGGAAAAGCGAATGGAGAATAGAATACAATACCGGGGAAACGGCGAAGTGACGGAGTTTTTCTATAACTTCGTCATTTTTGCCGCGGGTGATATGGAAGTTTATTTGGATGACGCGCTTCAGGTTTCCGGTTATGAAGTTGTCGGTGCCGGTGACAAGGAAGGCGGGAAGGTCGTTTTTGAAAAAGCGCCGGCGTCAGGGGTATTGGTAACTTTGTCCCGAAAACTGGAAATCAGCCGCCGCAGCGATTTTCAGGAAGGCGGGGTTTTGCGTTCAAAAATACTTAACTATGAATTTGATTATATTGTGGCCTGTTTGCAACAAATCAGTGCGGCGATTGATCGGACGATGATTTTGCCGGCTTATGCCGAAGACGTTAACTTGAAACTGCCCAGCCCGTCGCGCGGAAAAGCCATTTTGTGGAATGAAGACGCCAGCGGCTTGTGTAACTCCGATGTTGACATTAATAATCTGGATGCGGCTTTAACTGAAGCCGTAGCGACAACAACGGCTAATGCGGCCGCAACGGCAGAACAGTCGGCAATAGCAACGGCGCAGGCCGCTGTTGCAACGGAGAAAGCCGAAGAGGCGACACGGGCGGCGGAGGCAGCCGAAGAAGCTACTTTGCAAAAGCTGGATACCGATGTTGAAAATATTTCGGCAGAAGGCAAGAAAAATATCATCGTCTGGGGGATGCCGGATTATGACAAGGCGGTCGATAAGGTTCCCGAAGAACTTTATACGGCGCCCTGCAACGGTTATGTGTTTTTACACGCTCGGGGAAATCCGACGATAGAAAAGGAGCCTTATGGCATGTATCTTGAAGTCGGCAGCACGGAAAGCAATTTGCAAAAATTTTATGCCCGTTATGGAGCGATGCCGCAAAACGGAAATTTGGGCAGTTCGATTATGCTGCCGCTAACCAAAGACGACGTATATCGGTGTACCGGGCTGGGTTCGGCCCCAAGGTTTGTGTTTATTCCATGCAGAGGAGAAGCTTGAGATGTTTATAGAAGTGAAAGACGGACGTTTAATCGGTTGGGGAGAGTATCCCTTCAGCCGTACGGCGGTTGAGATTGATTGTCAGTATACAGGTAAATTTGCCAATGGATATGAAATTTCCGGCGGGCAGGTTAGGTACCCTGAATCGGAGTTGTCTTATCGCCAGAAGCGGGAGGCCGAGTATCCGTCTCTGGGAGATATGGTGGATGCCTTTTGTAAAGCTGCGCAGGGGGACGAGGGCGAGTTGTCCGCTTTAATGGAGCAGCGTGCGGCGGTAAAGTTAAAATATCCCAAGTAAATTCGAGGATACCCCCGGATGCTTCCGGGGGTATTTTTAATCCAAAAGTGTCGCAACCAGTTTTCGAACTTTACTTATCTGTTGTTGTTTCAAGGGCTGCAATATAGACATATCCAAGCTCGAAACTTGCCGCAAGACGGTATCGGCACCGACAGACTTAAAAAGATTGGCTCGCGGAGAAGTTGAATATAATCTGGCTTTGTTTCCGTAAACGAGGGCTGCCAGGCAAGCGTGGACACGGTCTGTGTAAACGATGTCGGCATTTTTGTACAAGGCAAGGTAGTCGTACGGCATATCCGATATCAAGGTGTTTTCTTCTTTGAGAAAAAGGCGTTCTATCGGTCCCCAGGCGTTATGATGGGTACGGATGACGGTTTTGTCCTGATGATTCATTTCCGGTTTGTTATGCAGGTTTTTGGCGAGGTCAAAATTTTCAACGTCAAAAGGTGTAATCTGCAGGTGGGGAGGCGTATATATTTCCGGAAGAAAAAAGGCACAATCTATGCCTTCTTCTATCAGCGGGCAAAAGGGCTGAAAGTTAACAAAGGTTTCATGGTCGCGGGCAAGGAGAGCAAATTTGTGAAGTTTTGCAAGGAACTCGTTGTTCATTTGGGTTTCGTCTGCGGTATATCGGTCCGGACCGGCACCTAAAAACAAAACGGGAATTTTTCTTTGAGCCAAATGCAGCAGGGTTTTACCGCTGGTTGCGATAAATTCTTTGGCAAGGCACATGCCGGGAACAACTACTAAATCAACGTCGGCCACTTGGGCGAGCTCTAGGCTGTTATGTATATAGTCAGGGGCTTTTTTGATTTTAGGATAACCAAAAAAATTCTTTTTGATGTGGTCCTGTCCGTGGCTGAACATCCAGTGTCCGGCACAGCCGGTGCGAAAGACGGCTGCATCAGGGAAAGCCTGGCGAATAATCGCTTCGGCGCCCAACCCGAGAAAGGCGTTGCCGATGTTGTGAGGCCATAAGCCTACGTAGAGGGCAATGTTTAAGGGTGTTTTCATATTTGCTCCTTGGTTAAACGGTTGTTTTGAGAGATGATTTTATCAATAAAGTCACTTAACTGTTGTTTGAAACGGTCTTGCGAGTAAAGCCGAAGAGCTGTTTGCTGGCAGGTTTGTATTTGGGGCAGCAGTTTGGTGTGCGGCGTTTGCGCCAGTTTTTCAACGGTTTGTTTTATTTCCGAAACAGTGCAATTTTTCAGGATTGTTCCGCAGCCGGGCGGCAGGTCTATTCCGCAGTTATTGCTTAAGACAGGATAAAGGCCGCTTTTCATCAACATTGCGCAGGCCGGGGAAATGCCTTCGGCACAAGACGGAGCGATAAAACAAAAACATTGTTCCAGCAGGCTGCGGAATTCGGCGCTTTGGCAATCCATAAAACCGTGGCAGGTAATGTTGGGAAGTTCAAAAAGTTCGCGGTGATATAGTTTGAGAAAATCAGGCTCATTGTTCAGTCCGGCAGTGATGTGAAGGCGGCAGAGAGGCATGGAGGCGAATGCTTCCAAAACCAAATCGAGGCCTTTGTGAACGGCACCATGCCCAAAATGCCACAGAAAGCCGTTTCCGCTGCGGCATATTTGTTCTGCCGTTTTAATCAAAGGCGGATTGAGGGTGTTGGTTGTGACCAACGTCAGTTGGCGGCGCCATTCTTTCGGATAAGTTTGTAACGTTTGACGGTTGCCGATAAGCGCAGCAAAGTCGGCAACGGCAAAGGACTTGTCCATACAGTCGTCCGGACGCGAGCGTCGGGGCCGGCAGGTGTTGCCTTTTCTGCGGCTGCCGAGACATTCAATTCTTTTCCGTTCAGCCTGGTTGGCAAACGGTTGGTAGCTTTCTGAAAACAGGACGGCTTTTGTCGCTTTGGGCTGAAGCTTGGCAAAACGCTCAAGATTCCAGTAATTGTCAAAAATGATGTCGTAGCTGCGGCGAGGAATAAAGTCAGCGTCGCCGTTGGATACGACGTCGACAAGATATCCCTTGTCGAGAAACAGGCGGCAAATGGCATGACTGCTCCAGACGACCGCGTGTTGTCGGAGCTTTTGCGGATTGTCTGTGTATGGGATGTAACAAACCAGGACATATCCGCGGATTTTATCGCGGGGTATTAGTGTTCTTACCTGTTTGAAGCGTTTTTTACGTTTGGCTTTGAACAAGTTGCGTTTTTGGCGATTGAAAATGCAAAGGCCTGTGAGGCTCAGACTCAGGTTAAAGAGGAGTTTGCTGCGGCGTAAATATTCCAATAGTTTAATCATTGATTATCTTCCTGACGATAATGTCGGCAGATGTTTTCCAGGAAAACTGCCGCGCCCGGCGGAGAGATTGTTGCACAAGCCGTTGTCTCAGCTGCGGATTGTCAAATAAATCGGTAAACGCCTTAACCAGACTTTTCTCATTGCGGGGATCTATCATAATGCCGGCGTTACCAATCACTTCAGGCAACGATGACGTGTCGGAGGCGATGACCGGACAGCCGCATTGCATCGCTTCCAGCGGCGGAAGCCCGAACCCCTCGTAGAGACTGGGGTAAACAAAGCAAAATGCGTCAGAGTAAAGAGCCGCCAAATCATCATCGTCAACATATCCGGTCAGAATGATGAACCGTTTGCAGTCTTTTAGATTTTTGATTTCCCGTTGCAAAAAGGGGACAAATGTTTTCCACGAGGCTCCGCCGAGTACAAAATATAAATTTTCGGTTTGGCGCAAAGCAGTAAATTCGGCAAACGCTTTAACGGCAAAGATAAGGTTTTTGCGGGGTTCTAAGGTACACAGGCTGAAAATATAGGAAGCGTTTTCCGGGATGTTGTATTTTCGCCTGATGTCGGAAAGCTTGTTTTGGTCGCGGCAGGGGAAAAATTTTTTTGAGGCCGCCAAAGGGACGATGCTGATACGGTCTTCTTGCAAGCCGGGCAGGGCATAAAGAAAATCCCGTTTGGTGTTTAGCGAGTTGGCAAAATAGTGCTGAGTGTTGTTCATGGCAGACAGGAGTTTGGCAAACCAGCAGTTTCCGTTTTTCATTTGAGGATAAAATTCGGGAAAAAGCAGCGGAATCGTATCGTGCAGAAAAAGATAGCGGCGGATGTGAGCGGCCTTGCAAATGATTTTCGGAGCCGGATGCATCGGTGAGAAGTAGGCGTGCCATTTTCGGAGTTCTTTGCTGCGGAAGAAGGAAAGCAACGGTCGTATTGCGAGGTTGAGTCCCGAAATCAGGAATGCCGGAATTTTCAGAAAGCGACGCAGGATTTTTCGGTGCGGACGGTGTTTGAGCTTTTTCATATATTGGTTGAGTGCGGCAACCGCAAAATCTGACGGAGTATAAATTTTGAGCAGGGGCAGCCGGGCTAACATCCGGTCGCTGCGCCGCAGAAAGGAAAGGTTGGACAAGCGTTCGGGGCTGCAATATAAACAAACGTTTATTTCCGGACGGGAGGCCAGCTGTTCAAGAATGCAGCGTGCAGTGAAATAAATGCCGGAGCGTGCGGACAGCTCATCCACTGAATCGGCCAGTACGTCCGCATCAAAAATCAAGTTACATTGAGCAGACATTTTTAAATCCTTTGACGATGGTTTCGATTGTTTGCCGCCAGTTGAAATTTTCGGCTTGTTTTTTGCCAAGTTCCGACAGCTTTTGCCTCAGGCTTTCGTTATCGGAAATTGTTTTCAGCGCCGCGGCGGTTTCCTGTTCATCGTCGGCACTAATATATAAGGGAGCCTTTCCGCCGACTTCCGGCAGAGAGGAGTTGTCTGCACAGATGACCGGGGTACCGCACTGCATCGCTTCCAGAACAGGCAGGCCAAACCCTTCGTAAAGGCTGGGATAGACGAAAGCGAGAGCTCCGTTGTAAAGCGGTGCAAGGTTGGCGTTGTCGACGTATCCGGTAAAAATTATGCGGGAAGCGAAGTTTTTGTAATTTTCAATTTCACGGAGACGGGATTTGATTTTTTCGGTATTGGAACCGGCAATAACCAAAGCCGATTTGTTTTCCGGGTTTTGCCGGGCGAAACAGCAAAAAGACTTTATGAGATGCAGGAAGTTTTTGCGCGGAGAGTCTGCCGATAAGCCCAGAAAGTAAGTTTCCGCGGAAATGTTGTATTTGCGCTTTACACTTTTTATCAAACGGGAGTTTGTCAGCGGGCGGAAGCTTTCTCCGGCGGCAAGGCCGGTTTTGAAAGTGACGGCTGACTGAGGCAGCGTGGCGTATTTGAAGAAATCACATTTGGAGTATTCGGAATTGAAGAAGATGAGATCAGCGGCGACGTCCGACATCCAAGAAGCATATCTGCGGCAAAATTCCGGGGTGCTGAAATGCGGGCATGCCAAGGGAATGACGTCGTGTATAAAGAGGGCGGATTTTATGCCGGAGGAGTAAACGAAAGGCGAAACCGGCAAAAACGGACTGAAATAGATGTCAAAGGCGGATAAAATCTCGGTATACTTGTGCTGATATAATATACGGAAAAGATTTTCTTTGCAGCGGACGCCAAAAAGCTCGCGTTTTACGGCGAAGCGCAAGTGCGGCAAAGTGACCGTCCGCTCCAGCAGATGCAGGAGGCCGCAGTCGGAAAGGTAGTCTCGGGCACAGCCTTTGGTTGTCCCGACGCAGGGATAAATTTCAATTTCGGGATGGGCCGCAAGTCTGCAAAAGAGTTCATCGGCAACGCGGTAAAGACCGGCTTTCTGCGAAGCGGAAATTTGCAGGCTGATGTCATAGAGAAGTTTTATTTTGGTTGCCATTGTCGTCCACGTCCCTGATGTTCAGTCAACGGCAAGCAAAAATCGGGAAGTTGAACGATTGCCTTTGCCCGGCAATTCCGGCGGTTTTTAAAATACAACGGTATTTCTGGACATGGCCGCCGGCTTCCCGATAGGGAGCTTGGATAATTTGGTGGCAGAAAAGGCGATACGGCCGTTGTAATCGGATATGGTCAAGTTGCAGCATCGTTTTCTCCGTCGTCAAAAAATAGGAAGATGCGGAACAATGACAGCCATACATATACGCTCATAACCCGAAAACGGTGTTTTCAGGCAGATATGATTCCGGCGGCCATACGGCTTTCGGACATATGAAAAGACGGTGCAGAAATCCGACACCGAAACAACGGCGCAGTCTTGCACCGCCGAAATAAAGCTTGTCACGGCTCCGTACCTTCAAGGTACACGGTATAATTGTTATTACACCTTGACAAAGAGTATGATAAAACCTTAAGTTTGGCAAGAAGAAATTTTCATTCTCATTAAAGTCAGTCGTTGGTATTGACGGGAATCATTTTAAATGTTATGAAAACGGAACAAATATATAATTAATTACATCCTATGGACTAAAATGAAAATCGTACTTTACAAACGCAATAATTTAATCGGAACAGCGGGTGGTTCCGAAAAGGTTTTGTGTCGTTTTGCCAATGAAATGACTTCCCGCGGGCATGAAGTGGCGTTGATGACCAGGGATTATGCGGTGGGGGTTCCTTTTTATCCCTTGAGCGACAAAGTGCGGATTTGTAATTTTCCGGTCAGCCGTGATTCTTCTCTTAATCTTGTGCTGAGGGCGCTTGATAAACTTTTGTTTATGGTGGGCGGGATTATTCCGGCTGTGGCAAAACTTACCCGTGCATACAAAAGGGCCGTTTTTATGAATGAAAGGCTGCGGGAGGAAAAGCCGGACATTCTTGTGACGGCGGGAATTTCAGATTTGACGGACTTTTCTTACGGGCATCGCTTGCCGGTTCCGAGCGTGGTTATGATTCACAGCGAACCGTCGGTCTTTTTCAGACGCCGGGGCTTTATCAAAGAACGTTTGTACCGAAAAACAGCAGCGGAGGCGGACGTTGTGCAGGTTTTGTTTTCCGAGTATGAGAAGACTGTTCGCCGGTTCGGTGCAGAAAGAACGGCGGTTATCGGCAATGCGGTTGAGCTGTCGAAACTGTCGGCGACTTCTGCTTCTGACAAGAAAGATTACAAAATTGTTTATGCGGCGCGGTTTGAAAAGGGCAAACAACAGGAACTGCTGGTGCAGGCTTTTGCAAAACTGGCGCAAGAGTTTCCCCTGTGGCGTGTGGAGTTGTGGGGTCAATCAAAGTGCAAAGAGAAAAACAAAACAGAGGCTTTGATTAGAAAGAATCATCTTGAGGAACGGGTGTGCATCTGCGGCGTATGCGATGATTTGGAAAGCAGGCTTTTGCAGGCGGACATATGCGCTTTTCCTTCGCGTTTTGAAGGTTTTCCGCTGGCGCTGGCCGAAGCGATGGCGGCCGGTCTGCCTTGTGTGGGACTTCGCTCTGCGAGCGGCGTTAACTTGTTGATTAAAAATGAGAAAAACGGGCTGTTGACGGGAAGTTCCGTTGACGAATTTGCATCCGGGCTGCGTTTGCTGATGTCAGACGCTTGTTTGAGAAAGCGTCTGGGGGAAGAAGCCCGGAAGACAATTAAAAATTACGCTCCGGAAAAAATTTGGAATCGTTGGGAGGATTTGCTGAAACGGGTTGTTCGGCAAAAGCGGCCTTTGGTATCGGTAATTATGCCGGTTTATAACACCCCGGAAGCCTATTTACGGGCGGCCGCAGAGAGTTTGTTTGCCCAGACGTATGACAATTGGGAGCTGATTATTGCAGACGACTGTTCCGACAATGATACGGCCGGAGTTCTTGAAAGTTTAAATAATCCGCGGATAAAAATCATACGACACGAACGTAACCGGGGAGCCGCGGCTGCACGCAACGCGGCGCTTTCTTATGCCAAAGGAGATTTTATCGCCCTGTTGGATTCCGACGATATTGCAGAACCGCGGCGGCTGCAGCGGCAGTTGGAGTTCTTGTCGGCAAATTCCGATGTTGATGTCGTCGGGAGTTGGTTTAGAAAAATACCGTCGGCAAAAGAAGTCCGTGTTCCCGAAAAAGACAGGGAGATAGCCGGTCATTTGTTGTTTTTGGACAATGTTATAGGCAATTCTACGGTTATGTTCAGGCGCCGGCTGGTTGACGAGGGACTGATATTTTTCAAGCCGGGATGCGCGGCCGAAGATTTCGGAGTGTGGCTGTCTTTGGCAGGAAAGGTCAAGTTTGCAAACATTCAGGATGTTTTGGTGGAATATCGCTGGCATTCGGAGAATTTTTCAAACCGGCAGCGGGAAGCCCAAATCCGCAGCGCCGCCGAGCTGAGGGCGGAGAAATGGCTGGAGCTTGCGGGTTGCGGAGACATAAAGCCGGAGATTGTCGTTCGTTATTTGGAGCGGAAAGAATTGTCGACAGAGGAATTAAATCAGCTGGCAGTTTTGTGCGAAAGTTTGTGTCAGAGCCGTCCGGGAGCGGAATTGCGTTTTTCCGAAATCAGAGGATATCTGTCGCAAAATCTTAAACGGGTTTTGCGACATGCATCGCCGACCTATCAAAAACGTCTGGCATCGTCAGCTTTGTGCAGGGTCTTGAATATAAAACCTTATTTTATCCTGAAACTGCGTCTAAAATCCTGGTTACGATTTTAAATCGGCGTTTTTGCATTTGGCATAGATTTTATACAATGCGGCAATGAAACGGGGAGATTTTGGGGCGGTCCAGAAGTTGACGGCAATTTCTTCAATCCCGAGTTCCTGACAGATGCTGAGCCGGTGATGCCCCTGCAGCAATTGATCTTTGACACCCCAGGTGCGGTTTAGCAAAACCAGCATCGGGGAGGCGTCGTCATAACCGTTTTGCTTGAGCGAGTTGTAGAGCTCCTGATAACGTTTAACGCGTTCTTCTTCGGGAATGGCCCATTTTTTGTTGCTCCACTGATAAGCGTTTTGCGCGTTGCGGATGCCGCGGTTGAGGCGGTTGCGGGTGATGGTGGAAAGAGGGGTGTGGTAAGTATTGGCGCTGGTGGCGTAGTAGCGGCGTTTTATCGGCTTTATCATATTGGCAAAGAAGCCGGCCAACGGCGGGAGCGTATGGTAGGCAAGGCAGACGTCTGCATAGGTTTGCCCCTCGGTCTGGAGCCGGTTCAGCCGTTCTCGTCCGCAAAGCAGCGTGTCCGGTTGGTTTGCGTCGGCGTTTCCGAGCAGGATAACAACCTTTTCAGCCGGGAGAGCGAAAGAATCGTTGTTTTGCGAATCCACAAGGTTTAAAACGTCTTTGATTTTCAGCGGGTAAATTTCAGAAGCATAAGCCAGATAATTTTTCATTTTGTTTGTTTTCCTACCAAGTTATTCCCGCATATTAGCCTTTTTGCGGCGGTTTTGTAAAGAGAGAATTGAAATATTGAAAAATATGTAATATAGCTGATTTTATAATAGATTAACCGGGAGATAAATTTTGGCTATATTGGTAACCGGCGCCGCGGGTTTTATCGGTTCTTCCCTTTGTGACGAGTTGTTACGGCGGAATGAGGAGGTAATCGGCGTTGATAATTTTGACGATTTTTATGCCAGGGGCATAAAAGAAGCGAATCTGCAAAATTGCTGCCGAAATGGCAAATTTAAGCTTTATGAGGCCGATTTGGCGGATATTGCCGCATTGGATAAGGTTTTTGCGGACAACCGCATCAATAAGGTGGTTCATCTGGCTGCACGAGCAGGCGTACGCCCCTCGATAGAGCGTCCTTTGGACTATTGCCAGACCAATGTTACCGGCAGTATGAATATTCTGGAAACGATGCGACGCCATGGCGTCGGCAAATTGGTTTTTGCCTCTTCAAGTTCGGTTTACGGCAATTGTCCGGCCGCGATATTTTCGGAAGATTTGAAGGTGACTGAACCGATTTCTCCGTATGCGGCAAGTAAATCGGCGATGGAACAGTTTATCTATACCTACAGCAAGCTGTTTGGCATTGCCGCCGTATGTTTGCGTTTTTTTACGGTTTACGGTCCGAGGCAACGTCCTGATTTGGCAATTCATAAATTTACGCGTTTGATTGACGAGGGAAAACCCATTCCTTTTTTTGGCGATGGGACGACAAAGAGAGATTACACTTACATTGACGATATTGTCAGCGGAGTTTGCGCCGCAATCGCATATGAGCATACTCCCTATGAGATTATCAACATCGGCGGCGGAGAACCGGTCAATCTGATGAGGATGGTTGAAGCGATAGAGAAAAATCTGGGAAAACGGGCGATTATCGAGTGTCTGCCGATGCAGCAGGGCGATGTGAACAAGACCGTGGCTGATATCAGCAAAGCAGGCAGGCTGCTGGGCTATAAACCGCATACGAACTTTGAGGAAGGAATCCGAAAGTTCGTTGCCTGGTATTTAACTCAAAAGAAAGTTATGGACGATGAAAAGACGGCTGTTAATCGGGAAATCGAAAGATCTGCTGTATTCAATTCTGTTATGGTATAAGTTTAGAAAGTTTCATCAGCTTCAACGGAAAAATCCTCCCCGGAAGGTCATTTACACCTGTATTACCGGAGGGTACGACTGTCTGGTTTTGAATATGTATTTGAATCCGGAATACAAATATGTGTGTTTTACCGACGACGAGACTTATTTGAAACGGCGAATCGTCGGTCCGTGGCATATTGAACCCTTGCGTTACGACCGGCTCGACAATACGCGAAACAACCGTTATCACAAAATGCATCCGCATGAGTTGTTTTCCGATTATGAGGAAAGCCTGTTTATTGACGCCAATATCCAACTCAGGGGCAATTGTCTTTTTGCGGCCGCAGACGCGATGCATGGCAGGGACGTGTTTTTGGCAATTCCGCCGCATCGGCGGTGCCGCTGTCTTTATGACGAGCTGGAGGAATGTATCCGTTCTCACAAGGACAATGCCGAGGTTTTGGAAAAACACAGGATTTTTCTGGAAGAGGAAGGTTATCCGCGGCAAATGGGACTGACCGAAAACAACGTGATTTACCGTAAACACAGGGACCCGCGCTGCATTAAGGTTATGGAAGACTGGTGGTATATGGTTGAGAACTATTCGCGCCGCGATCAGCTCAGTCTGTTTTACGTATTGTGGAAGAATGGGGAACAAATGACTTATTTGCTGGATTTTCCGATTAAAAGTGATAAAGCTAATTTCAGATTGTTTCACCATAATTGAGTAAGGAAAATGGTATGAGCGATATTGACGTGTCTTTTGTAATGACCGTTTACAACAAGGAAAGGTATCTGCCTTCGGTCCTGAAAGCCCTGTTGAACCAAACCGGACTGAAAAATCCCGAGTTTATTTTTTGTGATGACGTTTCCAAAGACCGGTCGGTTGAGATAATTGAGGAGATGACTAAAGGAATCCCTAACGTCAAAATCTTTAAAAATACCGAAAACAGAGGCATCAGCGTCAGAATCAACCAGGGAATCGCTGCGGCGGAAGGAAAATACATCCGGATGTTGGACAGCGACGACATTTTTCCTTTGGATTCTACCGAAAAAATGATTGCCCTGGCTGAAAAGTACAATGCCGATATGGTTTACGGCAAGTTCATCAAGACGGGAAAAGAGCCGGAAGAACTGACCGACGCTCATTTGAACGAGAATTTTGACTACAAATATTATGACGACGCTTTAAGGGCTTTATTCAAGGCTCGGTTTACCCGGATGGGGCAGTTGATTAAAGCCGAGGTTTTGAAAAAGGCCGAAGGGGCGGACGAGCGCGTGTTTATCCAGGATGAGACGATACCTCTGCGTTGTGCGGTTTATGCACGCGGTATTATAAAAATGGATGAGAACGTAGTTTTGGTACCCAAGGAAAACGGCAATCTCTCCAGTCAGAAGGTTCAGCTGGACCATGACCGGTATTTGGCTCATTATTATCTGATTAAAGATAATCCGCAGCTGCCGAAAGACGTTAAGGCGAAATTGTATCGCCGGGCGGTTTCCGCTTATTGGAAATATGTTCGCAAAATTTCAAAAACGCCGTATTTGAGCCGCGCTTTTGCCGAATATATGGCGGTGTGCCTGTTTCCGCTGCAGCCGAATTTGAAACGTTTGGACAATATGGCCGCAGAATTTTTAGAGGTACCCGGCGTTTTAAGAGTTAAACAAAAATAGGGACGAGGACGTGATGAAGATAGGAATTATAGGAACCGGTTATGTGGGGCTGCCGACAGGCGTCGGTTTGGCCGAACTGGGCAACGAGGTTATTTGTATCGATCGGGAGCCGAGTAAAATCGAGGCTTTGCAATCAGGAAAACTGACGATTTATGAAGACGGTCTGGAAGATTTGTTTAAGAAAAACGTTGCTTCAGGAAACATTCGTTTTACCACTTCTATGAAAGAGGGCGTGGAGAACGCCGATTTGGTCATTATTGCCGTCGGTACACCGCCGCATCCGGTGACCAAGGAAGCCGATATGAAATATATTCATGCTGCGGCGACCGAGTTGGCCGAGCATTTGCAGGGATATACCGTAATTGCCACAAAGTCTACGGTTCCGGTCGGTACCGGAGACGATGTGGAAGGTTTAATTCGCAAGAAAAATCCGACTGCGGATTTTGATGTCGTTTCGCTGCCGGAGTTTTTGCGCGAAGGGTTTGCCGTGCATGATTTCTTCAGTCCTGACCGTGTGGTTGTCGGGGCAAACAGCGAACGGGCAAAAAACGTTTTGAAAGAACTATACAAACCGTTTGAAGGCAAAACCAAAATGCTGTTTGTAAAGAGGCGTTCGTCGGAGACGATTAAATATGCTTCCAACGCTTTTCTGGCAATAAAGATCCATTATATCAACGAAATGGCGGATTTCTGCGAAAGAGCCGGTGCTGACGTTTATGAAGTGGCGCAGGGCATGGGATTGGACAGCAGAATCGGAAACAAGTTTTTGAATCCCGGTCCCGGTTACGGCGGTAGCTGCTTTCCGAAAGACACCAATGCCATGGCATATATGGGACGAACCAACGGGGTTAATTTGTCTTTGATTGAAGCGGCCATTGCCGGCAACGACAAACGTAAGGAATCGATGGCTGCCCGGGTTTTGAATGCGATAGACAACAACCTGCATGCGCGAATCGCCGTTTTAGGTTTGGCTTTTAAGGGGGGGACCGACGATTGCCGGGAATCTCCCGCAATGCAAATTGTCGGTGCTTTGCTGAACAGCGGAGCAGACAATATTTGCGTTTATGATCCGAAGGCGATGGAGAATGCTCGCAAACTGGCCGGGGACAAGCTGGTTTATGCCGATGATGCGTATGAGGCTTTGAAGGATGCCGAAGTTTTGGTTATTCTGACCGAATGGGAAGACTTCAGACATTTGGATTTGAATAAGGTCAAATCTTTGATGAAAAAAGCAAGCATTGTTGATTTGCGAAATATGCTGAATCCGGCGGAAGTTATGAAAATCGGCTTTGCATATCAAAGAATCGGAGGCTGCTGATTAAGCGGCCTCTTTCTTGTTAAGATTGTCAATTGATTCTACAAGCCGGTATTTGTTGTTGCGGTTGTCATAGGCGTAGAACCGGTCTACTATATTTTTGTATTGGACAAGAAGTTCCCCGATAATTTGACTGCGTTTTTCAATTATTTCGCGGGGAGTATGGCGCAGAGTGGTTTGTTCCCGTTGCAAAGCGCGGTTGAAGGCTACTTCCGGCGTACAGCTGATGTAGTACATTTCGGTGGCATAGCCATAGTTTTTAAGGTTTTTCATCAGATTGACGTGTGCGGGGGTCACGCCGCCGTGATCAAAAAAGATATCTTTGCGCAGACTTACGGCACGGCGCAGCAATTCATAACCGATGATGCGTGCCGGGATTTCCCATTTTTGGAAAGCCGCAACGGAACCGGCGTTTTGCAATTCCTGTCGATAGGCGGGGAGTTGTTCCATAATGGTGTCAAAACCGATAAAAACGTGTTTGTTCCAGCGGTGACGGCGATAAAACGTCGATTTGCCGGCGCCGGGAATTCCGGACATATGGATGAGTTTGGGTGCAGCCGAAGTTTCCGCTTGTGTCAAAAAGGACATCAGCAGTTTTTCTGTCTCAGGCGTTTTTATCTCTTCGTAAGACTGCGGAATAAGCAGGGAAATATCCGGGATTAAATCAGTTAAAAGCATTGCGTTTCTTATTAATGGTAATAATGGCGTTAACATAGCATAATGTCCATAATTTGTCCAGTTTTAATGTTTGTGAAAATTTTGATAAAAAAAGCTTGTGTTAAAAAATTTTTGTGATATGTATATGCAAGTCAACGGAATGTAGTTCAGCCTGGTAGAACGCTTCGTTCGGGACGAAGAGGTCGCTGGTTCGAGTCCAGTCATTCCGACCAATGCTAACAAGTCGTCAGAAATGGCGGCTTTTTTTTGTTTTTTTAGTCGGCACGGCGGGCGCTTTGTGTGTACAGATGAAAAAAAACACCTTATTTAGAGCAGCCATATGAACCATCATTTTTAAGTTTTTTACAAGCATTTAATAAGATAATAAATCTTATTGCCTTGGGGGATTATTGTTTGGAACAAAAAATCCACCGGTTTGAACTATCTTCCGAAATTTGGCAAAGCTGCGGAGTTTTTTTTACTTACAAAAAATTAAACAATCGTCTTTATACTGGCCTTAATACTGTTGATATCGGTTCCTGCAATAAGGAGATGAAAATGAAACAGTTTTATAAGGATGTTTTTGTCGGGGTGTTCGTTTCATTTTTGATTGTAGGATGCTATATCTGTTATGATTATGTGAAAAAACTCCCAAAACCGGACTATCGGATTGTCACTCCGGTGCCTCCGTATAATTTTTCTTCCCTGCAGTCACGTAAGGTCATAGTCTTTGAAGGCCGTGAGATTAATGAAAAAGAATTTATCCGCGTTTTGGTTTTGGACTCTATGGCTGACGGAATTTTGACTTCGCGCGTCATCGACTCCGCTATGGAACAGACTTCTCGTTATTTTGATTTCAACGAAGACGGTTTTTGGGAACGGGTGCCATATTTGGGCAACGATGACCAGATATTGGTACATAGTGGTAACGTAAAAGATTTTGAGCCTCAAAATATTCTGGGGAGTTGCTTCGTTTCTTGTCTGCAGGAAGATGTTTCCGTTTTCTCTCAACTGAGGAATTTGGCTGGGGGTAAAGACACAATTGAAGCGCATGATGATATTTTGCAAAAACTGTGGTTGTTGCCGCCTGTCATCTCTACAGATATAACCGAACATATTTTGGCATTGCGACCTTTAAAGGAAAAGATAAAATTACCATTGAAATTAGATGTGATTGCCGCTCGGGAAGTCACCAAAGAAGGCAATGTTCTTGGTGATTACATTGAAGTTGAGTTGGCCAGCGGTAAAAAATCAAGACTTCGGGAAGTTTGGCTCTATACAGATCCCGGTGTGCGCGGTTATTATTCTCCGATACCGGTTATCGATGAAGAAATAAAACGTTTGCCTGATATTAATGGTTATGGAACCCTATATTCGTTGCATGAGGCCATGCAGCGAGATGTATCCGGACAACTAAAAAATAAAGTGCGGGAATATCTGGCGGAACCGAACTATTTTATCCGTCGGCAGTTGCTTCGGGATATTATTTATCTTTGGGCTGATTGTCAGAATGCGGATCCGCGTAGCCGTCTTTCCGAAAACGGCAAAAACTATATCGGTGATGCCCGCAAACAGTTGTTTGTTGAAAAGATTGTTGGGCGGCCATTCAGAGGAACACATACCGGCAAAGAAGAAACATCGGCTCCGCATCACGCTTCTGTGTTTTATCTGTTGGATTCATTTAACAAATATGCAGACCTTGTCGGCATTCGATTGTCTTTCTGGGGTATTCTGAATCCGGTTATTATGGAGGCATATAGTTCTGAGGACGGAATATTGCAAGGGATAATCAATAAAATGGTCTTAAATGAGCGAAAAGTTAATACTGAGGTTGTCGTAGATTTTATTCAGACATTTTATGCGCAAAATGGACAATTGCAGACTAAACTTATGCTGTTTGAGCTTTATAAGGTTCTTAAAATCGTCAAAAACTCGGAACTGCATTCTTCGTTAAAAGGATTAGGAGAAATTGCCGAAGGAATTAATATGAGAGATATGGACAGTTTTGTCATTGAGGGTACCGCTAATGGTGAAAATTTGTATGGTACCGGAGGCAATGATATTTTCATTGGTCGAGACGGTAATGATGCTTTTCTTGGTAGGGAGGGGGATGATGTATACATTTTTGAGTTAAATGAGGGCGATAATGTGATTATTGAGGAAGGCGGAAATGATACAATCGCTTTGGGTGCTGACATAAAGCCCGAAAATATAGACCTCTCTTTGAAAGGCAAAGACCTTCTGATTAAAATAAACGGCGGAGAAAACGGCAGTATTCATATTCGCGGTTATGCCGTTGACGATAAAAATAAGGTTGAAAATTTGTTGTTTGCAGACGGTAATATATGGAAGCTTGTCGAAAAACTCCGAACACAATAAAAAGAAGCCATCGGTCTCGTTGATAGTTTTCTTAGTATAAAAAATAACCATCAGCTTTAGGCTGGTGGTTATTTTCAGAGATTATGCCAAAAGAATTTTTTCTTTTATCACGTTTCTGAGAAATCCATACATTGCTGTAGAAGAACAAATTGCCGAATAATGGTAGTAAACGGAAACAACAAGCAATGAAGCATCAGCCAGTTTTTCCTGTTCATAATCATAATTATTATGGCTAAACTTTCGAAGCAGTTCCTTTATTGTTTCGTAGAACTGACTGTGATGTGTGGCAAACATTTCCTTATCGTTTAAACTGATACTTTGTTCCACGACAAGGTTTTTCAAACTTTGATCGAAAAACGGATTATCCGCAATTTCGCGTGACAGCTCATCTTTATCAAGAACGAAAAAATTCTTTTCAATAACTTTTAGTAAATAATTTCTGTTCATATTGTTTCAGGTTTATTTAACGAGGGGATATTCCTTGGATATGTCCTGTCCCTCTTTTAATTATAGAAATAAAAATAGATATTTGCTTAATTTTTAACAGAGTTTGGGGGAAACTTCAATATTTTTAGTTTTTGATTGAGAACCTGACGCAAGAATAAGTTTGTGGATTGTAAGATGTCTCCGGCCATAAAAATGGGAAACTGCTTTTTTGCTTTTTACGGCGGTATGGGGGAGGTTTGTGGGCAGATGAAAAAAAACACCTCTTTTAGAGAGGTGTTTTTCGTTGGTGTTGTTTATGAAAGTTCCAAAAGTATCTTTGACAGCCGGGTGTTTCCCTTTATCAGCATTTCTGCTTTAGGAGAAATTTCTCTGCCAATGACGTCATTTTTAATGACGAGCCTTGCCATTTCATAGTTGTCTCTTGAAAGGAAAGACTCAACAGCCGGCATTGACAGTTTGAAGCCTAAAGAGACATACTTTTCGTACTGACGTATGCTCATGAGCATTTGGGCGGTGGTGACAAGTTCCTGCTTTTTGTTTTTCAGGTCTTGTAAAAATTTTTCCCATAATCCACTGTCGTTCAGGTATGTTTCTATAGCCTTCTTCTGGGAATATTCATTCAGAGCATCTGCGATGTTTAAATGAATTTCGTTTTGGGAATCAGAAGCAGAGATTTTAGCAATAAGACCGGGAGACAAAGATTTGATTTTGGCGATTGAACAAAGAATGTTCAATGCAGGATTTTTTTTATCTTTTTCTTTTTCGTTCTTATTTTCTGTCTTTACAGCTTCATTCCAAAGGCACATAAGCATATCGTCAGACAAAGTCCTGCTGTTTGCATATGCGCAGACGTTTCCCCACTCGTTCAGACTAACCATTAAACGGAATTGCTCTAAAGAAAGCTTTCCCATTTGCGGCAGTATAAGCGTCCGTAATGAGTCGCCCAAGTAATTCCATACATGGTTGCAGGCCTCTTCTGACAGCCACTTATCGTTAATAACCTTAGCCTTATCGCAACACTCAAAGTAACGAAGTGTGTCGCTGAGATTGGCATTTTCCAGCATTGTCACTTCCAGATATGCTTTTTTATAACGCCACGGCAACAGTTTTTGGGTGACCTCGTTCAAGCAGCGCCATATGGCTTTTCCGGAATCAGTGATTTTATCACTGTCTTTTTTATCATACAGCGCAGATGCTGCAGATTTCGGAGCAACTAATCCCCATATCCAATATATAATCGGGTTAAAGGGGATTGCCATTATGATAGTGGTTACCCCTACCAAAAGGCAATACATCAGGCAAGCTAGGCCTTCTAAAATCACATTCAGAACCATGCCGCAAATTTTTAAGGCTTTTGTGGCAGTAGCCTTTTTAATTGTTGTTTCCATCGTAATAATTTTTTGATGGTTGCCTCAATGTTCCGGTTGAAGTAAATAAATTATTTGTCTCGGGAACACTTGATTTGTACAAGCAAGACAAAGGCTATGTCAGAAAAATTATGTTCAGCTTTGTTAGACACTTTATTGAGAGAACTCAAAAAAACACCTAATTTTTTCCTAATAATAACTATAATTCTTAAATAACCAATTATGATTGTAGCATATTTCGGAATATTTTGTCAATATTTTGTGTGGCGTTGCAGGCGGGCGTATCTTGTTTGTGTTTGTCCGATAAAAAACAACCTCCGTTTTGCGATATAACGGAGGTTTGTTTTTCCAACGATGATGGCTTAGAGTTTGTTTTTTGCCGTGGTATGTTTTTTTTCAACGGTAATTGAAATTTCGGAGAACAATTCAGGAATGATGTCGAAAGCTCCTTGGTAAACGTCCCGACTTTGCAATTTCTGGTTCATCCTGATTTTGTCATAGAATGTTTTATCAACCGGCAATTCAAAAATGATGGCGTTACGCGCGTTTTTGAGGTTCAGCGAAAAAGTATCATATTTTTGGCTGCGAAATCGTACCATATACCAGTGGTTGCCGGCGGTTTCCGGTGTATCGTCTAACTTTTGTGTTCTTTTGTTCACAACTTGTATTCTAAAGGTTTTGAAAAAAGAAGGAAAAAACGAAAATGCACTTTTGTAGACATCGTTGTTTTGCAAGACGTCTCCGACTTTAAGCGAAGCATAAATGTCTTTGTCAAGCGGCAGTTCAAGACTGACAGCATTGCGTTCGTTTTTCAGGTTAAACAGAGAAAGGTTGTCTACTTTCCAAATTTTCAGCTCTACATAATAGAGGTTTTTTGCTGCAGAAGACAGAGTGCAGCACATCAGCAGTAAAATCAGAAATTGTTTCATAATAAAAAAATTTAAAAATTATACATATAGTAATTGCAAATTTTGCCTGATATTAGCCGATTTGCAACAAAATGCAACCGTTTCTTTGGGGTGGTTTTTAAAATAAAAAAACAGCCCCGACGGGGGCTGTTGAGGGGGGGGGAGGCTGCGTTATTTCAACATTGCACGCAGGAACCACAGGTTTTTCGAGTAAGATGCCAAATAGTCTTCAAACATATTGGCAACTGCGAAATCGTCTTTTTCTGCAGCTTCGTCACGGATTTCCTTCGCAAGAGCCGCCATTGTCTTCATATCGGCGTCAACAATCTTGAGGACTTCGTCCGGGGTAAAGTCTTTGGCTTCGATTTCACTGAGGGTTGCCTGTTGCAGGTAGTCAGACATCTTGACCAGAGGCATATTGTTCTGCATTTTCTGAATTTCGGCGACAGCGTCAAACTGCTCAAAAACTTCATCGTAAAGTTTTTCGGTGAATTCGTGTATTTGAACAAAAGTTCTGCCGGTGACATTCCAGTGGAGGTTGTGGAGCTTTACGTTCCAGAGGGCAAGGTTGGAGAGATAGACGTTCTCGCGCAAGCAGATATTTTTGCTCGTCCCAACCGGGCACCAGCCGGCCGCAGTGGTTGACAATGCGGTGGCAGGGATAATCTCCGTAGTATTGCGCCCGTCGTAAGACCAAGCCGATCAGCCGGGAGTTCTGATGCCGGCCGATTAGTCTTGCGATTTGTCCGTAGGTGGCGACTTTGCCCTCAGGGACTTCTTCCACCACTGATAAAATTTCATAAGCCAAGTCGTCATCCAATACCCGTTTCATTGCAGTTCTCCGTCGGAAGCATTGTCGTTGCAGAAAAATTATGTTTTGCGGCTATTCTAGTAATAACCGGGAAAAAAGCAAGTGCTGATGCGGCCGGCAGGCTGGTTTTAGTCTTCAAAAACCGGAGAAAGGGTTTGAATGCGGTCAATCGTAAAAGTCCGCTGTTCCTGCCGCTGCGTGCAGAAAGCGAGAAGATTGCCGTTGCGGATATGAAGCGGAACAATTATTCTGCGGGAAGTTTTGCCATCGGCTTTGAGATAGGTAATATCGAGTTTTTGGCGTTGGGGAATGGCCCTCAGCAGCATTTGCAGTTTGTTTTCATCGGAAAGCGGGGTGCCGGGGCAGCAGCGGTTCATAAATTCGGTTATCCGCCAATCGGTAAAAATGTGTTCTTTTCGCAAGGGCTTTTTGAGGCTGATGCCCTCAAACGAAGTGCAGCGGCTGAGGGCGACATAGAGTTGTCCGGTGGCAAACGTGCCCCGGCCGACATCGATTTCGATGTTGTCAAACGTTTTGCCCTGGCTTTTGTGAATTGTTACGGCCCAGGCCAGCCGCAACGGGTATTGGGTGAAAGAGCCGACAACCTCGGAAATGATTTCCTTGCCTTGCAAGGTGTATTTGAATACTTCCCAGGTGTAAGGAAAGACATCTACCAGCCGCTGATTTTCATGCAGGCGTATTCGCAGGTATTTGACCTTGTCTTCTTCGGTGAGCCGGATGTCTTCTATGTGTCCGACACTGCCGTTAACCCAGCGATTTTTGGAATCATTGTTCAGAAACATAACCTGAGCGCCGGCTTTGAATTCGAGCTTTTCGGCGGCAGGATAAAACTCGGCCGAAAAATTGCCGTCAATTACCGCTTGCGAGATATGGAGCCTCCCTTCAAGGGCTTCCAGTTCGCGGGAGTTGATGCTGTCGGATAGGTTGTTGGTCGTGGTCAGACTGATGCAAAAATTTTCGTAACGGTTTTCTGCTTTTGTCGCATTGAGGCGGGAATTGAGCAAAGTTACGTCGGCATCCGTGATGCTGTTGCTGCGAATCCGGCTCAGGAGTTCAATAAAATCATGGTCCGACTGGCGGTATATTTTGGTCAGTTCCACGACTTCCGGCGCCAGGTGCCGAAAAGCCCGGGCGCTGAAAAAGTAGGGTGACTCGTAATTTTTTTCAAAAAAGCTTTGTTCTTGAGCGGAAATGACCGGCGGCAGCTGATACAGGTCTCCGACAAAGACCATTTGTACACCGCCGAAAGGCTTTTGAGGTTCGGGACCGTAAATTTGCAAAAAGGCGTCGATGCAGTCCAGAATGTCGGCACGCAACATCGAAACTTCGTCAATTACCAGGGTTTGCAATCTTTGATAAATTCTTTTGGCTCGCGGCGTGATTTGAAATGACGTGATTTTTTCAACACTGACGTTTATCGGAAAACTAAAAAAGCGATGGATGGTTTGGCCGTGTACGTTCAAAGCGGCGACGCCGGTCGGTGCAAGGACAACCAGATTTTTAGAACTGTTGCGGCAGCAGTAGTCGAGCAGCGTTGATTTTCCGGCGCCGGCTTTTCCGGTTATGAAAAGGGGGCGGGAGGTATTTTCAATAATGTCGAAGGCTTTTTGAAAGCCGGGATTAATGTCTAATTGTCGGGGCATTGGTTTTCTGGTTGTAAATTAATGAATTGATGATAACATAACTGCAGTTTCTAACAAGGAGAAAATGATGAATATGCAATCCGACGACGAGCGGTTTATGACGATTGAGATGACTTTGGCCAATCATGAAAAAATGCTGGACGAACTGAATCAGGTGATTATCGAGCAGGGACGGCAGATTGAACGGCTGAGCAAGCAGAACCAGTATCTGCTCAATCTGGTCGAGGCGGAGACGGTCAAGCCCCAAAGCGAAGAGACCCCGCCGCCGCATTATTAGCGGGAGCGCACTTGTCTCCTGCGGGAGAAATCACTATATAGACAATGTAACTGCCGGGAGAGGAGGCAAAATGGATTTAGATGCTTTATATAAATTAACACACGGGCTGTATGTGTTAGGCGCGCGCGATGAGAACCGTTTTGCGGGAAGCATTGTCGATGCAGTCATGCAAGTTGCCAACAAACCGGTCGCCATTGCTTTGTCCTGCTCCAACGGCAGTTACACCAAACAATGTATTGAAAAAGACGGCGTATTTTCATTGTCGGTATTGTGCAAGAACGTCTCTCCTTTTGTGGTGGCTAATTTTGGCTTTCAATCCAGCCGCAATGTTGACAAGTGGAAAAATGTCGAATATTTTGAAGAAGAAGGTTTGCCTTTTCTAAAGGATAATTTGGCAATATTTCGCTGTCGGGTTTTGCACAAATTTCCGCTGGAAAGCAATACGCTTTTCGTAGCGGAGGTTCAAAGTGCCGCTGCCGCGCATCGTCCGGATGAGCCTCTCACTTATTTGGATTATCGTTCTTATTTCAAGAATGACGTGATGAAAAGCTTTGAGAATTTTATAAAAACACAGAAAGGAAAAGAAATGTCTGATACTGAAGGAAAAAAATGGGTATGCACCGTTTGCGGTTATGTTTATGACGGCGAAGTTCCGTTTGAAGATTTGCCCGAAGACTGGGTATGTCCGTTGTGCGGCGTGGGCAAAGAGCTGTTTGAGCTTCAGGAAGTTTAAACAAGCAGAAAGAAAACCGGGAAACATTCCCGGTTTTTTAGTATTTGCGCGGTTTGATGCCTTTGGTTAACAAACCAATCATAACCCCGAGCATCAGATAACTGGTAATACATTCGAAAGAGACAAAAACGCGGGCGATTGTCGTTTGCGGGATAGTGTCGCCGTATCCGACCGTCGTCATCGTTATGGCGCTGAAATAAACGGCGTCGACCACTCCCGCAATTCCCTGATTAAAATTGAAGGCTTCCGGCAAGCCGGCAGCCCGGCAGAGTTCGTTTAAGGAAAGGTTTATTACCGCAAAGGAAATAATCAGCGAGATGAAAAAGTTGAAAAAGCTTCCGACATCGGCAACCGAGGGCAGTTTTCCCGGGGCCAGCAATCCGGAAAGTTTGTTAATGAAACTTCGTATTTTGGCGACGGAAAAATAAATGACGGCGAGCGTTACCAGATAAGTCGTCCAAACGGAAAAACTAATCAGATATCCGCAATAGCCGGCCAGGAAGGCTACGAACAGAAGTTTGCTCTTGTCTTCGGTGTAATAAAGGGAGGTGTAGCGCCGGTAGGAAAAATAGTGGTTGAGCAGAAGCATTACGGCACCGGTCAGAAAACCGTTGAAGGCAGGAATAAAGGTAAGACGGTAGAGGCCGCTCTGATCGTAGGCGGCGACGGTTTCCGGAAGATAGTGATAGAGTCCGAGGAGGCAAAAGCTGACAAAAAGACTGATGTTGAAGTCTTTTGCAAAGACGTGTCGTAAGGAAAGCGGCATCAGGTTTTTCATCTTAATCCTCCACGAATCCGTTGTAATTCCAGTTATGGCCCCGATAGGTCAGATGCATGACCGAACCGTTAGGAATGTCGTATTTTCTGATTCCGAGGCTGAGCAGCGTTTGCGAAATGGTAATGCCGTGACCGGAGACGCCAATGCAGATATAGTCGGTTTCTTCGGCATAGTGGTTTAAAACTTCCAGTATCCGCTGCCGGACTTCGGCTTTGGTTTCTCCGTTTTCGAAACGGGTTGTGGTGTCTTCCAGTCTGCAGTCGCGCCACTTGAGGTAAATGTCTTTGTATTTTTTTTCTACCTCGGAAATATGCATACCTTCGACAATTCCCATATTTACTTCTTTGAGGCGGTCATCAAAGACGATGGGCGCTTTGACGTATGACGCTACGATTGCGGCGGTCTGGCGTGCCCGTTTCATCGGGCTGCTGACGATGATTTCAATGTTTTTGTTTTGCAGTTTGCGGCCGGCCCGGCGGGCCTGAGCACGGCCTTTTTCTGTCAGTTCTCCGTCAAAGGTTTGTCCCTGAATGCGTCCGCTGACGTTCAGAGGACATTCTCCGTGACGGAAAATATAGAAATTTTTAGGTGTTTTTGGCATTCTGGTGTCTCCTTCGGGACGGGGTTTCCAAATGCAGACGCCGAGCCAGAGCCGGCAGCGTTTTACCCTGGAACAAGACCGAGATGATAACCAGGAAGAAGATTAGATTGAAAATGTAGGGGGCATCCGGGATTTTGGCCATCAACGGATAAGTGGCCAGGATAATCGGAACGGCACCTTTGAAACCGGCCCAGCTGATTAAAGTCTGTTCGGAATAGGTGAAATTGCTTTTGAACAGGCAGATAAACACGGCAAGCGGACGGGCGATGAACATCAGCAGCATTGTGCAGGCCACGCCCACGGGGACGACGGCTATCAGTTCGTGAGGATTGACCAGCAGGCCTAAAATCAGGAACATTCCGATTTGCATTATCCAGGCCAGCGAATCGCAGAAGCGGATGAGATGACGGCGGAACATAAAAACATTGTTGCCGATGATGATGCCCGAGATGTAAACCGCCAAAATTCCGCTGCCGCCGGACAGCTGGGTCAGGCTGTAAATCAGAAAGACGATACTGATGCCATAGACGGGATAAAGTCCGGGATAAGGCAAGTGCGATTTTTGCAGGATGTGTACGGCGATACGTCCCAATGCCATGCCGAAAATAATGCCGACGGACATTTGGCGGACGAAAAACGAACCTAACTCACCCACCTGCATTTCCGGCTGAGTCAGGTAAGCCAGAGCTGCCATGGAAAGGAAAACGGCCATCGGGTCGTTGCTGGCAGATTCAAATTCGAGCAGGGATTTCAGTTTAGGCGAGATTCTGATTTTTGAGGTCCGCATGGCGGCGAATACCGCCGGGGCATCGGTCGAAGAAACGATGACGCTGAGCAGCAGGGAAATTTCCAACGGCAGCCGGAGCAGATAATACGCCGGCAGGAACAAAAACAGCGCGGTCAGAAAAACGCCGACGGTTGCCAGAAGCGTCCCGCGGAAAAGTTCGTTGCGGACGGAATTCCAGTTGGTGAGCAGGCCTCCGTTGAACAAAATGAACATGAGGGCAATGGTGCCGATGTAATTTGTCAAACGCGAATCCTGAAAGTTTATGCCGCCGGGGCCGTCGATGCCGGCCATCATTCCCAAAGCCAAAAAAAGCAGCAGCGAAGGAATGCCAAAGCGGTCAGAAAGCTTGTTGGCAAAGACGCATAAGAGCAGCAAAAACCCGGTGACGGCAATGTAAATATCAATATTCATTCGTTTTCCCAAAATAAACGGCAGGTTTAATATAATTGCAGCAAGCCGTTCTTCCAGTAGGCTGAATGTTTTGCGGCTTGAAAATATCTTTGCCGCGAATATATCAGGATTTAGTTGTCATATGGTTAATTTAGGAGACAAATAATGGATGCCGAAGTTGATATTGAACTTAACAAGATGCCGTTAATTGGCGATGACGCTCCGTCTTTCAGCGCAGATACGACGATGGGCAAAATAAGTTTTCCGGACGATTTCAAGGGAAAATGGGTGGTTTTGTTTTCTCATCCTGCCGATTTTACACCGGTTTGCACATCCGAAGTGGCGACCTTTGCCGCGTTGGCGGATGACTTTGCGAAGCTGAATACGGCCCTGCTGGGATTGTCGGTGGACAGTGTCAGTTCGCATTTGGCGTGGATAAAAAATATTCAGGAACGTATTCGTTTTAACGATTATTCCGGGCAGCAAATCAGTTTTCCGATTATTGCCGACATGAAAATGGAAGTGGCAAAAAAGTACGGGATGATTCAGCCGCATGCAAGCGATACCAAAGCGGTGCGCGCCGTGTTTGTCGTCGACCCGAAAGGCAAAATCCGGGCTATTCTTTACTATCCGTTGTCTACCGGGCGCAACTTTGAAGAAATAAAGCGTTTACTGGAAGCTTTGCAGACGACCGATAAATACGGAGTTGCCACTCCGGCGAACTGGAAACCGGGAGAAAGCGTTTTGGCCGGGGCGCCGTCCGACAGCCAGGCGATGTACGAGCGGATTGAAAAGACGCCGGCTGAACTGTACTGTCAGGATTGGTTCTTTTGTACCAAGGATGCACCGCTGGCTTAATTTCAGGTGGCTTTGGGCAGTTCGTTCCAAGAGGTGGTAAAATTGGGGCTTTTGAATTCCCTTTTGAGGTATGATTTGGCCTTGGGCGTCTGGGCGGCAAAAAAAATGGTTTTACGGCCGTGTTTGCGATTGATTTCATCGAAAGTTTGCATCAGAGCGTGTCCCCGCTCAATGCGACGACGGTCAACCAGCCAGTTTTGCTGTCCGGAATTCGCCGTTTCCAGGCCAACCAAGGTTACGCCGGCTCTTTTATACCAGCAGTCTGGTCTGTAGATGGCGTCTAATCCCCGTTTCATTGCGTTCATAAAGTCTGCGGTGTTGTCCGAGGGCTGATCCAGACTGACGAAACGGGCATTGTCGTAACGGGGACGATTGGGGTTGAAACGGTTGCTGTGAAGTTCGGTCCAGATGCCGTTGGCTAGTGCCTGTTGCCGACGCAGCCGCAAACAGGCACAGTCCACGAATTCGGCGAGATTTTGTTTAAGTTGGTCGTAGTTTTGAATCTCGACTTCAAAGCTTCCCGATGAAATCAGGGATTTGGCCATTTCCGGCGGCTCTATGTCCAAGCAGGGCGTTTGATTTAGTTCCAGCACCGTTTTTTCCAGGGGGAGGCCGAAAGCGGTACGAATCATTTTCAGCGGGGCGTGCGCCAGTTCCTGACCGTTGAATATTCCGAGGCAACGCAGCCGGGAGGCGAGGCGTCTTCCCACTCCCCAGATATCCTGAATGTCTGTTGCCGCGAGAGTTTCCGAAAGCAGCGGTTCGGTTGTAAGCTGGCAGAGCTTGAAGTTTTTTTTGGCGGTTTTGCTGGCTATTTTGCATAAGGTTTTGGTTTTTGCGATGCCTATGGATACCGGAATGCCAATCTGATTCAGGATATCCTGCCGGAGATTGGAGGCAAGCGTGAAAAAATTGTTGCGGTCAGAAACTTTGACAAAAGCTTCGTCGATAGAATAGGTTTCGATTTCTCCAAAACGGAAGCGCAGCAAAGCCATTACCCGGCGGGAAATATCGGCGTAAAGTTCATAGTTGGAGGAGAGGGCAATGCCGTTGTTGCGTTTGAAAAAGTTTTCGATTTTGAAAAACGGGCAACACATCGGAATGTCAAGCGCTTTTGCTTCGTAGGAGCGGGAAACGACGCAGCCGTCGTTGTTGGAAAGCACAACAACGGGACGGTTTTTCAGTTTGGGCTGAAAAATACGTTCGCAAGACACAAAAAAATTGTCGCAGTCAATCAACATAAACATTATGACAGCTGCCTGATAACGGAAGTTACTACGCCCCAGACGCCGCAGGCGATGCCGGTTGCTGGACGGGAGACGTATCGTACGACCCGGAATTCTCCTCCGGTTTCGGCAACGACAAACTTTCCCGGGCGGGGCGGACAACTGCGGTCGATTACCAGAATGTCGCCTTTTTTGATTCCTTCGGCAAGGAGGCGGTCGGTGTCCATACGCAGAAAATAAGTTGACACGGGGTGGGGGGCGAGCAGACGGTTGAGATCCAGTTTGGGCTCAACATAATCGGCAGCGGGAGAACCAAAACTCATATCAGAAGACTCCTAAATGTTCTTGTTTTGTTCTGATATTAAGACCGCAGAATTTTAATTGCAACAGAATTATAGTTGTAGAATTTTGAAAAAGGTGTTTTTATGATACAAAACTAATTTTGAGGAGGAATGCAATGCAGAAAATTATTCCGGCGCCTTTGAAAAAAGGTGATGAAATCAGAGTGGTCGCACCGTCGAGAGGGATTAAAATCATCGGTGCCGACAGTCGCGAAACGGCGCTGAAACGCTTTGGCGAGATGGGACTTAAAGTGACTTTCGGCAAACATATGACGGATGACAACTGGGATATGATGGGGACGTCTTCCATCGCTGACCGGGTTGAGGATATTCACGAGGCTTTTGCCAATCCTGAAGTAAAAGCGATTTTTACGATTATCGGCGGTTTCAACTCCAATCAGCTGCTTCCGTTTCTGGATTATGAACTGATTAGAAAGAATCCTAAAATTTTTTGCGGCTTTTCCGATATTACCGCATTATTGAACGGCATTTACGCACAAACCGGGTTGGTGACGTTTTCCGGGCCGCATTACAGCTCTTTCGGAATGGCCCGGGGGTTTGACTATACGCTGGAACACGTCCGGAATATGCTCTGCGGCAAAGGCGGCTATGTTGTTGAACCGTCAAAGGAGTGGAGCGACGATTTGTGGTTTATTGACCAGAACAAGCGAGACTTTATTGCCAATGAAGGGTATTGGACAATCCATAAGGGCGAAGCCGAAGGTACGATTATCGGTGGCAATCTGGGAACGTTTGATTTGCTGCTGGGATCGCCTTATCGTCCGGCATTTAAAAAGAATACCGTATTGTTTGTTGAAAATTGTTTTGGTTCGGCCGGAGATGATACGACTTTTTTAAGAGAGCTGCAGGCTTTGGCCTATCAGCCTGATTTTATCAACGTCAAGGCGGTTGTTATCGGACGGTTTCAAAAAGCATCGGAAATTTCCCGCGAAAAGTTGGAGTATATCGTTAATTCCATTCCCCAATTAAAGGAACTTCCGGTGATTGCCAATGTCGATTTCGGCCATACAACGCCGATGTTGACACTGCCGATAGGCGGTCGTTGCGAGATTACGTCTGACGGGATACAAGTGCAAATTTAGCGGATGTTTTGAAATGTATGCGATAAAAACCCCGGGATGTTGAGTCCCGGGGTTGGTTTTTTTATCGTTCGGCTGCCATAGCACAGTATTGTGCTGGTCGGCCGCCATCCGTGTGATCCCAGTTTTCATAACCGACGGCATTGCAACGTTGGCGACAGATACCCGCATAGTTGTTGCATTTGTTCTGAGAACTGCCTCCAGATGGAGATAGACTACATTTGTATTTTGTTGTACCGCAAGCTGTACAAGAAGCTATAATGCCATAGTTACAGCTAACAAAGAGGTAGCCAGGACATTCGTTTGAGAAAGAGCAACCCTTGCACTTATAGCAGGTGCCGGAAGCAGCGCCGCAAGAGCAAACCTTAGAAGTTGTCCCAGTTTGGGTCTGAGAGGATGAACAGCTGGATGCCTGGTACCCGCTGGGACAGCTGTAGCTGTGGGTGTGCGCCGGGGCTTTGTAACAGGTTCCTGAAGCAGCACCGCAAGAACAGGTCTTGGACGCGGTCTGAGCCGAACTTCCCCAGGAATTGCTCGCCGAGTAGCCATTCGGACAAGAGTAAGAATGGGTATGCCCTTTACAACACAGTCTGGTCCCGCCGCAGCCGTCGGAACAGGATTCCGTCCCATAGGTGCAGCCGGTCTCGTTTGCCGACGGAGTACAAGATTTGCAGGAAGTGCACTTTCCACAGGAATTGGTCGCCGCACAACCGTAATCGCAGGATTTGTCGGTTACGTCGCAGTCAGGATTGCCCGAACAAGAAGTGCAGATGCCGCAGGAGTTGGTCGAGGCACATCCGTAGTCACAGGAAACCGCCGTCGCACTGCAATCCGGGTTGGACTTGCAGGACGTGCACTTCGAACAGCTGTTGTAAGACGCACAGCCGTAGGTGCAGGACTTGTCGGAAACGTCACAGTCGGGATTGGACTTGCAGGAGGTACACCGGTCACAGGAGTTGTATCCGGCACAGCCATAGGTACAGCTCATGGAAGAAACCGTACATTCGGGGCGAATGGTACAGCCGTTGTAGTTACCGCCGCAGGAGGTTCCCGATACTTCATATTCTCCCGAACAGTTGGAAGAATTGTATTTGAACTCGGATTTGCATACACATTGGTTATATTTACCCTCACAGGAAGTTCCTGAGGTTGTGTAGTTGCCGGAACAATTGGAAGAAGTGTATTTATATTCGTCCTTACAA
>ENA-OPUE01000182-OPUE01000182.1-human-gut-metagenome-genome-assembly--contig:-NODE-182-length-58026-cov-5.675614_pt1 | contig 58026 bp, 57 predicted proteins | sample MGYA00241466_ERZ501924 | MGnify/ENA primary metagenome ERZ501924 (study PRJEB25962, sample SAMEA2042223) | human gut metagenome | biome: human gut; feature: human-associated habitat; material: faeces...
CCGTACCTGCGCCTTACGGCGGAAACCAAAATCGTCGTTCCTGACGGAACGGCTCTTGGTTTCAAGCCGCCTGCACTTTAATAGTTTTTGATTTGTTTGAAATGAGACTTTCATTTTGCTTGACTTTGAATTTTCGGTGCAGGCGGCTTTGGGGATTTTTAGTTTGTCGGCTATTGCTTTAATTACTTTAGCCGTCAATGAAAAGATTTCGCAGGTAAACGTAGTTTACCACTGCGGCAAGGACGACCAAGGGCTCTGCCCTTTGGAAACCCGCAAGCCTTTCGGGAAAAAGGCTTGACCTAAACCCTTTGCCTTTGTGCTTATTTGTGCGGATTTTATTGTTACCAAGCTTTATTTTAAGTCAGTTTTCCCTCATGCGGAAAGCTGTAAACCGTATCAAGGGTGGAAGTGGTGGGGATATACTTACAGAAATCCGATGCTTTGGGGTCGGGCAGTGAAATATTTTTGTATGTAGTCAGCAGCTCCGTCTGGGTCCTGAGAAGCTCCCACGCCTTTGAAAAGGCACGGCTCAGCTTCTTGTTCTTGTCCGATGTGCTTTTCGATGCGGCAAGGCTTTCTTTCAGCTGTGTATTGCGCTCGATAATGGTGGACGCTTTTATGTGGGGCACGTTGTTTCCCGCCTGCTCGATGAGCGTCACCACGATGAAAACTATCTCCACTGCCTTTTTGTTCTTCTCCTTTGTTATGGAGCTTTTTATAAGATACGAGTGGGACGGCAGTGTCAGCACATTCCCCTGCTTATCGGTCATTGGCAGATCTACCTTGCTTTTTCTTATGCTTGCCTTGTAGATGTCCTGGATAACTCTCACCATATACGGGCTGGAAAATCGGATAATGTTCTTGTCAACGTCGTTGCCCATGAATACCAGCACGGGCAGGATATCGTTGCCCCTGGTGCCCTTATCAACTATGCCCATGATGTTCTGGAAGCTGGTGATGGTGGTTATGAAATTTTCGATATCCAGCTTGCTTATGTTTGAGGACTTGCCCATTCTTTTTGCAAGGTCGGGGTAATATATGCTGATTACCTCGTCGATGGAGCCGTCCTCCTTCCATGTTTTGAAGAAGCGTTCCATGATGATGGCATAGAACATTCTGAGGATAGGCAGATTGATGTTGTCGATGCCCTCCTTGGTGTATCGGTTGGAGAGCTTTGCGGCGGTGGCTGGCAGGCCGTCAAAGTAAAGAATGCCGTTTTCAAAGACCAGATTGTCAAGGCTGGAAAGTGGCTGGAGATATGCCTTGTCGTCAAGGTTCAGGGTCATGGCGTTCTGGAAGGATTTTATGGTTATGGTGGGTATGGTGGCGGGAATGGGGGTCATTGCTCCCGATTTTTTCCTGGTGCGGTACTCCCTTGTTTCCTTTGGGGGAGCATTTTTATTCTGCTCGGCGATTTTGGCATAAAGCTCCGGATATCTGATGACCGCCCTGTTGGCTGCCAGCTTTGGCAGTGTGTAGAGCAGCGATTCGATGTACTGCACCTTTTCATGGTCCTCATCGGTGAAGTAGTCCGAGTGCATGAACGATATAAGAGCCGCATATCTGCCGGGCAGGTCCTTGTTCAGCTCGATGGTTATGATGCCCGTTTTTGTGTCCGCTTTCCACCAGTCGTCGGACTTGATGTAGTCGTCAAGGGACATTTCCCTGTCAACGTAGTCATAGAGATACTCCACGTCAACGAAATTTTCTTTTATCTGCATATAGTTGTCCTGGGGCTGGGTCGAGCCGTCAAGACGTACTCTTACAGTTGTGCGATCCATTTGATACCTCACTGTTATCTTGTGTTTATCATGTACGTATCTTGTGTTTATCCTGTGCATACACTTCTATCACTGTGTTAAGATACTGGGTTATGGTCATGTTGTGCGCATTTGCTCCCCTGGAAAGTCTGCTGTGGAGCTGAGGGGAAAATTTCAGATTTATGCGCTTTGCGGGGTTTCCCCTTCGCCTTGCCACAAAGTCCTTGGTGCGTGGTATCGCCATGGCGCTGATATAGCTGTCGATGTCCTTTTCATCGGTCATGCCGATGACTGAGCTTATGAAGTGCACAAGGCTGACTGCCAGGCGCTCCGACTCCCCTGCTATCAGCGCATAATTTTCATCGGTGAAAGCCATGTTTATTCTTTTCGATGCTCCGTCTTCCGAGATATTTTCATCGGATACAGGCTTTGCGGATACGATATTGTCGGAAGTATCGGCGACTGCTTTTTTCGCTTTCTCTGCCTTTTCGGGTGCGGGAGCATCTTCCGTTTCATTCTCTATAAATGCGGAGTATTTCTTGTGTTTAGCCTGTGTTTTGCCTGTGTCTGAGCTGTACGCACCCAGGTCAAACTTTTTTGCAGCCATCAGGAAAGCCTCCTTTCCATCTCATCGGCAAAGGCGCTTATGTCCTCCGCAGCGGGGCTTCCCGGGGCATATTCGGTAACGCCCACATGAGCAATGACGTTCTCGCTGAGGGTCACGGTGTTCCTTATCTTCGTATCAAAAAGGGACGAGCCAACGGACTCCGCCATGCTCTCCGCAGCGTCGTTGACCTGCTTTGCAAGGACGGTGCGGCTGTTGTTTTTGTTAAAGAGGAAGCCCAAAATTTTCAGAGCGGGGTTGGTGGTGCCCTGTATCTCCTCTATCGTTTCAAGTATGCCCTTGTTTCCCTCCAGCGATGCAATGTCGGGGAGCATTACTATCACTGCCCAGTTGGATACGGAAAGGGAAAGGTAATGGCTCCAGCCGGGGGCGGGGTTCACGTCGATGAAAATAAGGTCGTACTCCCCTGCTATCTCGGCGATGCTCTTTCTGAACTTGACCACCTTTGCTTCCATTCCCAGGTTGGACATTGAGGAATCGGCGGGAATGATGTCAAGGTTCTCCCTGACGCTGAGAATGGTGTCCTTAATGTCGGTGTCACCCTTGAAAACGTCAGCCATGGTCTTCATGCTGTCGCTGTCCCCGTCGGAACCGGAGAAAAAGGTCAGGTTGGCTTTCTGACCGTCCATGTCTATCATAAGTATCTTTTTGCCTCTGCGGGAAAGCTCCCAGGCGGAATTGAAGCAGGCGGAGGTCTTTCCCACTCCGCCCTTTTCGTTGATGAAGGTGATTATCGCTGCCATTTCTTTTATCGCTCCTATCCTGTGTTTATCTTGTGCCTACAGTGTGTTTATCCTGTACCTGTCTTGTGTCGTCCATAATAAAAGTATAGCACATCGCCCGTTTTTTTCAATAGCTGAGTGCTTATTGTAACATAATTGTAACCCGTGGCAGGGGAGTGATTTTGTCAAATTCGGCACATGACAGACACAATATAGGCACATGAAAGGCACAAGTCAGACACAAGATAAATTTGACGGCAGATGAGCCGTGTTTATCCTGCTTTGTGAAGCCCTGCGGGTTGATTTTTCATATCGGGCAGGGATAGGGGAGTGGTCTGACAGTCATATGGAGTATTCTCGGCATATCACTTTGTTTTATGAGAGTGACACAGGATAGGCACAAGATAAGCACATGGTAAACACAAGATATATCAGCGGCGACGGATTGGCTCAGGTGAAGTATATGCGGCTGTATGCAGTGACACAATGTAAACACAAGAAAAGCATATGATAGGCACAATATAAATGTGAAAGGTATGTGGAGAGTTGCGCGTGTTTGAGTTTCTGCCGTATGTTGGGCTGTGCGGTCTTACGATACAGCGGGGGTATTTGCGGTATTTCGGGAAAAGGTTTGTGAGGCAGGGTGGGGGAGTGGTCGGAGGGGTAGTGAGGTATCGGGTGGCGTGTCTGGCGATGAGTATTGTGACACAGGATAGACACATGCAAGGTACAAGATATATCGGCTGTAATGGATTTGTACAGTTGTGGTAAATGCGGCTGTGGTCTGGCAAATATATCATATACAAACGAAAAGTTATCTTGTGCCTGAGTTGTGTGTGCATGGCAGGGGATAGGGGAGTGGCACAGGATAGGTATAATATAAACACAATATAGACACAAGATATAGGCAAAAAATCCCCGGTACGGCTGTGTGACGTATCGGGGGAGAGATTATTCATTTATGATAGATTTACAATATAAGTGCAACAGCCGAAAAAAATAATGACACATAAAGCAACTCGTGTTATAATGGGAGTAACCACACAACCACAAACAGGAGGAGCAATATGTGTCATTACACTCATTTTAGCACAGAAGAACGGGAGTTGTCAAGAGTTTTGAAAGCCCAAGGGTTAAGCATTCGGGCAATTGCCCGAATGCTTAACCGGTCGCCGTCATCAGTGAGCCGGGAGTTCCGAAGAAACAGCTATTCAGATGGTACATATGCGGCACATCACGCAGACAAGCTTTATCAAAAACGTCGGAAAAACTGCGGCAGAAAGCCAAAACTCAAAGCCGGTGCTGCTCATGATTATGTGCTTGAAAAAATGGCTTTGCGGTGGTCTCCAGAGCAGATAGCCGGACGAGCCAAGCGTGACAAGGAATCATTCTGCATATCATTTCCAACGATTTATCGTGCAATTGATAACGGCATTTTACCGCCGCAGCTAAAGAAAATCATGCGTTTCAAATGGAAATATAAGAAATGCAAGGGACAGGACAAGAGGGGGAAAATTCCTGATACCACACCAATCAGCGAACGTCCCGCAGGTGCTGAAAATCGCTCACGATATGGTCATTGGGAAAGTGATACCGTTCTCGGTATGCGTAAAACAGGCTGTTTCGGAACTCATGTTGAACGCAAATCGGGTTATCTGATTGCCTTCAGAATTGATGACAGGCAGGATAATGCTTTTAATACTGCCACAATTAAGGCGTTTTTATCTGTTCCCGATAAGCTTAAAAAGAGCTTTACTGTGGATAACGGCAAGGAATTTGCTGCACATAAAGAATTGACTGATGCAACCGGAATGAAGGTTTATTTCTGTGACCCTTATTCGCCTTGGCAGCGCGGCACGAACGAAAACACCAATGGTCTGCTTCGTCAATTCTTTCCCAAAGGAACTTCCTTTGCCAATATTTCCGATGATGATTTACAGCATATTGTTGATCTCATCAATAATCGTCCCCGTAAACGCCTTGGTTTTCGTACTCCCCTCGAAGTGCTTTATAAATTTTTTCGTTGATTTTGTTGCACTTGACTTGACAATCTATCATAATATTTTTGCCCATTGCGCTCTGCATGAGCTGCATGAATTTTGAGCGCTGCTGACTGATGCTGGAATCGCTCTGGAGCTTGTCGCTGTTTTTCAGCTGTGAAATGAATTTTGCATATACTATGTTTTTCAGTTCATAGCCGCAGGGTCTGTTGTCATTGGGGTCATCGGAAAAATCACCGGTTTTTTTCAGTCTGCCACAGGATATTCCCGATACGGTGCTGTTATCTCCGATCATATAATAGGAGATAAAGTCATGCTCGACTATCTTCATAAGCCCCTTTTCAGCGTCGGAAAACACTGCGTTATTGCTTACATCGTTTATCATTTTTGTAACGAACTCGGTGTAGAAGTAAGCGGGGTAACAAGGCTTTACACTGTTTTGATATTTCTTTTTCTGACCCATGATTATGGTGTTGAGAAAATCAAAATGTATTTTCATTATCTCGCTTTCCATTGCATCATTTTCGGCATTGCTTTTGTCGGGTATCTCCTGCGAGGGCTTGTCGTCATCTTCACCGGCATAAAGATCCAGTCTTTGTGCCGTCAGTTTAAGCTTTTCCTTTTCCTCGTCGGAAAGACTTGCCGAGCGCTTTTTCAGTTCCTTGTATGCACTGCACTGATAGTCATCAAACTTGCTGTAATACAGGCCTTTTTCACGCTTGTCAAGTATGCTCTTGAAATAAGCCCAGAAACCGGCTTTTCCGGGTTCCCAGCTTTTCAGGGATTCAGTAAATACTTTACAAGCTTCACTCAGATAATCGCTGTCATCCGTTATCTTGGTGGTTGTCTCAGCGATTATCTTTATCTTGTCGATTATCATAGCTGCAAGCTTGTTTTGCTCGGTTTTATAACGGATATCGTTGTTTGCTTTATAATAATAAGCGTTCTCGGCGATCTTGTTTACCTTTTTGATAAAATCGGTTTCGACAAATTTATTTTGAACGGACATAGTGACCTCCCATTAAAGAGCAAGTATATCTTTTATGAACTTTTCGGGATCCGATGTTTCGCTCATTGTGTTGATGGTGGAATTCATGTAGAACAGTGCCGATACATCGAACAGGCCTGAAATATCAGTATCATGATTGTACTGACCATAGACGATGCTTTCAACGGAAACATCGTCCTTGAATCTGTAGGCATAGGTAAGTGTCATAAGCATTATCATGGGAATGGGCTTGGTGCCGAAAGTGATGTCGGAATATATCTCATCATCGTTGTGTACATTCTCTATCATATCGGAAAAAAGTGAGAAATGGTCGCTGATAGTTTCGGAGAATGGGGTCGAAACTATGTGCAGGTCATACTCGAAACCCAGCTCATCTTTCAGCTTCGCCAGCTCGTCCATAAAGGTCTTTTCATTGGTGAAGCAGTTTGCGTGTTCCGGTCTGATGGCCGTGATGCAGATCTTTTCGCCCTTTGCAACAGTGTTTCTCATAGGAACAAGGATAGGAAATCTTGTTGCTTTCGGACACTCGAGGATAGGGTTCCGGCAGGGGTTTTCGTATTTGGTTTCTTTCAGACTGTTTGCGGGCTGCTGTGGGATAGTGAAAATAAAGTTCTTCATGAAAAGCTCGTCCTTTCTTTATTGCACTGCTGCCGCAGCTTTTTCGATGCGGTCAACAGATGTAAGTATTGCTTTGCTTATTGCTTGGGGAGTAAATTCCCTGACGTTGCAGCCTTTGCGTTCAAGCAAATCCTTTTGCTGTTCGTTAAGGGTTTCCTCGTCGCTTGCATGATTGATGTGGTTCCTTATGGACTTGACATAAATGTAATCGAACAATATGCTTCGCAGAACGTTTATATTGGTCTTGGCGTTTATGGTAACGCTCTCTTGATAATAATTATTCATTGTAATTGTTGATGCTGTGCGTATCTTCTTATCTATTGTAAGAAGCTTTTCCTGCTTTATATTCAGTATATCATAAAGTACAGGAATATTTTGAGATGTAAAAGTATTTATCATAGAGTCAAAATCTTTGACTTTATTATCGACACAGTACTTTGCTACCAGTTTTTGGGTTTTTGATATGTTCGGTAATGACGATGTGTTTACCTTGGACATATATCCTCGAAAGTCATTGCGGGATCCTTTTTTTATTTTGAAAAGTGCGAACATAATTTCTTTTAGATCGTTGCTGTATTGGTAGTCCCTGTTGATCTCAACAAATTTTTCTTTCATAGCTTTCTGAAATCTGCGGATACTCACATCGCAGGCACTGCTCATAAATTCATCATAGAAGATTATAGCATCGGTATTTTTTTTCAAAACATCTTTTGCATTTTTCTTTTTTGTATTGTTATAATATTCATCATCACAGATAAGTATCCGATTGCTGAAAATATATCTGGGTATCTTTTCAATATATATCGTTACAGCCTGCTGTATAAGATTGTTTTCAAGGCACCATTTTATCATTCTGCAATAGTCGATGCTGTTTGATGCGCCGTCAAAGAATTTGTTTTCAATGATGGGCAGCAGCTCACAGAGAATGACTATCTTTGTGTCGTCCGACTTTATGCTGCGCACGCTATCGATACAGGTGCGCATCGTTGTCAGAGTCTCATCAAGCTCGGTGGTGTTGCAAAGCTGCATTCTGTCAGTGAATTCGCTCATGCAGTTTATAAGCTCGGTCACATCTTTGTGAGTATCGCCCTTGAAGCATTCAGAGAGCTGATAGGATCTGCCTGTGTGAACAAACTCATTGACCGCATCGGCAAGCATTGTCAGCTCGGTAAAATCGTCCGTAGTCTGTATCATCGCAGAAGGGCCGTTTATATTCGAATAGAATGAAGCGGCAAGCTTGTAGCCTTTGTATTCAAGTATCTTGGCGAGAAGCTGGAGCATATTGGCAGATGTCCTTGTTCCCCCTGAGGTGTCGATATATATTTTATCGCCGGCGGTTATAAGGCCGCATATCTCACGGATAACTTCTCCCGTTTCCTTGAGGGTGTTTTCGTCGCAGTATTCCCTTACCGGGAAGATGACGTTATCGCTGCCGAGGATATCTTCCGCAAGGCCTTTGAAAAATTCAAAGGTCGTAAGCTCCGGCACCGCTTTGCATTTTTCTTTTTCCGATTTATATGAAAGTATGGGAATGATCCTGTCGAGCTTTTCACCCTCATCTTCCAGCTTTGATGCAAGAAGACGAAGTACGGGTTCGTTTGTCTGCGATGCGGTAATGCTGCCCGTCGAACAAAGCCCGTTTGTGGAATACAGACGTTTGGATGCAAAATTATAAAGACTTAGATAAGAGATAAGAATATTCATAATTATTTGTCCTTTCTGCTTGTAAAAATAATATCACTTTACGCATAATTTGTCAAATATTTTTGAAAGATCTGTTTGATTTTGTACTTTAAATGGTTATATCACATATCCGTGAAAAAATTTCCCCCAAAAACTTAATCTGCGAACAAATAGCGTGTTTATCAAGTATAATGACTTAAACGAAAAGGAGAAAAAGAGAATGTTTATAAATTTTACAAATCACAGATCTGAGTTATGGAGCAATGAGCAGCGTGAGGCAGCCGAAAGGTACGGAGAGATAACCGATATAGCATTTCCTTCGGTAGATCCTGCGTCTGACAGCGGTGCGGTGAACAGGCTTGCGGAGGAATATGCGGAGATGATATGCGGCTATGCTCCCGATGCAGTCCTTGTTCAGGGCGAAATGACACTGTGCTATGCCGTGATATCCCTGCTTCTGGCAAAAGGCATAAATGCAGTCTGCGCAACTACTGAAAGAGTCACATCGGAGAAGATCGGCCCGGAGGGAGAAACTGTGAAGGTATCGGAGTTCCGTTTTGTAAGGTTCAGAGGCTACGGATAATTGCTGCGATGATCGTGCTGACATATGTTGACATTTGGAGATTTATGTGATAAAATGTAATAAAACAATTTCTGCTTTAACAACAACTTGAAAACAAAAGCAAAACACAATAATTAAAGCGTGTATCATGCTGATATTTTTGTGTGCTTTTACGATACGGAGGTCGGAATATGGCTGAAAACAAAAACATACTTGCATTGTATGACTGCCGCAGCAAGCAGGAATACATATACCGCACGAACCGTGTACAGGAGATAACAGGAGCGTCCGAACTTTTATCTTCGCTGTTCAAGGATTTTTTCACGGAAGAGAATACCCGGTTCCGCATCAAGGGAAACTGGCATGAAAAAGCGGTCGGCGACTTTATCGGAAACTTCAACAGCAGCGGGCTTGATGCAGAGGTAATATATGAGGGCGGTGGAAATCTCTGCGTTATTTTCAGGGACAGGGAGACCTACATAAACGTGAACAAGGCACTTTCAAGGCAGGTGCTTGAAAAGACCTATGCAGTAAGTATCATTGCCTCGGCAGCAGAGGTCAGCGGAAATTTTGTCAGCGACAGAGCAAGGCTTTATGCTGAAAATGCCATGCAGAAAAATCTCGGCTCATATCATATTCCCTGCAATGTGCTTCCATTTACTCAGGTTGACAGGCTCACATATCAGCCAATAGTAAAAAAGATGTCCGGAAAAGAATACACAGCCGAAAGCATAAGAAAACAGAACAAATATAATGAAATAAAAAAGAGCACCTTGTCTGACAACAGGGAAATACTTCAGAATGAATTTGATGCAATGACCGAAAAGGGAACAGAAAGTCTGCTTGCCATCATTTACATCGACGGCAACAACATGGGCAGCAAGGTAAAGAAAGTCACCGAAAAAGTGACGGATTATACCTCAGGAGTTAATGCGCTGAGAGGCTTTTCGGAAAAAACAAATCATGATTTCGTGGAAAATCCCATAAGGGCCATTGAGGATAAGCTGACTGTGCTTTCCGCTTCAGAAGCAGATAAAAAGAACCGTTACTCTTACCGCAAGGTAATAAGCGGCGGCGATGAGATAACCATTGTCTGCAATGCTCATGCCGTTCCCGATATCCTTGATGCGTATTTTGAAACGCTGACAGCAGACAGCAATAATTCCGCCTGTGCAGGCGTGGCGATATTCCACAGCCATGCTCCATTTGCAGATGTGTATGAAATAGCCGAGCAAAGCTGTGAGATGGGCAAGGCGCTTTCTCATCTGGAGGGAAATGAAGATAAGAATTATATTGATTTTCATTACTGCCATGCGGGAATAACCAATTCCCTTGATGAGATAAGAAACCGCCAGGAAGCAAAATACACAGCCCGTCCGTATGAATACGGCACAGACTGGAAGGAGTTCAGGAAGATAGGTCAGCTCCTTAAAGGCATAAACCGTTCCGATGTAAAGGCGCTGGGTGAAGCTATAATAAAAGGCGACTCGTATTACAAAACGGAGCTTAGAAGGATAAGATCACGCAAGAAAACAGATATAAATGAGAACGATCAGAAGCTCAGGAACATGATCTTTGATGTTTCTATCGTATATGATCTCTGGTTTGACGGTGCGGAGGTGGATAACAATGAGTAAGATATTTATTACTCTTAGGTCTGACCTGTGTGCGGCAGGCGGCGACGGCTTTTCATCTGTCATTGATACCGATGTGAGCTATGACAAATACGGCTTTCCCGTTATCGGGGCAAGAAGGCTCAAAGGCTGTCTCCGTGATGCCGCAAAGCTCATAGGCATGGGGTCTGTGGATGAAATATTCGGCACAGCGGGAAGCGATAAAAACGGCAGTCTGAAAATTTCAGATGCCCACATAAAAGGATATGAAGAGCTGAAGAGGGAAGCTGTTTCTTCAGGGCTGAATGCGGAAGAGGTCATTTCGCTTTTCAGCTATACAAGAGCTGCTACCCGGATAGAAAATGATACCGCCATGGATAACAGCCTGCGCTTTACCAGGGTCGTGAAGCATTATTCACCGCTGACAAATGATGAGACTGTGTTCGAGGCGGAGGCGGATATTGACGAAAAATATAAGGACGATCTTTCGGATATATGCAGGGCTCTGAGAAATATCGGCTACAAGCGCAACAGGGGATACGGTGCGGTGAAATGCCGCTTTGAATTTGAAAAGTCCCTGACCCGCCCGAATGAAAATGTCAGCATTACAGGTGAAAATGCAAGCATCACATACCTTATCAGGCTCAGGGACAATGTAATGCTTCCCTCATCTGCGTCGGACGAAACGGCTGATTTTATCCCGGGAACATCTGTGCTGGGATTCTTTGCAAACGAGTATCTTAAAACAGCTCCTGCCGATGAAAAGTTTGAGGATATCTTCCTTAAAAATAATGTTTCGTTCTCGAACCTCTGTATATCCGATGAGGATATGAAAGAGTATTTCCCCGCACCTGTCATTCTCGGAAAGATAAAGGGTGAAGAGGGAGCATTCAACATAGTTACCTACAGCAATGAGGACGGCAAGATAATCAAGCCTGTAAAAAGCGGCTATTCCTGTTTTGATTCGGTCATAAAGAAGCCGCTTACCGAGACGGTATATCACCACACAAGGGGAGAAGAGGCAAATCTTTATACCCAGACAAGCCTTTGCAGCGACCAGTATTTCAGAGGGACCATTACAGGACGCAGCGAATATATAAAGCCCATATATGATATACTCACCCATTCCACTCTTCGCTTCGGACGCAGCAAGACGGCACAGTATTCAGCCTGCGAGCTGGTCAGGGCAGAGGTCTCTTCGAGCTCCGAAAGTATAAAGAAAATAAGGGCAGGCGAGAGGTTCATCGTTCTGCTGCTTTCAGATGTGCTCATACCCGACGGAACAGGCGGTTACGATATATCCGTTCAGGGGCTGCAGAACGCTGTGGGACACGGAATAGAAAAGCTGGAATGTGACAGGGGAGAGAAAATCAAGCGTTCGGCTCTCCGTTACAGGATAATAGCGGGCTATAACAGCAAATGGAATATCCAGAAGCCGCAGATAAGGACCGTAGCTGCAGGCTCCACTCTTGTTTTCAGAGCGGTTTCGGATATGAAGCTTCCTGCCGTATTTACTGTAGGCGCAAAAACAGGCGAGGGCTTCGGACGGATAATGATATGCCGTCCCGAGGATTTTGCCGAAAGGTCTGTCAAGGCACAAAAACAGCTGAACATCAATGCAAAGAACGGTGAGCTTTGCAGGCTCATCAGCAGAAACAAGGCTGTGGAAGATATGAGATCGGAAGCAGTAAAATTTGTTGCATCGTTTGGCAAGAAAATGAATTCTGCACAGATCGGACGATATGCAATGATGGCAAAACAGGCAGAGGATCTGCGTGAATTTAAAGCAATGACTTCAAAAATAAAGTGCAATAAATCAAATGCTTTTATAAATGATGTCATTAACAAAAGCAAAGCAGAGCATTACAGAGATGATCTGTGGAGAGAATATATGCTCACTATTCTTACGCTTATGAAGTACAGTAACAGGGAGGAGAAGGGCAATGAGCAGGATTAAATATTTCAATGTAGTATTCAGACTTGCTTCTCCGCTTGCTGTCGGTTCGGGAGAAAATGCAAATACGGACAGCGATGTCATTCTGGACAGCCGTGGAATGCCTGTCATTCCCGCAACGGCGCTGGCAGGCGTTTTCCGTCATTTCCTTTACGAACAGGGAAAAGCCGGTATTCTCTATGTGAACGGAAATGATTTGGCGGAAAGCAGGATAAGATTTTATGATGCCGTGCTTATCTCCGACGAAGCTTTTACCACGGTCAGGGATTCTGTGAAGCTGGAAAGGAAAGTCGGTGTGAAAGGCGCTAAGTTTGATTTTGAGGCTGTGGAAACAGGCGTTGACTTTAATTCCCTGATAGAGCTAAATGATGCCGATGAAGCTGCTGAGGATATCCTTAATGCGCTGAGCGCAATAGATGTGGGATATCTCCGTGTAGGCTCAAAGACCTCCAGAGGATACGGACAGCTGAAGGTCATTTCCGTTAAGGAGGCAGAGTTTACCCTTCCCGATGAAAAGGACAGCTGGCTTGACTTTGACGGTTTTGACCGCAATAACAAATGCTATAAGGAAACAGCTCTTCCCGATATCGGCCACAGCTTTATCAGGATAAAAATGAAGCTCAGGCAAAACGGAGCCATATCCATAAGAAGCTATACCGTGAAAAATGCCGATGATATCGCTTCTGCCGATTATGTGCAGCTTTCGCTGAAAAACGGAACGCCCGTTATTTCGGGAACATCATGGGCAGGCGCATTCAGGGAACGTTTCAGACGGTTTGCCGATGATACCATGACCAAAGAACTGTTCGGCGATGTTGACATAAATAAGGGAACACAGAAGAAGTCATTTATCTATTTCAGAGAAAGCATGATAAGCGGCGGTGAAATGAAAGTCATCACCCGAAATTCCGTTGACCGTTTTACCGCAGGCACCAGGGACGGTGCGCTTTATACGGAAAGGACCTGCTACAACGGCAGCTGTGAGCTTGATATATTTATCAAGAAAAAAGATCTGACAGAAGCTGAGAAAAAGACTGCATATCTTTGCGCCGTGATATGTGACCTGAACAGGGGATATCTTGCTGTGGGCGGACTTACATCTGTGGGAAGAGGAATGTTCACAGTTGAAAATATCACCATAAACGGTACAGACGTTACCGACGCACTCAGAGCCGAAGATGTGCCCGCAATGGCAAAGGAGGCATTGAAATGATAAACAGGAACTATATAGCCGCATCGGGAACCGACGAAGATGTGAATGCGGTCATTGACCGCTATATAAGCGGCGGAAATATGATACTTATGTTTACAGACAGGTTTGAGTGCAGTCCGCAGAAAAGGATAGAGGATACTGCCCATCTGCTGGAAGCAAGGATATTTACCGAGGAGGCAGAGCTGAAGATCATGCGCCCCACTATTGCCGACGTATTCGGCTGGAGGCTTATTGACGATACAAAGCTTTCCCCCGATGACTATATCACTGAGGACCAGTATCTTGATATCAATGAAAAGCTGAGCAGTGGAACATCATATACCGCTGTCGGCGGCGGAAGATATACCCTCCCTATCGGGAATGCCGAAAAGCTTCGGATACATAATTACATTTCCTATGATGAGCAGGGAATAGCACAGATAACCGATTTCCGTGCAGTGAAATATCTTGGAAAGGGTGAAGAATAAGTGAGCAACTTTATTGCAGATCAAAGAAACGGAGCAGTGAACCCATATAATTTCGTTTCGCTGGGAAATGGAGTGGAAAGGAAAGCTCATAATAATAACGATAACGATAACTGTAACGGTAATATTTCGGGCGTGATACATTGTTCTCTGACAAATGCCACTCCCATAGCCCTCCCCGATATGCCGCTTTGCAAGACCGAGACCGTGTTCAATAACGGAAAAAAGGAAGAGCACAAAAAAGCACCGTTCTTTAAGGCAGACGGTAAGCCTGTCATTGCGGGAAGCGAGATACGTGGCGTTATACGTTCCGCATATGAAACCCTCAGCAACAGCTGCTTTTCCGTAAACAACAATAATACCCTTTCGGCAAGAAGCGCCGATATAAGAAGCCCCGGTTTGCTGCGCTATGAGACGGGGGATAAAAATTGGCATCTTTACAAAGCAGACGCAAAGAGGCTGGAATATGACGGCTCCGATGATTTCGATGAAACGTCGGATACCTTTAAGAGAACATGGCTGAACAAAGAATACAAAAATAAAAAACCGGTCTCCAATAATAAGATACCTGTTTCCTATAAGTTCAGCACCACCTTTGAGGAGGTCATGGCAGAGGAGCTTGACCTTGCTGTTGAGGACTATAACACCGTCTGCGACATTTATGTAAAAAATGATACCAAAACCTTTGGACCTAAAATAAAGGACTACATCATAAAGCCTAAGAAGGACGGAAAATGCTATCCTGTTTATTACAAGTTCGTTGATGAGGGAAAAAAGTATGTCTGGCTCTCACCTGCACAGATATCCCGTTCAGTGTTCAGAAAAAAGGTGGATGACCTGCTTGATTCCTACAGTCACTGCACGGATACCCATAATGTGTGCGAGGCCTGCAATCTGTTCGGAATGATCGGCAAAGAGTGTGAACCTTCTGCCATAGCTTCAAGGCTGAGATTTACCGATGCAGTGCTTTGCGGCAATGCCAAGCTTGCCTATAAGACCCTTAAAGAGCTTGCAAGCCCGCATATTTCCTCTGTTGAATTTTATTCCACAGCACCGAATATGAAAAAAATGTGGAACTATGATACAAGGGGAGTAAGTCTCAACGGCAGAAAGTATTATTTCCACCACTGCGGCGACTGCACAACAGCTGAGAAGACAGGAAGAAACCTTACTGCGGAGCTTATTGAAAAGGGTGCGAAGTTCAGCTTTGATATCTTCTTTGATTCCCTGACAGAAAAGGAGCTCAGCCGACTTGTATGGACCCTTGCGATCGGCGAAAACAAGCCTGACGGTCATCAGATGCACAAGCTGGGCCACGGCAAGCCGCTGGGTCTGGGAAGCGTAAAGATAACGGTGGATTCTGTGGAAAAGAGAAGCTTTGACAGTGAGAAAATGACCTTTGCCGATGAGAAGCTTAACGTGGAGACTTTCTTTGAAAATGTGCCGTTTGATGAAAATGAGACGTATTTCAAAGAATACATGGCGATTACCGACTTCAACTATCTCGGAGGAAGCAAGGTCGCATATCCTTACGGAGATGACTGCCAGGGCAAAAAGACATCAGCAGGCACACTCACCTGGTTCAAGGCAAATCACAATGACGGAAAACCGATAAATGCAGGCGATACATGCTTCGTTACATATCATCTGCCCAAAATAACGGATAAGAACAGGCTCGTGCTTCCCGCACTGATAAAAAACAGCGGCGGACAGGGCGGAAATAATTACAGTAAGGGCAAAAGCTATAACAGCGGCAGTGAGCCAAAGGGTCAGATGTCATACGCCCCTCAGAAAAGCGGGCCGACCTATGCCGAGGTGCAGTGCCCCGCCTGCAAAAAGAAAATGAAAAAGGAAAAAAACAAAATAGCCACGAGGGTCACTGTTGAATGTGAATATTGCCATAAGAAATTCAAGGCCTCATACTGATACGGGAGAAAGCAATGTTATATCAGACCGATATTTACACATCAGCAGCCGATATATCCGATGTTAAGTCGGATATATCGGTAAAGATACACGGTGCGGCAATGAATGCCATACCAAAGGAATACGCAGCCGAAATGCACAAAAAGGGATATCACCCCTTTTCGGTATTCACTGTTGATACGGGCAGCGGGCTGCTGATAAGGGTCTCCGCCCTTACCGATGAGGCGAGGGTTATACCCGAAACGCTCAGCAGTCTCAAAAGCATAAGGGTGTACGGCGCAAAGGAGCCGATAAGGATAAAAGGCTGCGAAAGCGCCGACCCCATAAGCGCCTCCGATGGGGAGAGGTTTATTGACGAAAAAAGCTGCACGCTTAAAATAGTGACCCCCGCTATGATAAAAACCAAGGGCAGACCCTCGGCTTCTCCCGATATATGCGGTTATTTTCAGTCGGTGGTAAACAAATACAATACATTTGAAAATGAAGATATCTCATTTGAGGAGTTCAGGGAAGCTTTTGAAAATGCCTTTTACGGGGATTTTCACCTTGAAAGCACGGAATATAATGTCAGCGGGAACATTTTCCCCGGAACAGTGGGTTCATGCAGGCTCATTTTCCCGAAAGACAAGCGGCAGAATACCGTTCTGCGCAGAATGCTTGCTTATGCTTCATACAGCGGCATAGGCGGAAAGACAGGTCAGGGCATGGGCGGTGTAGTCATTATGTAACGGTATGAAAAAAAGGTTGACAGGCTTTTGTTTCTGCGGTATAATATAGCTATAGGGCAAACTCAGGTGTTAACAGTTCGTTAACAATATATTTGACGACTTTCCGTTCATAAACTTCTGTAAATGGCTTAGATACGTCATTGTTTATGAACACCTGTCTGACCTACCCCTGCCACCGTAAGGTGATTGAAACGCGAGATCATGGAGGGGTCACTTACGGGGGTAATAGTCTGACCTACCCCTGCCACCGTAAGGTGATTGAAACGGTATATCCTTCTCTGAGCATCTGCAGAGAAAAGGCGGTCTGACCTACCCCTGCCACCGCAAGGCTATTGACCTAAAAGCCCAAGGCTGATGAGCCTTGGCTCATATCTTTAAACGGAAAGGAAGCGAAAAGCCATGGAATTTGATTCCGAAGTTATTTTTCTTATTGAAAGCTGAGTTACGTCAAACATAAACCGAAAAAAAAACAATACCGGCATTTATATCATTTGCTGCGGCTGTAAAAGGCGGCAGGTGATATAAATGCCGGTATTTTTTTTTGAAAAATATCAGAAAAAAACTTAAATCGCTTCTTTTTTCGCTGTTTATATAATGTAAGAAAAAAACAAAGACACATGAAAGAAGGAATTTACATGAGAACATCAGATAAGAAGTTTGCACTGGCACTTTGCGGCGGCGGAGGAAAGGGTGCTTATCAGATAGGCGTATGGAAGGCGCTGGCAGAGCTGGATATGACAAAGAATATTGAAGCTGTTTCAGGAACATCTGTGGGCGCACTGAATGCCGTTCTGATAGCGCTGGGAGATCTTGAAAACGCTCAGAGGATATGGAAGAGCATAAGACCCGAAACACTTTTATCGGTGGATACCTCGGACGGACAGGGAATGTTCACACGTGAGGGACTGACCGAAATACTTGACTCCGTAGATCTGACCGCTCTTGCACACAAAATGGACGTTTACATCAGCGCATACGACGTTTACAGGCACTGCACCGTTTACAGAAGGATAAACAACATGACCCGAAGCGAAATGACAAGCATATTACTGGCATCATCGGCTATCCCCATCGCATACAGCTCAGTGGATATAAACGGAAGCACATATATCGACGGCGGCTTCAAAAGGACAGGCAATGCTCCCATACAGCCCCTTTATGACAATGGCCACAGAAATATATTCATTGCAGCTCTGGACAACAAGTTCAATATCAACAATATTTCCGACGGCATAGGACAGCACGTGGATATCGCCAACAAATACCCCGGAGCAAGATTCACCGAAATAGTTCCGCTTGAACCTCTTGGCAATGTTATCTCAGGCACATTGAATTTCAACATCGGCAAGGTCAGGGATAACATCAAATCGGGATATGCGGACACAATGAAAGAGTTAAAAAATGAGGAGGTCTATATCATGAGAAACAATTATACAAAGATCAACTTTACCATCAAGAAAAAGGTATCACAGCTGTTTGGCAGCGCAAGGGAATTTGAAGAATTTATAAAAACCGCAAACTTCGGAAGACCCAATCTTAAAATGTCAACGCTGGGAGGAAAAATATTCTACGAAAATATATGTGAGATCTACGGATGGAAAATTCAGCAGCATAACATTGCACTGGGAAAGTTTCATTACAGGATCCTTGATAATAACGATATGCGCCAGGCGTGGTTTACAGATCCGGAAGATTTTTTAGCAGCACTGGAGGACTACGAAACATCAAAGAAGTTTGATTACTAATACTAATCTTCAATCAACCTACAGACAAATCCTCGGCTGAAATAAGCTCATTCTTCGTCAAGCTCCCTTGCCGGGCGACAAGCCCGCCTGCAGTCACTTTCCTAGACTGGTTTTATTTCATCTGTCGGCTTTGTCTATAGAACGATTAAAGATTAGTATAAATTACCCAAAAGTGCAGTTGTCTATAGCTAACTCGTTGTATAGCCATACGAATTGATGTTAAATAGCATTGTTTTTTATTGACAAAACCCGAAACAGACACTATAATGAATACATGAACAGATGTTCATGTATTCATTATAGTAAAGGGGTGCTCAGCATTGTTTATTGAAATAAACGATATCAGAAAAAGCTATGGCAGCGGGGAAAGCAAGGTAGAGGTACTTAAAGGAATAAACATTGGCATAGAAAAGGGTGAGTTCTGCGTTCTTCTCGGCCCTTCGGGAAGCGGCAAATCCACACTTCTTAACATCATAGGCGGAATAGATGACGCTGACTCGGGCTATATTTCCATAGACGGTGAAAAGACAGAAAACATGAACGAACGCTCACTGACGGAATACCGCAGAAAGCATCTTGGCTACATATTCCAGATGTACAATCTTATACCCAACCTTAACATAAAGGAAAACGTTGAAACAGGCGCATATCTCAGCGACCACCCTCTTGATGTTGATGAGATACTGAAAACTCTCGGACTGTATGAGCATCGTCATAAGCTTCCTTCTCAGCTTTCGGGCGGTCAGCAGCAGCGCTGCTCCATCGGAAGAGCTATTGTAAAAAATCCCGATATCCTGCTTTGCGATGAGCCTACAGGTGCGCTGGATTACAACACTTCCAAAGAGATACTCAAGCTTATTGAGACTGTAAATCAGAAATATAACACAACTATCATCATGGTAACGCACAATGAGGCTATCAAGGACATGGCAGACAAGGTCGTAAAGCTTCGTGACGGCATGGTTAGAAAGCAGATAATCAACGAAAAGAAGCTTTCAGCCGAAGAGCTTGACTGGTAAGCGGAGGTGTGCAGATGAAAAATCCACTTAACAAGCGTCTGCCCCGTGAGCTTGCAAAGGACGCTACCAAATACATTGCCATTTTTATAATGATGGTGCTGCTCATATCCATATGCTCGGGTATGCGTGTTGGAAATGAGAGCCTGAAAAAAGCGTATTATGACAGCTTTGAGCTTTATAATATTGAGGACGGTCATGTTACCTTTGACAAGCCTCTTCCCGAAGAGCTGCGGAATACATTTGAAAGCAATATTGACTTGACATTCTATGACAATATGTACTTTGACGAAAAGACAGCCGAAACAGGGGCAGATATCCGTGTTTTCAAGCAGTCGAACGCTGTTAATACCCCGTGCCTTTTAAGCGGCTCTCTTCCTGCACAGGACGATGAAATAGCCATAGACAGAGTTTTTGCCAAAAATAACGGTATAAATATTGGCGATACTGTTACCCTCAAGGGAAAAGCACTGAAAATAACAGGCTTTATAGCGCTTCCCGATTACAGCACTCTTTTTGAGAGCAACACGGACTCGATGTTTGACTCCATCAATTTTTCCGTTGCTGTAATGACCGACGGCGGATTTGAGGCCATAGAAAGCAAAAATCTTAAATATAACTACGCATGGCAGTACAATACTCCCTATGCTGATGATACGGAGGCAGCCGAGCGCTCGGAAAAGTTTACTGACCTGCTCAGCGATGAGCTTACAGATTACGATGAGGCTATCGTTCAAACCCAGATAGATGCTCTTACCGATAAGCTTGAAAAGGCTTCCGAGGAGTATGCGGATATCTACAAGGCCTCCTTTGAGAAAAAGGTTGACGAGATAACAGCAGCGGCTGAAACAGGCGCTGAGGAATATGGCAAGCTTTACAAGGCAGCTATTGAAAAGAAGCTTACCGAGGTTTCAGAAAGCATTTCAAAGGGTGCGGAGGAATATGCGGCTCTTTACATGGCAACAGGCGAAAAGCCCTCTGCAGCCGATCTTTCCGTTCAGACAGATGATTTTACCTTTGGCATCATTGAGAACAGTGTGAATGCGATGCTCACCGGAAGTGAATACAGCGCTCCCGACGAGCAGGAGTTTGTTGAACGCTATATTGATACTGTCGAGAAGCCCAAAAAGTCCGACCTTTCTGTGGAAACAGATGACTTTGTGTTCGGAATTATCGAAAAGTCCGTTGATGCGGCTGTAAGAAATGAAGAGTACGACGGCCCCACCGAGGAGGAATTTAAGGACCGGTACCTTGATTCCGTGGAAAAGCCTTCAAAAGAGGAGCTTTCCACAGAGCTTGATGATTTCCTTTTCGGCATCATTGAGGACGCTGTCAGCGCTGAGATAAACGGCGAAGAATACACAATGCCCGAGGACGAAGCTTTTGAGGACGAGATAGATCAGAGCGATATCATCACTGTTGATGATTATGTTCCCAGATATCTTAATCAGGCTGTAAATTTTGCCATTGATGATATCGGCGGCGATGAAGCAGGCTCAATGGTAATGTGCTATATGATGATAGTTATTATCGCATTTATTTTTGCTGTCACTATTTCAAATACCATTGTCAGCGAAGCGGGAGTTATCGGTACGCTCCGTGCGTCAGGCTACACAAAGGGCGAGCTTATCAGGCATTATATGATACTTCCCGTAATAGTAACAGCTGCGGCAGGCGTTGTCGGAAATATCATCGGCTACACTGTAATGAAGGATTACTGCGTTGGTCTTTACTTAGGCTCGTATTCGCTTACCACTTATACAACAGTATGGGTTCCGTCCGCATTTGTACTTTCAACAGTTGTGCCTATCCTGCTCATGCTTGTGATAAATCTTACGGTGCTTACCTCAAAGCTCAAACTCAAGCCCCTGAAATTCCTGCGTCATGACCTGAAAAAGAACACAAATAAAAAGGCAATGCGCCTCAATACCAAAATACCCTTCAAAACAAGATTCAGTCTCAGGATATTCTTTACTAATCTTCCCGGATATATCGTAATGATAATCGGCATACTTTTCGGAGCGGTGCTTATAAGCTTCGGCGATATGTTCCCCAGAATGCTTGACCAGTATAAGGAAATTATTACCAATGATATGATAAGCAGCTATCAGTATATTCTCTATGATTATGAGGAGGCTGATGAAGTAACTGATATCCGGGCGGAAAAATTTGCAATGTCAAGCTATGATTATTCAAAGGAGGGTTTCCTTACTGACAGTATTTCCGTTTACGGCATCGAGAAAAACAGCAGATATATCCATTCGGCTATTCCCGAGGGCAAGGTGCTTATTTCTACAGGTATAAGCGAGAAGTTCGGCATCAGGACTGGCGACAGCATAGAGCTTGATGAAAAATACAAGCGTGACAGCTCATATACCGTTGAGGTAGGCGGCGTATATGATTACCAGTCGTCCCTTGCGATATTTATGAATCTGGACGATTACAACAAGCTTTTCGGCAATAGATCCGATTATTTCACAGGCTATTTCTCAAATGAGGAGCTTACGGAGCTTGATGATGACGATGTTGTTTCCGTTATAACCGCTGATGACTATACCAAACTTTCCGACCAGCTTACAGTTTCAATGGGCGGAATGATGGAACTTTTCAAATGGTTCGGAGCTATGTTCTTCGTTATCGTTGTTTATGTTCTCTGCAAGCAGGTCATTGAGAGAAACTTCCAGTCTATCTCGCTTACAAAAATACTTGGTTTCAGGAACAGCGAGATCGGCAGCCTTTACATAGTATCGACCTCTATAGCCGTTGTTCTGGGACTGGCGATTTCCGTTCCCTTCATTGATGTTGCTATGAGAGCGATTTTCAAAAGCTATCTTTACACCATGATGACAGGCTATTTCCCATATGTGATGAGCCCTATAACATATATTGTAACAGTTGCAACGGGAATTATCTGCTATGCGGTGGTGGCACTGCTCCAGATGAGAAAGGTATCAAAGGTTTCCAAGAGCGAGGCTCTCAAAAACGTGGAATAAGTTTTATACTAATCTTAAATCGCTCTATAGGCAAAGCCGACAGATGAAATAAGACCAGTCAAGGAAAGCGACCGCAGGCGGGCTTGCCGCCCGGCAAGGGAGCTTGACGAAGAATGGGCTTATTTCAGCCGAGGATTTGTCTGTAGGTTGATTGAAGATTAGTATTATATATGTAAAAAAACGTCCGTACCTGAAAAGATACGGACTTTTTTTCTGTATGTACTCACGGAAGCTTTCTTTTTTCTTCATGGCAGCATTTTGAACATTCCGAACAGCAGCCGCAGCAGCCTTTCTTTCGGGAGCGTATCATGTATCTGACTGCACATATCAGCAGAAAAATTATCAGCCCCAGAGCTATCCAGTCGGCAAAGTTCATTGTAACACCGCCTTATATCGCAAGAATAAGATTGCCAATGTTATAGACTGCAAAAGCTGCCAGCCATGCAACGGCGCACTGAATGAATACAAATGCAACTGCCGCAAAGGAGGAGTTCATCTCACGCTTAACGGCTGCCACAGCTGCCACGCAGGGGGTGTAAAGCAGGGAGAACACAAGAAAGCTTACTGCGGTCATAGGAGTGAACATTCCCTGCAGAAGTGCGGGAAGCAGGTCGTTGGAGGAAGCTCCCACCAACACAGACATGGTGGATACCACCGCTTCCTTTGCGGTAAAGCCTGTGATAAGTGCCGTGGATATGCGCCAGTCGTTAAAGCCGAGAGGTGCAAAAACAGGGGAGATTATCTTTCCGATAGCTGCCAGCATACTTTGTGAGCTGTCAGCAACCACATTCAGGCGGGTGTCAAAGCTCTGCAGGAACCAGATGATGATAGAGGCCGTAAATATTACCGTGAATGCCCTTGTAAGGAAGTCCTTTGCCTTGTCCCACATAAGCAGGCAGACGCTTTTGGGGGAGGGGAGACGGTAATTGGGAAGCTCCATTACAAAGGGGATAGGCTTGCCTTTGAACTTGGTATGACCAAGGATAAGGCCATAAATTATTCCGCAGATGATGCCGAAAAAGTACAGCAGGCACATTACCAGTGCGCTGTGGTTGGGGAAAAATGCCAGCGAGAACACAGAGTAAATGGGCAGCTTTGCACTGCACGACATATACGGTGTTAGGAAAATGGTCATCTTGCGGTCACGCTCGGAGGAAAGTGTCCTTGTCGCCATTATCGCAGGAACAGAGCAGCCGAAGCCGATTATCATAGGCACAAATGAACGTCCCGACAGACCTATTTTTCTCAGCAGCTTATCCATTACAAAGGCAACTCTTGCCATGTAGCCACTGTCCTCCAGTATGGACAGGAAGAAAAACAATGTGACGATGGTGGGCAGGAAGCTTAGGACGCTTCCAACGCCTGCAAAAATACCGTCAATGATAAGGCTATGTATAACAGGGTTCAGACCGTAGGCAGTGAGGGCACTGTCTGTAACGGCAGTCAGCTTGTCGATGCCGAGAGACAAAAGGTCGCTGAGAAATTTGCCTATGACCCCGAAGGTGAGCCAGAAAACAAGTATCATTATCAGCAGGAAAAGGGGAATTGCCAGATATTTGTTTGTAAGCACGCTGTCTATCTTGACGCTGCGGATATGTTCCTTGCTCTCGTGGCATTTTACCACTGTCTGGCGGCACACGTCCTCGATAAAGGTGTAGCGCATATCGGCAATGGCAGCGTTTCTGTCCATTTTCAGCTCGGTTTCCATTTCGGTGATGCTGTGTTCTATCATGTCCATTTCGTTGGTGTTAAGCTCCAGCATTTCTGTTATGGCAGGGTCAGCCTCGATAAGCTTTGTGGCGCAAAATCTTCTGCCAAGTCCGACTCTGTCTGCGTGATCCTCGATTATGTGGCATACTGCATGGATACAGCGGTGAACAGCGCCGTTGCAGTAGTCTATTTTCTGCGGAAGAATTTTCTTTTTCGCTGTTTCAACGGCTGTTTCGATAAGCTCGTCAACGCCCTCGTTCTTAGCCGCAGATATGGGTACGACGGGTATTCCCAGACGGTCGGAAAGTCCTTTGATGTCAATGGTTCCGCCGTTGTTTTTTACCTCGTCCATCATATTTAGGGCAAGTACCATAGGTATCTTCATTTCTGCCATTTGAAGCGTGAGATACAGATTTCGCTCAATGTTTGTGGCATCAACAATGTTGATTATGCCGTCGGGCTTCTGCTTTATAAGAAAGTCACGGGTGACTATCTCTTCGCCTGTGTATGGTCTGATAGAGTATATGCCGGGAAGATCAACAACAGTACAGTTTTTCTGCCCCCTTATCTCGCCGCTTTTTTCCTCAACGGTAACTCCGGGGAAGTTGCCTACGTGCTGATTTGAGCCTGTAAGCTGGTTGAAAAGCGTTGTTTTACCGCAGTTCTGGTTTCCTGCAAGCGCAAATACCATAAAATTATCATCCTTTCGGCTTATTATTCCTCAGTTTCAATGGGCATTACATCTATTTTCTGAGCGTCCTCAAGACGAATGGTAAGCTCATATCCTCTCAGATGTATCTCTATGGGGTCGCCCATGGGAGCGACTTTGCGTATCATTATCTTGGTGTGTGGGATAATGCCCATATCAAGCAGTCTGCACCGCAGAGCGCCCTCGCCGCCCACAGCTGTTATCACGGCTTCTTTGCCGATTGGAAGCTTGTCAAGTGTCATAGAATATGTATCCTTTCAAAAGTTTGGTTAGACTAATCTAACATTTGATGGTTAAAAAAATACGACCCTGAAAAGGGTGTATTTTTTATCAGCCTTTTATAAAGCTGCATATTTCCGAGAAATATCCCTTTGAATGAAGTATTTTCTTGGAAATATCAGCAGATGTTTCATCTTGGAAAATGCCGAAAACTGCCGAGCCGCTTCCTGTCATACATGAGCAGAGAGCGCCGTTTTGCAGCATGATGCTTTTGATATTCTCCACTTCTTCAAGGTCGGTGGCTGCTTCGAACGCATTATAGCAGCAGTGAGATATCTCGGTCATATCGGCTTTTGCAAATATCTCCTTGATATTGTGATGGGGTGGACAAAGATTTTTTGAATCCACTGCACTGAAAGCCTCTTTTGTGGAAATTCCGATGCTTCCCCTGCCTATAAGAACAGTTCCCGAAAGCAGCGGCAGGGGAGAGATCTCCTCGCCTATTCCCGTGCAGTAACCGCAGCCGCCCACAATGCAGAACGGAATATCCGCACCTGTCTTAACGCCGATATCGCACAGCTCCTGCAGTGAAAGCCCCGTGCAGTAAAGCTCGTTCAGTCCTTTGAGAACTGCCGCTCCGTCGGCGCTTCCTCCGCCCATTCCCGCCTGAGAGGGAATGCGCTTGATTATTGATATTCGCACATTGCTGCCGCTTATGCCTGTGTGCTCAAAAAAAGCAGCGGCGCACTTGTATGCAATGTTGCTTTTGTCGCATGGGATCGAGCTGTCCGAGCAGATTATCTCGGTTTCTCCCGTTATCTTTGTTATCTCTACAGTGTCGCAAAGGGAGATAGAGTGCATGACCGTTTCGAGGGTGTGATACCCGTCAGTCCGCCTGCCTGTGATATCAAGATAAAGGTTTATTTTCGCATAAGCATTCAGTGTAACACTGTCCATAGGTCTGCCTTTCAGAGAAATTTCCCCGAAATCGCCGCAGTGACGGTTTCGGGGCAGATCATTATTGCTTGTCCTGTTTCAGCTGTTCCACAAATTCTTTCATGCGTTCAGCCGCAGTCATAAGGTGCTTGAGCGAATATGCGTAGGAAATTCTGATATATCCCTCGCCGCAGTCGCCGAAAGCATTTCCCGGAACTACCGCAACATTGTGCTCATACAGCAGCCTCTCGCAGAATTCCTCGCTGGAAAGTCCTGTTGACTTTATGCTGGGGAACACATAGAATGCGCCCTTTGGCTCAAAGCAGTGGAGACCCATATCATTAAGGGCATTTACCAGCCATCTTCTGCGGATATCGTACTCGTTGCGCATTTTGACGATATCTGCATCGCAGTTGTCAAGAGCCTCTATAGCAGCATACTGGGAGATAGTGGGGCTGCTCATTATACCGTACTGATGTATTTTCAGCATCTGCTTGATAATGGGCTGAGGGCCTGCCACATAGCCAAGTCTCCAGCCTGTCATAGCATATGCCTTGGAGAAACCGTTTACGAAAATAGTGCGCTCCTTCATGCCGTCGATCTGGATAATGGAGCAGTGCTTTCCGCCGTATGTAAGGGAGCTGTATATCTCATCGCTGAGGATAAGGATATCCGTTCCGCGTATCACTTCTGCAATGGCTTCAAGGTCCTTTCTTTCCATAACAGCGCCTGTGGGATTGTTGGGGAAGGGGAGGATAAGCAGCTTTGTCTTGTCGGTGATCTTTTCACGGAGCATTTCGGGAGTGAGCCTGAACTCGGTCTCTTCCGTAGTCTGGACCGATACGGGAACACCGCCGCAAAGAGATACTATTGGGCCGTAGCAAACAAAGCAAGGCTCAACTATAAGCACCTCGTCGCCTGGATTTATGAGCGCTCTTATGGATATGTCGATACCCTCGGAGCCGCCTACAGTAACGATTATCTCGCTCTTAGGGTCATAATCCACGCCTGTGTTCTTATGTATGTTCCTGCTGATAGCCTCACGCAGCTCAACGATACCGGCGTTAGCGGTGTATTTGGTTTTGCCCTTTTCAAGAGCTGTAACGGCTGCCTGACGGACATTCCAAGGTGTCTGGAAATCAGGCTCGCCAACGCTCAGAGAGATGACATTATCCATCTGAGCGGCAATATCAAAAAACTTTCTGATGCCCGAAGGCTTCATATCTTTACATTTTTTAGCAATAAGTTTATCGTATTCCATCACGGAGAAACGAATCCCCTTTCATCTGCGGCTTCATTTTCGATAAAGAAGCCTTGTTCCTTATATTGTTTGAGCACAAAATGTGTTGATGTGGATATAACGCCGTCAATGCTGGACAGACGCTTAGCCACAAACAGTGCGATCTCCTTGTAATTTGTACCGCTGAGGGTAACTGCCAGGTCAAATGAGCCTGACATAAGTGTTACGGAATCCACCTCGTCGTACATCATAATGGTGCGGGCGAGCTCATCAAAACCAAAGTCCGCCTTGGGTGTTACCTTAACTTCTATAAAAGCAGTAACGGCGTTTTTATCCGCCAGTTCTTCATTCAAAATAACGCTGTAGCCCTTTATAACGCCTCTTTTTTCATAATCGGCAATACGTGCCGCGACCTCCTCGGGGGTAACACCGAGCATGACCGCCAGCTGTTCGTTAGAAAGACGAGCATTTCCCTTTAAAAGCTTGATAAGAGAATCCATGAATAATACCATCCTTTCTTTGCCGTGCCGCATCTGCGGGTAAGTTCACAGCTGTGTATCTGCGATATCTTGAGCATCGCAAAATAAAACACAAGTTAATTATACAATATTTTCATCGGTTTGTCTATAGTATTTTGAAAATTTGCCCCGATTTCGGCAAAATTATTGACTTGAAAGAAAAAAATTGCTATAATGATTATAAATACCTGCATACTGATTTTTGGGGGAATCATATGAAAAAGTTAGTTTCTCTGCTCCTTTGTGTCATAATGACAGTGGGCTTTTTTGGCACGGAGGTCTCGGCTGTACAGAAGATCGGGCTGACCAGAACTTCCATCACTCTTGAAGTGGGGGAGACAGCAACGCTGAAGCTTTCGGGTGCCAAGGGCAAGACCAAGTGGCGTATAACCGACGCAAGCGTGTGCAAATATAAAAACGGCATCGTTACAGCAGTCGGCGAGGGCAAGGCGTATATCTATGCCACCAACAACGGCAAGAAATATAAGTGTACAGTGACCGTTACAGCTCCCGAGAAAAGCATGACATCTTACGATCCCGACAGCTTTGACTCTGTTTTTTCAATGGAAATGGGAGAGCGTGCTCAGGTGGATATCATGACCACGGGCTACGGAAAGATAAAGGTCCGCAACGAGGACCCCAACATTATATCCGTTTCCTGCGGAACTGTCACTGACGGCAGCTTCACGCTTTATGTCGATGCAGAGGGCGTGGGAGTTGCAATGGTAACGGTATATGACAGCACCGACCCTTCGGAATATTTCACTCTGGGATTTGTTGTCTCCTCATGGGGTTCGGAGGCTCAGAACGATTTTTATACCGACACAAACGCTGACATATTATCTTCCGACGAATTTGTTGATGAGGTAATCCGCCTTGTCAATGAGGAACGTGCGGCGGCAGGACTTGACGCTCTTGAAAAGAACGACACTCTGTGCACAAATGCCGACAAGCGTGCAAGAGAGGTCGCAAAGAAGTTTTCGCATACCCGTCCCGACGGAACGAAGTGCTTTACTGCCATAACCATAAGCTTTACCAGTGCTGCGGAGAATATCGCCAAGGGTCAGACCTCTCCCGCTGAGGTAATGGACAGCTGGATGAATTCCGATGGCCACAGAAAGAATATTCTTTCTCCCGACTATTGTCAGATAGGTGTGGGGTATGACGAGGCATCGGGCAGCTGGGTGCAGATATTTACCGATTGATTTTACGGGCAGAAGAGGCTTTTCCAATATGCTGTTCGCAAAATGTTTCATTGATAAGAAATCATGAAGTGGTAATTGCAATATTTAAATGCAATGTTGAACAAGGGGAGCTTTTTGAATGGTGAAGCAAAGAAAAAAAGCAATATTGATATCTGTCATGCTGGCGATTATACTGCTTATCTTAATTGTTTTGATTCGGCTTTACCTTATTTCATCCGCAAAAATAACATGTTCTCAGATAGCTCAAGATATTTGCAGTGACCAAGTTACTTGGCGTGAGCACATCACCTATGAAATGCTGTCTGAAGATATCCAAGCAGTTGTTTCACAGGAAGAATTTGAAAGCAACTCTGATGATATAGCCTTTGGAATATACAAAAAGCTTGAAAATACGAGCTTTTGCGATAAGAAAAACTTTCCGGGAAGTACAGCTTATTGGAAGACCGATCCTCTCCCTGATATAATTGTCATTGAAGGCAAAAAATACGAAGTCGATTTTATAATTGATTTTGATGTAAATTGCCAAGCTTTTATTCCACACCCCGAAGTTGTCAATTTTAATTGCAGTATCAAAGAAATATAGTGGCAAATCATATTTGACAAATTCCGATTTGTGTGGCAGATAAGCCAACTGAACCAACTCCGGTATATAATTGATGGTGAAATATGAAAATAGATTATATCCATGAACCGACCGATCTGCAGTGCGGTCAGGCGGTGCTGGCAATGCTGCTGGGTACAACTGCCGAATATATCTGCCAATACCTTGACAATGACCGTGAGACAGACCTGCGTGAAATGAAGCGTGTGCTGACTGATCACGGCATAGGGTTCTCTCCCCAACGCAGGCAGGCACATACAGCTGCCGATCTTCCTCGCTGTGCACTGCTCAGTCTGGAAACGCCAAGGTGCTGGCACTGGTCACTGTATGCGGACGGCACTTTTTACGATCCCGAGCATGGCATTTTAAGTGATTTTCCTCAGTCAGACAGAAAGTTTTACTGGGAGATATTTCCCGAGACTGTCTTGTCAGAACGCACTTCGGATAATAATTTGGAGGAAACGATATGCGGGAGATAGAAGCATCTGAAACACGAAAATTAGAGAAATGCCTGCGGGCATTGGCTGAATATCATAACGGTGTCTCCGTTAATTTTAAAGGCGGTTATCCAAGCCGACCGTATGAGGAAACATTGAAGCTGTTTGAAGAGGCTTTGTTAAAAAAGAACTCTCACATAGTGCAGTGGAAGATAACGGTAGTGTTGTGGGCTTTTGCAAGATAGATATTTGCGGCTATGTCGGTAAGCTGGATTATCTTGTTGTGCTTAAAGAATACCGTGGCAAAGGATACGGCAAGGCTCTTATGGACTGGGCTATGAGTTCTTTTGACAGGAACGGTGTTCATCATATCGAGGTCAAGGTGGTTGATGGAAATGAAGCGATTCATTTATATGAAAAATACGGGTTTAAGATGAATGCGCATATTCTTGTCAATAACCGATAATTTAAAGTTTTTAATGCCCTTTGGGCTTAACTTATAAGATATTGAAAGGAAGTTTATTTTATGAGCATATTAGGAAGTCTTACATCAACCGATAAGAAAAAGCTTGCATTACTTATCCTCTGGCTGATAGCAGGTATCGGAATGGTTGTCATAGGCATTTTTGCCTTTATAAACCGTCAGCAGACAGTTGACGCAGTTTCGGGCGTGCTGGGTGTTTGTGCGCTTATCACCTGCATAGTAACAGCAGGTATCCGTTTTTCGCAGGCAAAGCTTATGGGTGGAAGCAAGTTCACCCTTGACTGGCTGCTGTGGCTTGCCATTGCTCTTTTGCTTTTTAACACAAAGATACTCCAGAAAATAGGCAGCTTCACCTTTATAATCATCGGAATAGTTGTTGCCTGTGAGGGCGCGAGAGCGTTTGTTTACGCTTTCAAGAACAGCGATGACAAGCAGTGGTATGTTCCCAGAATAATTTTTTCCATAATCATCACCATACTGGGCGTTGTAGTGGTATTCAATTCCGAAAAGATATTCAGAGGAATGACAGTGCTTGCTGTGGGCATATTCTTTATCGTTCACGGTCTTAATATCCTTAACGACTGGATAGGCAGAGCAAAGTATTTCCACTATTTCAGAGGAACCGAAGAATGAGTTCAAAGCAGGGAATAATCTTTGATATGGACGGTCTGATGATAGATTCGGAGCGTATCATAAACGACGCTGTGGTAAGGGCAGGGCATGATATGGGACTGGCGGATATCGAGCATATCAGCCTTAAAACCATCGGCACCAGCCATGACCACACCCGTGAGATCTACAGGGAAGCTTACGGCGACTTTGATTTTGAGCATCTTATGGACTTAAAGCACAAATATATCGACGAAATTATAGGGGACAACGGTTTTCCGCCCAAAAAGGGAATAACCGAGATACTTGAAAAGGTGACAGCAAAGGGATATGTGACGGCGGTAGGCTCGTCAACGAGAGAATGGGCAGTAAAGGAATTCCTCGGCAAGATAGATGTGCTGAAATTTTTTGACATTTTTGTCTGCGGAGATATGGGGCTTAAAAGCAAGCCTGCTCCCGATATTTTCCTTGCCTGTGCGGATAAAATGGGGCTTGCTCCCGCTGACTGCTTTGTGCTGGAGGATTCGATAAACGGCATAAAGGCAGCGCACGCCGCAGGAATGAAGCCTGTTATGATCCCCGATATGATTGCTCCCACTGAGGAGATAATGCCAATGCTATATGCGCTGAAACCGTCGCTCGTTGAAGCGGCTGAGCTTTTCTGAGGTGTTTACATGATACCCGATAATATTGAAGCCTATATCTTTGACCTTGACGGCACGCTGATTGACTCAAACGGTGTGTGGAAAGAGATCGACAGGCTTATTTTTGAGAAAAACAATGTCAGTCTTTCCGACACCGAGCTTAATGCGGCGGCTGCCATGAATTACAGCGATTTTCTCGGATTTCTGCGGTCATATGGCATTGCCTATACCCTTGATGAGCTGAAATCCGAGCTGGACGGCTATGCGGTCATAAAATACAGCAGCGAGATAAGGCTCAAAAACGGTGTCAAAGAATATGTTGACAAGCTAAAAAAAGCAGGGAAAAAGATATTTCTTGCCACTGCTTCCCCCGAAAAGCTTTACGCTCCTGTGCTGAAAAATAATGGGGTTTACGGATATTTTGACGGATTTGTTACCACGGAAGAGGCAGGAGCGGAAAAGGACTGCCCCGACATATATCTGCTTGCCGCAAAAAAATGCGGTGCGGAGCCGCATAACTGCGCCGTTTTTGAAGATATCTTCAGTGGGATTAAAAGTGCAAAGTCCGTAGGAATGTTCACCGTGGGAGTTTATGACAGCTGTTCCGCCGACGAAGCCGATTCGATAAAAAATGCGGCAGATATGTATATAATGGATTTTAAAGAGCTGCTTTGAGCGGCAATATGACTGATTGGAGATTTTATATTATGGATAAGCGTTACGCAGTTCTGATAGACGCTGACAATGTTTCGGAAAAATACATCAAGCCAATACTTGACGAGATATCCAACGAGGGCGTTATCACTTATAAGCGTATTTACGGCGACTGGACACGCCCTGCACTTGCTTCATGGAAGCAGGCACTTCTGAACCACAGCATTACGCCAATTCAGCAGTACAGCTACACCACGGGGAAAAACTCTACAGACTCCGCCATGATAATCGACGCTATGGATATTCTTTATTCCCATAATGTTGACGGTTTCTGCATAGTTTCCAGCGACAGCGACTTCACAAGGCTTGCGGCAAGGCTTCGTGAGTCGGGTATGCACGTTGTGGGAATGGGTGAAAAGAAAACGCCCAACCCATTTATCGCAGCCTGTAACAGGTTTGTTTATCTCGAAAACCTTGCACAGGGCGAGGTGAGCGATACTGCCGAGCAGGATAAGGACAAATCGGACGATGAAGTTCACGAGGTTGTCAAGGCAAAAACTATCAAGAATGCTATCTGTTCAATTATCGGCGAGGTCTCCGATGATGACGGCTGGGCATCTCTCAGCGAGGTGGGAAATATCCTGCTGAAGCGTTATCCCAGCTTTGATGTGCGAAACTTTGGCTTCCAGAAGCTGACACCGTTCATCAAGTCTCTCGGCAAATTCGAGATATACTCCATTCCCTCTGAAAAGGGCAATGTTAAGGTAATGTACGTCAGAGTAAAATGATACTGAAAGGAAGATCATTATGAAATACACCATTAAATCAGACAAGCTTACAGCAGTTATCGACAGCTTCGGTGCGGAGCTTTGCTCCGTAAAGGACGCATCGGGCAGGGAATACATATGGACAGCCGAGGACGTGTGGAAGCGCCATGCTCCTCTGCTTTTCCCATTTGTATGCAACACTGCTTCAAAGAAATATACCGTAAACGGCAAGGAATATGCTCTTTCCAACCACGGCTTCACCAGAGACACTGATTTCCCGACAGCTGAAAGCACTGACAGCGCTGTGGAGCTTTCATACAAATCCGATGACAGCACAAAGGCACATTATCCCTATGATTTTGAGTTTTCGGCAAAGTATTCGCTTTCGGGCAGCGTGCTGAGTGTTGCTCTCACAGTCAAGAATACAGGCAGTGAGGATATGCCTTTCTTCATCGGCGGACACCCCGGTTTCCTCTGCCCCTTTGACGGCGAGGACAGCACCTTTGAGGATTATGACGTGGTTTACGAGAAGAACGAGACCATCGTTCAGCACCTTGCTGACAAGGACATCACTGTTCTTGAAAACGGCAGCAAGGTACACGTTACAAGAGAGCTTTTTGCCAACGATGTTTTCATGAAGGATAAGCCTGCTTCCTCAGCTGTTTCGCTTGTCAGCGAAAAGAGCGGCAGAGCCGTGATCGTAAAGTATGATAACTCAGGCTGCATTGCAGTGTGGTCACCCTATGACGAAAGAGGAACATTTGTTTGCCTGGAGCCTTGGGCACAGGCTCCCGTTTACTGCTGCGACACCGAGGAGCTTACAAAGATGCCTCACGCACAGCACCTTGCAGCAGGCGAGACCTACACATTCAAATTCGATATCGAAATAAAGGAATAATTTATACAACGGTGCTGCGCTATGCAGTGCCGTTTTTAGGGTAAGGATATTATGATTAAACCTGAGATCGAAAGAAAATTTCTTATAAACCGGTCGGCAGAGCTGGACAGCCACTGCATCGCAAGGATCGAGATTGTCCAGACTTATCTTGTCAAGCCCGATCCCGATATACAGCGCAGGGTGCGTTCCATGACGAGGGACGGCGTTTGCCGCTACTATTACACCGAGAAAAAGTTCGTTAGCCCTATTGAACGTCAGGAAAATGAACGTGAGATATCCGCTGAGGAATATAATGAGCTGCTTTGTCAGGCGGACGATTCACTTGTGCCTATCATCAAAACACGGCGCATACTGCCCTATGAAGGACAGAATTTTGAGATCGACAGCTATCCCTTTTCCGACGAGCTTGCAACAATGGAGCTGGAGCTTGAAAATGCCGAACAGCACATCAGCTTCCCGCCCTTTGTAAGTATTATCAAGGAGGTAACGGGGGATAAGAGATATTCAAATGCAGTTCTTGCCGCCAATGGCTGCTTCCCTGAGAATTAAGCGGCGTTACGGAGGTCAATATGAAAAAAAGGATATTTGCCGTTGCCTGTGCAGCACTGCTTCTCACAGCCTGCGGAGCAAAAAGTGAAAACGCTTCGGAATCGGCTTCCGACAGCACTTTTGAAACGGAAAGCTCGAAGATCATAACCGATGATGTGTTTGAGGCGGCTTCTTTTGAGTCTGCGCAGTCCTCTGACGGTGCCTTTTCCGAGTATAATCTGGAGCTTAAAGGTGCCAAGGAAAATTACATGGCAATAATCCGCCGTGGTGAATTCGATGACGAAATATCGGTAACTCTGGAGAATAATCAGTATCAGAGCAGCAGCTTTGTGATAACTGCGCCCTCGGGCTATGAGCCGTTTTTCCCCTATACTCAGGCGCAGGCATCGACTATTGTGAATGTTATTTCAAATGATATCACTGACGATTATATCCCCGACATAATCCAGTTTACCTTTTATGTGACGCAGGAGGAGATAGACAAAGGCTCTGACCTGTCTTATTCTGTCAGCAGAATGTACACTATTGATGAAAACGGCGAACTGAGGGAGATAACCATTAAGGCTGATGACAGCGAGGGGGCTGACACCGAGAAGGATATTTCCGATATCCTTGACCAGGTGCACCTTTACCACACCGAGCCTGATAAGTTTATCTATGAAATGGTGGTAGATGATACCAATGTCTATGATGAAAACGGCGAACTGAAGCCTATCGGAGACCGTGTTACCCTTAAAACGCTGACCTTTGACTACAGCGTTCCATGCTTTGTGGCAGGCGAGGCGGAGATATCCGAGGATGACCCACTTTATTTCGGATATGCCTACTGGGCAGCTGCCAACACCGAAGCGCAGTATTTTATCATGACCACTTTCAACATTACCGACTGGGAAAATTATGTTGAAAAGACAAATGACGCAACAGGCAGCTCGGAGTATTATTTTAAGATAGATGACAGCAGATTTAAGTCGGTCGATGACCTGCTGCCCTATCTGGAAAATGTTTTCACCGCCAGCACCGCAGAGCGCATTTTCAACGATGCGCCGCAGAAATACTGCGATATTGACGGCAGCCTCTACGGCATTGCAGGAGACGGCGGTATGGACTTTACCCTCGGAACGCTTACCTTTACCGATGTTGAAGTATCGTCAGACAGAATGATATTCCGTTCCCGTCAGGAAAAATATACCGAGGACGGCGACCCTGCGGGATATACCGACGGCGGCAATTTCGTTATCACAAAGCAGCCCGATGGCAGCTGGAGAGTGAGCCAGTACAGATATCCGTATTCAAACAACTGACAGGAGGTATCTTATGAAACTTTTTATTATCCGTCACGGCGACCCCGATTACACCATTGACTCACTTACCGAAAAGGGCAGAAAGGAAGCGGCGCTGCTGGCGGAAAGACTTAAAAATGTTAAGATAGATCATTTCTACGTATCTCCGCTGGGACGTGCCCAGGCGACGGCTAAATACACCCTTGACGCTATGGGCCGCACAGCTGAGACCTGCCCGTGGCTCCGTGAGTTTGATGCTCATGTCAAAGATATCCACACAGGCGAGGAACGTATCCCGTGGGATATGCTTCCCGAGGACTGGACGAAGATAGCCGATTATTACGACAAAGACAAATGGTATGATGTTCCCCAGATGGCTGAGGGTCACGTTATTGACGAGGCGAAAAAGGTATATGACGGCATTGACGGCATACTGGCACGTCACGGCTATGAGCGTGATGGCAACATCTATAAAGCTGTGAGACCCAACAGGGAGACTGTTGCGCTGTTCTGCCATTTCGGCGTGGAGTGCGTTATGCTGGGGCATTTGCTGGGAGTATCTCCCATGGTGCTGTGGCACGGATTTTGTGCGGCTCCCACATCGGTAACTGTGCTTACCAGCGAGGAACGCCGTGAGGGCAAGGCATATTTCAGAGTGAACACCTTCGGCGATACGGGACATCTTTATGCAAAGGGTGAGGAGCCTGCATTTGCGGCAAGATTCTGCGAAACATTTGATTCAGATGAAAGACACGACTGACAGACAGGGGGAACTTGAATGAAAATTCCGACCAAAAGACTTACCGCAGCGCTGGCGGCACTTATGATGTGCATTTCCTGTACTGCCTGCGGCGACAAACAGACTGATGATATCCAGACGGATACCTCTGAGATCGTCACTTCAGCTGCGAAGACTGAAAGCTCGGAGACTGCGGCAACTGCCTCAGATTTCTTTGACAATGAGGATTATGACCCGCTTTCCGATGATTATGACCCATACGGCGGCGGAGGGGCTGCCACTGTTGCGGAGACTTCTTTCAGGCTCGATACCGAGAATAAAACAGAAGAGGGATCCAAAGCAGTTTCTGTATCTGAAACGGAAAATAAGCAAAGCGATAAGACCGAGACTGTAGCGGAAACGTCAAAGTCCTCAGACAAGGCAGTCAGCAAATCTCAGTCAGAGGGAACAGATGCGCAGCTTACAATATCCGTTCCCAACGGCTGGAGCGACGGAACGGCGGATTATTCTCAGATAGACGGAACCGTTAAAAACAAAGGAAAATCGGTGGTTGACGGCTGGACAGCTGTTATATCGCTGGGCAGTGGTGCTTCCGTTGAGCAGTCGTGGAACTGCGACATTGCCGTAAAGGACGGAACATTTACTATTACCCCTGTGGAGCATAACCGCTCCATTGACCCCGGCGGAGAGGGCACATTCGGTTTTATCGTTAAAAATCCCGGCAAGATCGATACGGATAATGCAAAGCTAACATTTGGCACAAGCGAATATACCGCTGTCGGCGGAAATAATAACAGCGGAAATTCGGGCGGCACATCAAAGCCTGCTGCCAATCCTACCGCAAAGAAAGTACCTGAGCCAACTACCGATGACTGGCTCTCCGTCAAGGGCAACAAGATAGTTGATTCAAGCGGAAATGAGGTCTGGCTCACAGGCGTGAACTGGTTTGGATATAACACGGGAACCAATACCTTTGACGGCCTTTGGACCTGTGACCTGAACAGCTCGCTTTCCGAGATCGCAAACAGAGGCTTTAATCTTCTGAGAGTGCCAATATCCACTGAGCTTATCAACAGCTGGGCGGCGGGGGAGTATCCCACAGCAAACTTCAATCACGCCACTAACGACTATCTGGTGGGCATGAACAGCCTTGAGATATTTGACTATGTTATCGGTCAGTGCCGTGCCAACGGTATCAAGATAATGATAGATATCCACTGTGCCAAGACCGATGCCATGGGTCATATGAAAAATATGTGGTACGATGGCGATGTTACCGAAAAGGATTATCTTGATGCTCTTTCGTGGATCGTTGAGCGTTATAAGAATGATGACACTATCATTGCCTATGACCTTGAAAATGAACCCCACGGAAAGGCAAATGAAGATCCCCGTGCCAAGTGGGATTCCGGCAAGGACAGCGACAACTGGAAGTACATAGCCGAAAAGGCAGCAATGGCAGTTCTGAACGAAAATCCTCACGCCCTTGTAATGGTCGAGGGTATCGAGATATATCCCAAGGACATCAAGAAAAACGGTGATTTTTCGTCAACAAACCCTTCCGATTATTATAGTACATGGTGGGGCGGAAACCTCCGAGGCGTAAAAAACGATCCCATTGATCTTGGCAAGTACAACAGCCAGCTGGTGTATTCGCCACATGACTACGGTCCTGCGGTATATCAGCAGGAATGGTTCAAGGGCGATTACACATTCGACTCACTCAAAAAGGACGCATGGCAGGACAACTGGCTGTACATCTATGACACAAACACAGCTCCGCTGCTTATAGGTGAGTGGGGCGGATATATGAGCCAGCCCAATCTGAAATGGATGACATATCTGAGGCAGCTTATCAAGGAAAAGCGGATAAATCACACATTCTGGTGCTTTAACGCAAATTCGGGAGATACAGGCGGACTTGTAAAGGACGACTTCACCACCTGGGACGAGGAAAAATACGAGTTTGTAAAGGAAGTTCTCTGGCAGGAGGACGGCAAATTTGTGGGACTTGACCATAAGATACCTCTCGGAGAAAACGGTAAGTGCCTTGGTGAATAATGAAATTAAAAAGCTCCGAGTTTTTGTTTTAACTAAATTTTTGCAAAAAAAAAATCAGCCCGTATGGACTGATTTTTTTGTTACCTTAAAATTACTCAGCAGCAGCTTCAGCCTTGGGGCTGTTTCCGCCGTTCTTCTTTTCCTCAAGCCATACCCACAGAGGACCTGCGATGCAGATAGTGGAATAGGTACCTGAGATAAGACCTATCATCATGGGGAAGGAGAAGGAGATGATGGAATTTACGCCGTAAACCATTGCCACGATAGTTACTACCAGCATTGTTGCAATAGTTGTAACAGAGGTGTTGATGGAACGGGTAAGTGACTGGTTTGTACTGAGATTTGTAAGCTCTGCAAGGGAAAGCTTGTCCTTGTAGAGGGTATTGTTTTCTCTGATACGGTCGTAGATAACGATGGTATCGTTGATGGAGTAACCGAGGATAGTAAGGATAACTGCCATGAAGTTTGCATCAATTTCCATACCGAAGATAACGAATGTGCCGTAAACAACGATTATATCATGGAAAAGTGCGATGACAGCGCAGATGCCAGCCAGCCAGCCGCCGATGTTCTTGAATCGGATAGCGATGTAAAGGATAAGAACGATAGCCGCAAATACTGCCGCAACAATACACTTCTGGAAGAATTCCTTACCGGAAGAAGGTGAAACGTCGGTGGATTCTGCCATCTGGAGACTGTTATCTGCATATTTCTCTTCAAGAGTGTCATTGAGGACGATCTGCTTGTCAGCAGTCAGACCCGAATTTGAGAGAAGAGAAAGCTGAATGTTATTCTTTCCTGTGTTAAAATCCGTACCTGTGGTAACTTTTACCTGAATGCCGCCCAGAGCCTCTTCTGCGTCAGCCGCAAAAGCATTACTGTCGATATCTCCCTCATAAAGATAGGTGATAAGAGTACCGCCCTTGAACTGGATATCAAGCTTTGCGCCAAAGATAAATGTTGAAAGAATGCTGAAAATGACGATAATGCCTGAGATTATAAAATAGATTTTTCTATTCTTTATATAATCGAACTTGAATTTTGTCTCACTCATTTCTTAGCACCTCCGTAAAGCCTTGGATTTCTGAATGCCTTGAATCCTGAAAGGGACATAAGCATGAGTCTTGAACAAAGAACGCCGAAGAACAGGTTAAGGACAGTACCTGTAAGGAGCGTAAATCCGAATGAGTAGATCGTACCTGCGGTCGAAGGACCGAACATAAAGAATACAAAATGAAGTGCCTTGGAGCAGATGCTGTCGGGAGTTCCGAATGCACCCATGAGTATGATAGCTACCAGGATCATTGTAACGTTTCCGTCAAGGATCGCTGAGAACGCACGCTGATAACCGCTGTTGAGAGCACCGTCAAGAGTCTTGCCGTTGGTGATCTCCTCTTTGATTCTTTCGGCTGTGATAACGTTTGCGTCAACGCCCATGCCGACTGCAAGGATAATACCTGCGATACCGGGAATTGTAAGAATGCTGCTGTCCTTGAATCCAAAATAGCCTGAAACGAATGCCAGTGTTCCTGCTACCTGACCTGCAAGGGAGATAACTGCAACCATACCGGGAAGCTTATAAACAGAGATCATGAAGACAGCGATAAGTGCAAATGAGATAAGACCTGCAACTACCATTGCTTCCAGAGCGCCCATGCCAAGGCTGGGGGATATGGTAGAGAAGCTTGCTGTAACAAGCTTGAAGGGGAGCGCACCGGAGTTTATCTGGTCTGCAAGCTTCTTTGCGCTGTCGGCGTCAAAGTTACCTGAGATAGTCGCATTACCGTCACTGATAACAGCGTTAACGGTAGGAGCGGAAATATAAGTATCGTCCATCCAGATGGAAATTCTGCCCTGCTCCTGATAAAGTCTTGCTGTGGCATCAGCAAATTTCTTTGCGCCTTCATCTGTAAGCTTGAGGGCAACCATCCACTGTGTTCCCGAAGAGCTTGACTGCTCATATGCGGCATAAGCCTCGGAAACGTCCTTGCCTTCAAGGATAACGTTCTCGGCGGTAACGCCTGAGGGATGATTGTATTCATCAAGCTCAAGACCTTCTCTGAAAGTAAGCTGTGCGGTCTCGCCCAGCTCCTTTACAGCAGCTTCGGGGTCGAAATCCTCCTCGCCTTCCTTCCAGGGGAAGCGGACGATTATACGGTCATTGTTGTAATCAACATAAGCCTCGTAATCAGTGATGCTCAGGTTGATCATACGCTGGACAAGAACTTCCTTAGCGGCGTCCAGCTGTTCATCGGTGGCGTCAAATCCTTCGGGGGGAGTGAACGTAACATCTACGCCGCCCTTGATATCAATACCGAAGCGTATGTCGTCAACGCCCTTGATGTAAACTGTTTCGTTATCGCCGTAAAAACTGCTGAAGCCGAATATAACGGATAGCGTGAACGCCGCTATCAGCAGGAATACAACGAAAAATACAGGCTTGCTAACCCTTTTCACCTTTTTGACCATTCCTTTCCTGATGCCGCAGAATCATTGATAATGTTTGTGGGCACCGTATATACAGCCGAAATTGCATACGACCGCAATTATCGTTTTATTATAACATTTTTTTGTATATATGTCAATACCTTAAAATCCAAGTTTTCATTGATTTTTGCGAAAAAAGCGGAGATTTAAGAAAAATGCTTGTCTGTATGAAAATGGTTTTAAACCAAAACATTTCCGATAATAATAAGAACAGCTGCTCATATAATATTACTGCAAACCCCATAAGACGCAAACGCAAAGCGCACGGCGTCGGAAATATAACAAATAAAAAGGAGCAATCAATTATGAAAAACGATAACCTTACAGCACAGGGCAGAGAGACCCTCGAAAGATTCAAGATGGAAGCAGCTAATGAAGTCGGCGTTAACCTGAGAAATGGTTACAACGGCGACCTTTCCGCAAGAGAAGCAGGTTCCATCGGCGGTATGATGGTCAAGAAGATGATCGAGGGTTACAAGCAGGGCCTTAACGGCTAAGCTTTCCTGAAAATATAAGAAAAAGGGATGTATCATGCGGTACATCCCTTTTATTATTATTGAGGACTTTTTTACAGCTCCTTACTATTTTATCTGTGAAAATAAACCTTAAAATTTGTAATTGCCCCTGTTTAAATGTCTTTTAGCTGTCGTGAGTTATGTCTGTTGAGCCGCTTTTAGGTCATGTCCGAGTTTAAGTCCGTCGCCGTCTGAGATGCTGTCGTTATACCTGATTCTTTATATTGAGCCTATCAAATATGGCAATTATTCCAATGACTGATCCTGAAATAATATTATTGATACAAATAAAATATACATCTCTCAGATAATTGGGACCATTAAAAAATATCAGATCCATATTATCCGTTCTCATGGCATAAAACTGAAAAATCAACCATCCTGACGATAACATAAAGATAACTGCTAAATATAATAATGTTATTACCCGCCACCTATTATTTTTTTTTATTACCAAAAAACCTAATACATTAAGAATAGGTATTGTTGCAGATTCTATTGGTACAAACATACAATTCAACAAGCCAAATGAAATTCGCAGTAAATCATTACCATCAAATAAAGAAAAGACTCTATTCCAAAAAAGATTCGGCATAGCTATAAGAAAAATAAATATCAAAAATCTAATAAGGTTCACTTTAACAACTTCCTTATTCATTTAATTCATCACCTGATTGTTATAGTGATTTTATTTCTCCTCCGATGAAGCAACGCCGTCAGCAAAAGCGTAATTGGATTTTCCGCTCTTTTTTATCTTGTACATAGCTGTATCGGCAGATTCAAGCAGCTCTGTGGGATTGGAGCCGTTTTCACGGAAGAACGCAATGCCTATACTACAGTGGATATTGAGTTGCAGTCCTGTGGACTCGGATTTAAAGCCTGCGTTGAGTGTTTTTATCATGTCATCTGCCACCTTGCCTGCATCGCCGATGAGCTTCAGGTTTGTAAGACACATTACAAATTCATCACCGCCAAGACGGCCGCCGAAACCTCTGTCACTGGTCAGTTCCTTGATGGATTCTGCAACAAATTTGAGTACATCGTCACCGCACTTGTGCCCATACTCATCGTTGAAATGCTTGAAATCGTCCAGGTCGATGAACATAAGAGCGTCCAGCGATCTTCTGGATTCTGACTGACGCATTTCCTCGTCAAGACTGCGCAGGAAGCTTGCACGGTTGAAAAGCTGGGTGAGAGCATCGTAATTTGCCTTCTGCATAAGATTGATCGTGCTCTTCTTTTCACGGTCGATATCGGCTATCATTCCGATTATTTTTGAGGGAGTTCCGCTCTGATCCTTAAACTTTCGTCCCTGTATCCTGAACCAGCTAAAATCGCCATAGATGTTTTTCAGGCGGTATTCGCCCTCCCATTTTTCACCCTCATAAATAAGTATCTTTTCAACATCGTCATTAAAGCGCTTGATGTCGTCCTTATGCACCTTCATTTTATAAAGAAAGCTGTTTGAAATGCTGTCTGTCTGGGCTCTGAAACTGAATTTCTGATTGAAATTGTTTGATACATATACGGTACAGGCTTTGAGGTTTATCTCAAAAACCACATTATCCATCATGGAAACGACGGTTTTGTAACGCTGCTCGCTTTCGTAAATGCTGTCAAACATGGTGTTGAAGGCAGAACCGATCTCGCCGAACTCGTCGTTGGTATTAAGCTCCAGCCTTATTGTTGTGTCGCCTTTATTTTTCTGGTTTATTACACGGATTATCTTGCTCAGAGGTTCGGTGTATGTGATACAGATAAGTATTGCAAGTGCCGAGGTCGTGATACAGAATATGACTACGGCAAATTTTGCTGATTTGAAATCTGCTGAGATATTACCGGAAGCAAGAACATTATCGTAATAGCTTACAACGCTCCAACCCGCCTCGGGAATAGATGTGCCGATAACTGTTTTTCCGTCATATTCGGCGGACAGTGTCTGTGTAACGGAGCTTGTGGTGTAAAAGGGGATAGCATCGGTGATGTTATCGCCTATCTTACGGTATTCAGCAACAGTTGTGAGAGATTTTGGATAGCTTACACTTGAGGAAATGTATTTTCCTGCGGAATCCACCAGAAGCACTGAGGCATAGTTGCTGTAGCCTGTAAGTGATATGGACTTGCATATCTGAGTAAGGTCAATTCTTTCAACAACAAGTCCTATCTGATTGCTCACGCCCGAATAAACACGCTTTACAACGTAAAATGAGCAGGTGTCGCTGTCAGTGGGACCGTATATATGAGAGATGCCGTTGTTGCTGTCTGCTGCGGCGTCAAGCTCCTTGTATCTGTCGCAGTAGGAGCCGATGTCATTGATATCATATGCGGCAAGAACAGTTCCGCTGGTGCTGGTGATGAACATATCCGTAATAAGGTGATTGCGCTTTACTGTGTTGCGTATAGAGTCATTGACCTGCCTGTAATAATCATCATCCAGAGTAATCTCAGCTCTTTCAATGTATTTTTTCAGATAGTCGCTTGATGCAAATTCCTTTTCGTTAAAGGAAAGATTATGTATAACATCAGCGATATAATCGGCTTTTGTCTCGTTAATGTTTTTTAGAGCCTGCACCTGGGACGCCGATACCTGATCCATAGATATTTTGGAAAGATATACATAAAGGAATATAAGCGGTATCAGAATGATTATCAGGAACAGACTTATCATTTTAAGACGGATCTTCAACAGTTTCCCCTCCATATCCACCGTAGGATATATATATAATGTATCAGGTTATGAATAATTTCTTTAGTAACAAAATCAGATGTAAATCAGATGTAAAATTGTATATCCATAATTTTATCATAAATGTACAAATTTGTAAATATCTTTTTGGGCTTTTTAACGCTCTGCCCGAACTTTTGTATGCTTTTCACAAAAAGAGGCAGGCTTTTTTTATTTTCAAAACACAGGGTTCTGCAAAATTCGCACTGTATGAATGATAAGATTAAGCCAGAGACGCACAAATCATGATACAAAACAGACAAACAAAAGAAAGGACTGTAAAAAATGGGAGTAAAAATAGAAAAGGCTGACGGTGAGGTCAGAGCCTTTCTTGACGGAGAGATAGATCATCACTGCGCTCCGTCCATACGCAATGAAATAGATCTGGCGGTGGAAAGCTGTCGTCCCGAAAACCTTATCCTTGATTTCGGCGAAGTGACGTTTATGGACAGCTCGGGCATAGGTCTTGTTATGGGACGCTATCAGGTGATGAAGAACATAGGCGGACGGGTGAGCCTGCAAAATACTCCTGTTCATATCAGGAAAGTGATGCGGCTTGCGGGTCTGGACAGATTTGCCACTATAAACTGAATTGGAGGAATTACATAAAATGGCACATATAGAAAATGAGATGCGTGTTACACTTGCCTCCCACAGCAGCAATGAAGCTGTTGCGAGAAGCGTGGTGACAGCATTTATAATGCAGATGGACCCTTCTGTGGGAGAGCTTGCGGATATAAAGACAGCAGTTTCCGAGGCAGTCACCAATGCCATAGTTCACGGCTACCGGAACAGCAGCGGAAATGTGGAGATACTTTGCAGGATACTTGAGCGGGACGTGCTATACATACGTGTAAGGGACAAGGGCTGCGGCATACCCGATGTAAAGAAAGCAATGGAGCCGCTTTTTACCACCGTTCCCGAGGAGGAGCGTGCAGGGCTTGGCTTTGCAGTCATGGAAAGCTTTATGGACAGCGTTTCCGTCAAAAGCGCAGTGGGAAAGGGGACAAGCGTTACTATGAAAAAGCGCATCCTTTCCGCAAGTCTTATACGTGCCGGAGCTAACGAAAATGAGTGCCGCTGACATCGCTTCCGCAGCTTCCGCAACGGACGAAAAGCTCCGCAGAGACAAGCTTGTTACGGAAAATCTGGGGCTTGTACATCTGTGTGCAAATCGTTTCAGGGGCAGGGGAGTGGAATATGAGGAGCTTTACAGCTCAGGCTGTGTTGGCCTGGTAAAGGCGGCAGGAGCATTTGATGAAGAAAGGGGCGTGAAATTTTCAACCTATGCTGTTCCTGTTATTCTTGGCGAGATAAAGCGTGTTTTCAGGGACGGCGGAACGGTCAAGGTGAGCCGAAGTCTTAAAGAACTTTCAATGAAGGTCACACGGGAAAAGGCTGATTTTATCCTAAAAAACGGCAGAGAACCGACTGTGTGCGAGCTTGCGGACATAATGGGCGAATCGGCTGAGAATATTGCCGAAGCACTTTCGGCGGCATTGCCCTGCATTTCCCTTACGGGCGGTGAGGACGAGGACGGCAGGCAGCAGGATATCCCGTCCCCGTTCCGTGAAGCGGATATTTACGAGGGCATTGCTCTGAGGCAGGTGATGGACAGGCTTTCGGCAGATGACAGACGGCTTATATTCCTGCGGTATTTCAAGGGGCTTACCCAGAGCAGAACGGCGGATATGCTGGGAATGACCCAGGTGCAGGTGTCAAGGAGGGAGAAAAAAATACTGGGAGAGCTGCGGCGGGAACTGGTATGATCTGCAAAATATGAACATGGGTGCTTATGCGAATGCTGAGCACCCTGCTTTTTTATGCTCTGCAAGATAAAGTCTATAGACTGATCGGTAAAAAGTATAAAAGGGTTTCGCTTCTTTCATCTTTTTGAAATAAAAATTATTAATATGATTTTTTTAGAAAAAAACAAGTGTAATTTTTGTTGTAAAATACATATAAAAAATCTTGAAGAAACAAAACTGATGTGGTATAATATATATAAATAATCCCAGCTTCGGGAATGTCGGAGGTGTTATTCTGATGAGCGGCAAACTTACGGTGGGTGTTTTTATTCATCATCTGGATAACGATTATTCCAAGGCTTTTCTGAAAGGAACAGCTGCTGCCGCCAACGATCTGGACGTAAATCTTGCTATTTTCCCAGGTCGTGCGCTTGACTGCCAGCTTGCTGACAGGCGATATACGGTTTATGAATATCAGAACAACGTCGTATATAGCTTTGCTTCAAGCAAGTCTATGGACGCACTGATAGTTTCGGCAGGAACTATCGCAACGTGCGTTTCTCACGATGAATTTAAAGAGTTTCTTGGCGGATATGAAGGACTTCCCCTTTTGACAACTGAAACAAAATTTGAAGGCTATCCCTGTATAAGATTATCGGGAAGCGGTATAAAAGAGCTTGTTTCTCACCTTGTTCATGAGCACGGAAGAAAACATATCGCATTTGTAAGCGGTCCGGAGGGCAATACCGATGCTGATGAGCGCCTGAACTATTATAAAGAGGCTCTCGCCGAAAACGGTCTGGAGTTTGATCCTGACCTTGTTACATACGGCAATTTCTCCGAGTACTGCGTTGATATAGTCAGAGACCTTATCGACAGGAACGAAGGCAAGATAGATGCCATCTGCTTTGCCAACGATATGATGTGCCGCGGCGGTTATAAGGCTATTGAAAGCAAAGGTCTGCGTGTGGGCAAGGATATTGCCGTAACAGGCTACGACGATTCCGAGGTAGCGGCAACGCTTAGACCTATGCTCACCACTGTCCGTGCCGATGCTTCAATGCTGGGCTACAGGGCAGTTGAGGAAGCTGTGCATATGGCAAAGGGTGAAAAGGTCGAGGATATCTGCATTGATTCCACACCCGTTTTCAGATTTTCCTGCGGATGCATCTTTCAGGCTGAACAGAAGGTAACGCTTGATAACCTTGATGAAGCTTCCGTAAGAAAGGCTGTTGATAATATCCTTTCCGAGCATATCCAGAGGTACGAAGTCAGCATGAGAAAGCATGACTGCATAAAGCGTCTCCATGAATTTGCACATAAGCTCATGTCCTATGCGGCAGGTGCGGATATCTCTGTTGAAGAGCTTTTTTCCAAATCCTATTTTTCAAGGATAATGGATTCGGATATCTGGAAGCTGGTATCTCCCGAGGCGTTTCTCAGGATAATGAAGAGCATCCGCTCCGCATCTCTTTCCGCCTGCGAGGGCAATATGATGGGAAGAAAGCTCAATGTGCTGAAAATACTTGAGGGCAGCATGGAAGTTGCTTCCGAGTGCATAGTAAATATGCACTACACCACTATGAACGATATCACATTCACTCACTTCCTTATCGGTAATATCACAAAGGATATGACCATTTATGAAAGTGATGATGAAAAGTGTTACTTCTCTATTGTAAATGACCTTTACCGTGCTCATGTTGACAGCAGCTTTGTTTATACATTTGAGAAGCCTATTATCCATGACCCCGAGAGTGAGTGGAAGCTCCCCGAAACTATTCTGCTGAGAGCGTATAATGACGGCGACAAGCTGGCTGCCGTTACAGGCGAGGCGTGCAAGCTTCCTTCCAGCAGGATCATTACCAACCAATACACTCCCAACGGCCGCAACCGTATAATGGTCGTTTCTCCGCTGTTCATGAACGAGGAACAGTATGGCGTTATAGTCTGCGAGATGGAAAATGAGTATTTTACATATATTTACTCAATCACACCCCAGATCTGCTCCGCTATAAAGCTTACAAACCTTGTTGCAAAGCTTGAAAGCTCTCTTGACGCTGCGCAGAGCAGAAACAATGTTCTCAACAGAATGTCTATGATAGACGAGCTTACAGGCGTTTATAACAGGCGTGGATTTTTCGTATCCGCAAACAGGATACTCAAAGCTCCCGAAAACGAGGGCAGGCAGGCTGCCATTATCTTCGGCGACCTTGATAATCTTAAAAAGGTCAATGATACTTTCGGTCACGATGACGGCGACTATGCGATCGTTTCCTGCGCAGAGTTCCTCAAAAAGAGCCTGAGAACCACAGATGTTGTGGGAAGAATAGGCGGCGATGAGTTTGCGGCATTTGCAATATGCGATGATGCTGATATAATCGCTCAGCTTCCGTCAAGAATAAAGGGTATTGCTGCAAAGCATAACGAAGTCAGCGACAAGCCGTACAATGTAACGGTAAGTATCGGTATTTATCCTATAATCTGCTCACCCGAGCTTAATATCCAGGAATTTATGGATAAGGCTGACAATGCACTTTATGAGGACAAGAAGAAGAAAAATCCAGACATTATGAAGCACAATATGTGAGTTAAATTAAATGTTTGCGAAGGCTGATGCTGCTGATGCGGTGTCAGCCTTTTGCGTAATGAGCAATAATTATGGAGGGTCAGATATGATAAAGGTGATAGGCTTCGATATCGGCGGAACGCTGATGGAATACAAAAATATGCCCAATGTCTGGATAGACTATTATAAAACAGGCTTTGAAACGGTGCGGGACAGGCTGGGACTTCACATTTCAGACGATGACATAGCAAGGTCGGTGGAGGTACTGAGAGGTTATAACCCAAAGGTGAAATACCGTGAGGAGGATATTGCTCCCGAGGTCATATTTACCGATGCCACATCTCATTGGAAATGCAGCTTTCACCTCGAAAAGGTGATAGATATTTTTTACCGCTCCATGGGGCTTGTGCCGTATATCTATCCCGATACTGTAAGTACTTTGAAACAGCTCAGGGAGGACGGATATAAGATAGCCACTCTTACAGATGTTGCCACAGGAATGCCCGATGAGCTTCACAAGAGCTATTTTCCCGAGCTTATGCCCTATTTTGATATGTACGTATCCTCGCTTTCCTGCGGATACAGAAAGCCCAATCCAAAAGGCCTGTCGGATATTGCGGAGCATTTCGGCGTATCGCCTGCGGAAATGGTTTTTATCGGCGACGAGCAAAAAGATATAATTGTTGCCAAGCGCTTTGGCTGTATGTCTGTGCTTATTGACAGAAAGGGCAGAAATGCTGATTTCGGTCAGGAGCATACTATTATGAATCTCACTCAGCTTGAAGAAATACTGTAAAAGTAAAACAGCTCTCTGTCATTGTGATGTGCACATAACAGAGAGCTGCTTTTTTAGGTGATTATACGTAATATTGCGCCTGAGCCTTGAACATCTCGGCATAGATGCCGTCATGCAGATGAACAAGTTCCTCGTGAGTTCCCGATTCCTTTATGGTACCGTCGGAAAATACCGCTATCCTGTCGCAGAATTTGCAGGAGGACAGGCGGTGAGAGATATAGACCGCTGTTTTTCCGTGAACCAGGTCGTTGAACTGGCGGTATATCTCGTATTCAGCCACAGGGTCAAGGGCTGCGGTGGGTTCGTCAAGTATTACCACGGGAGCGTCTTTATAAAGCGCACGGGCAATAGCCATTTTCTGCTGCTCGCCGCCAGAAAGCTCCACGCCGTCCTTGTCAAACTGCTTGAACATCATGGTGTCCCTGCCCTTGGGGAGAGAGTTTATCTTGTTCAGAAGTCCGACCTTTTCATAAAGCTCGTCAACCTTTTCGGGGGAGTCCTTTTTACCAAGCAGAATGTTATCCTCGGCGGAAAATGCCAGAAGCTTGAAATCCTGGAAAACTACCGAGAAGCACTTCATATATTCGTCATAGTCGTATTCACGGATATTCACGCCGTCCAGAAGTATCTCGCCGCTTGTTACATCGTACAGTCGGCACAGAAGCTTTATGAATGTGGTCTTTCCCGCACCGTTAAGCCCTACGATGGAAAGCTTTTCGCCGCTGCGGAGCTTTATGGAGATATCATGCAGGACTTCCTTGTCCGCTCCCGGATATTTGAAGCTTACATTCCTGAACTCTATCTCGTGGCTGCCGTTTAAGTCTGCGATCTTTCTTGTGCCCTTTTCCATGGCAGGGGGATAGTTCATGAACTTGATTATCTCGTACATATAGCTGCTGCGCTTGACGATATCCTGAAAGCCCATTATTATAGCCTGCATGGAGCTGTAAAGTGTTCCGCCTGAGGCAAGCAGCTGGGAAAATACGCCGATGGTGATTTTTCCTGTGATGGCAAGCACGCCAAGGTAGAAATATGTGCCGAAATCACGGAGAACACTTATTATAATGTCAATGATATTCAGGGGATATTTCTTGTCGTTGATGTTCTGCCAGTAATCGCCCAGACGTTTTATCTGTGCGGCGGATTTTTCAAGCATCATGCCTGCCGCACTGTAAAGACGGATATCCTTGCCGTAGTGGAAATCCTCCATTTCCCAGCAGATGTACCAGAAAATGCGGTCTATCCCCGAAAGCTCCGAGAAGTTCTTGATGTCGATATCGTTTTTCTTTGCGTTTATCACAGCCGACGCTGCCAGAAGTGCTATTATAATAATGAGCAGAACGGGAGCGGTGAGTATCATTACCGTTATTACGCCCAGAAGCTTCAGCACGTTTGAGACTATGTTGAAGAAAGCGCTTGCAATGTTGTGTGTTCCGCCTGACCACTGTATTCCCTCACGGGCTTTCTGTATCTGGTCAAGAGCCTGTTTGTTTTCGGTCAGCGTGAAGTCTATCTTCATGCAGAGCTGGGATATCTCCTCGCTTGCGGCGTTCAGGAACATATCCTCTGTTTTTTGCAGCTGTATGTTTATAACGCTGTTAAGTCCCATAAGCAATATCTGTGACATTACCATTGCCGCACCGTAAAATACAATGATGCGGATATCCTTTTCGGGTGCGGTCATGGCGTTTATCAGCAGCGGGAGAAATATTATCTCCGCAAAGGGAACGGCTGCACCGATAATCACGTTCAGCACCGACAGGGGAATGTATGATTTTTTGTACTGTTTTATCTGTCGGAAGCAGTATTTCAGCGATTCCTTGGTGGGCGATATTTTTTTGTCAGCCATTTGAAGTCACCTCCTGACACGGTACATCGAAAATGTCCTTGTCCTCAACGTAATATTGTGCCTGAACACGGAACATATCCGCATAAGCACCGTCAGCTTCCATAAGGGAGTCGTGAGTGCCTATCTCCACCATTTCGCCGTCCTTGAACATTGCCACTCTGTCGCAGAAGCGTGTGGAGGAAAGGCGGTGAGAGATATATACTGCCGTGCGGTCGCCTACAAGCTCATTGAAGCTCTGATAAAGCCTGAATTCAGCCAGAGCGTCCAGTGCGGCGGTAGGTTCGTCAAGGACTATTATCTTACTCTTTTTATAAAGTGCTCTTGCAAGGGCAAGCTTCTGCTTTTCGCCGCCTGAAAGGTCAACTCCGTCATCGTAGAGGACTTTCAGCAGCTCGGTATCAACGCCCTTTTCCAGCTTGTCAAGCTTGTCGCCCAGACCTGCAAGACGAAGCATCTTTTCAGCCTCTGCCTTATCGGTATTGAAAGGCTCTTTCATGGAAACATTTTCCGCTACAGGGAATGCAAATACCATTACGTCCTGGAAAGCGGGAGCAAAAAGCTCATAGTATTCCTTGCGGTCAAATTTGCGGATATCGGTGCCGTTCATAAGGATACAGCCCTCGGTCACGTCATAAAGCCTGAGCAAAAGCTTAATGAATGTGCTCTTTCCTGCGCCGTTCAGACCAACCACCGCAAGCTTTTCACCTGCATGAAGCGTAAGGTTCACGTTTTTCAGTGCATATTTCTCCTGACCTCTGTATTTAAAGGAAACATTTTTAAATTCAAAGGTGTATTTGTCCGCAGGGGGAATGGGGATAGTCTTTGCCTTGTCATCGGCAGAGGGGATATCCATAAAGCTGCGGTAGTCATCGGTATGTGCGCTTCTCTCACGGAGGGCGGACAGCGCCTGCAATATCTCGTTTATGGCATTGGAGAAGGCCGCAGCACTGGCGGTATAAAGTGTAAAGTTACCGATGGAAAGCCCGTTGAACACCACGCTGTAAACAAGCCAGCCTATGATTATCAGCTGCCGCAGCAGTGATATGCTGTGAGCAAAAATGGTGTTGTATATCCAGTACTGGCGGGACTTTATCCAGTGGCGAAGCTCCTCGTCGTAAACGTCTATCTGCTTTTTTGCCAGATATTTCTGCATACCGAACAGGCGGATATCCTTTGCATAGGAAAAATCGGTCGTAACGTTTTCCATGTATTCCAGCTTGCGCCAGTGGGGCATCATAGCGTCCCACATTTCCTTTTTGTCCTTTTTGCGTATATAGTCGAAGAACAGGAACTGGGCAAAGGAAAGCACTACTATTATAAGGATTATCCAGGGGTTAAAGGTGGTCATGATTGCTACTGCAATGGTAACGGATATTATCTGCACGCCCATTACCTGCATATAAGTCATCATTCCCTGAACGCCCTGCCAGTCGCCTGCGGTGGCTCTTTTGGCTTTCTGGAGCCTGTCGAGCATCTCGGGAGTTTCCAGAGCCTCATACTCCATGCCCAAAGTTTTTGCGATACGCTCCTTGATTATCATAAGCCTTACATATGTAAAGCCTACGCTCATTTTCATAGACGATACGGTGTTGAGCCACATGAACAGAAGCTCAGCTGCCGAGGTAATAAGCGTAAGATACAGCAGAGGCTTTATATCCTTATCGGGGGAGCTTGCCTGCTGTTCTATCATATCTATTACAAGCTTACCGATGAAGCTCCACAGATAGGTCATTGAAGCTGCGGCGATACTGCCCGTGATAATAAACAGGATAAGAGATTTCCTGTATTTGACGAATTTTCCGAGAATATAGCGGCAGTTGCTTATAACGCCGTATTCCTTGTGAAATTCATCGGTGTTTTCATCTTTTTTATTGCGTTTAAAAAAGTTCACTCTGTATCATACCCCTTTCAGTCATATGTTATGGTATCATTTGTTTTTTTCAGAAAAGAAAGATCCTCACGTTTGAACCATGCTTCATCATCCCAGCTGATCTGATTCTGATATGAGCTTGGCGATGATATCATCATATCCGCACATATTATTATCATTATTGGTGCAACTGTCAGTACAGATGAAGTTCGGTATATACTGTCGCTTTTATTGTCCTCATTTATAATGCTGCCTTTTGAAAATGTGCCATTAAATTTACAGAGAAAATCAAGCGATTTTTCTGCCTTTTCTACAGGAATATCCAGAAGCTTTGCAACGGTTTTGGCACGGACAGCCTCCTGCCACTTTAATGTCAGCATATATTGAAGTATTTTCAGGTTTGTTTTATCCCCGAGGAATGCAAAAAGCTCAGCTGCTTTGTCGGTTACTTTCAAATAATTTGCAAGGCCCTCCTTCGGCTGCTTAACAAGGAAATAATATTCCAGGTTTTTGTTAAGACGCATATAGGTAAAGCCTGCTTTGCTGCTGATTTCCGATACGGTGACGGTATCTTTTTCGTCAAGCTCCGGGCGGTCATAATATGATCTGGTAGATGCCCATGCAGCGAGTTGTATAGCCCATGCGTAATTCAGCGCCTGTTCAAAGAACTCTTCCTTGCTGCTGTCGGAATCTGTCACTATATTCTGCAGCTCATCAATGATCTTCTGGACTGTGGAAGTATCCTCTTTTGCTCTGCCGTAAAGATAATCTATCGACACACCGAAAAAGTCTGCGATCTTTGGAAGAAGGTCGCCGTCGGGATAGCTGCCGTTTTCCCACTTGCTGACTGCCTGCGGGCTTACACCCAGATGAGCCGCAAGAGTATCCTGTGTTACGCCATGCTCCTTGCGAAGCTTCTGAAGCTGTGCTGAAAATGTTGTGTTCATATCCAAGACCCCTTTTGTTTGATTTGACTACAGTATATCACAAGCGGCAGTTGATGTAAATTGCTGATTTACACTATCGTTCTACTTTTGGCATATATATCCCGATTTATCAACCTCAGGTAGAATTTGCGCATCAAAACAAAAAAGCCGCACTTCCCATACAGGAAATGCGGCGGTTTAACGCATATACACTGTCAGACGTTCGCAAGATCGGCAGACAACAGCTTTTCCTTATATGATGACACATATTTTGTTCCGAATGTTGATATATTGAGATGTACGAACATATTGCCTGCCTCCTTTCATAATAATATGTTTGCAGTATATCACAACAAAATGCACTTGTCAATACATTTTTGCCAACAAAATGAAAAATCTCTCGCAGTTCATGGTAACAGATGTTTTGGAGAATATGATTTCACTTGCGGATAATTAGGATATGTATTTGTGAGATATGTCAGAATATAATGAAAAGATTGTATAAAATGCTCGGTTGTCAAAAGGCGGAAACTGTGTTATAATTAAATCGGGGACGGCACCCATAACAAAAAACAGCACACAACCGAATACATGATGACAAAAGGGGGAGATACCCATAGGAAAAAACGTAATTGTCACTGATGAAACGGGTCAGAAGATAGGTCTTACCTACCCCAAAAGGGCAAGGGGACTTGTAAAAAACGGTCGGGCAGAGTATGTCTCAGACTGTATGATTCGTCTTTTGCACTTTGACTCTGCTCCGACATTAACGGAGGAAGTTAAAATGAGTAATGTTATAAATTTCAGTGCAAGAGAGTTCAGATTTGATAAGACCTGCGAGGACAATACAGGCATAAGAGCCGTTATCACAACATCTCAGGGAAATACCGAAGCCTATGAGATAGGCGACTGGAGCTGGAGCTGGACTCAGATATTCTGTGATAAAAAGCTTGAGAAAAACACAGATTATATCTTCCGCTTTGCAATGACAGGCGGTCATAACGATACCGATGATGAGGTGTCATTGGCGGAAATATATGCTCTTGACGGCTACGACGACCCTACTTCGGCGTGGGAGGACAGAATGACCTTTGCGCTGGGAAAGAGCCGTTATGCCCCCGTTATAAGCAAGCGTGACAGAACAGGATTACTGAGAGTTTTCGAGATACCGTTCAACACAGGCGACTCGGAAAACTGGCGCTTTGTCCTTATAGCACAGCACGCTGTTGCAGCTTTTTTTGCTCCTCTTGAAAATTCCGCTTATGACGGACTTGAGGACCTTACCTATGAGCAGTGGCGTGAGGAGCGCACAGCACAGCTTAGGGATGAAAAGTCAATCTGGAATAAGCCGACCGGGAATAAGCATTCGTCTTCGCATTTCAATGATATCGTATCTTATATTAAAGAGGCGACAGACTTTGCCTCAAAGATAAAGGTGCTGAGCAAAAAAACGGTTAATAATGCCGAATTCACCGAAACGCAGTTTGCAGAGCTTATCCGCAGTCTTGCTGACGGAGATATCCGAGAGTTTTCAAACATTACCGTTCATTCTGACGATAATGATGAATTATTCGACCTCGGCGGCAGTATCGACGGAGCGGTACTTTCCTTTGACAGCATTACGATGACTGCAAGAGCCTTTTCAATGCTTGTAAATAAGCTCGGAGACGGCTGCGTTGTGAACATCTCAAATGTTAACGTTACCGATGAGGGAACGCTTTATGATATCGGCGTGCCGACTGACGGAGCAGTCATAAATCTTTCAAAGGCGACTCTTCCCCAAAAAGTGCTTGATATGCTCAACAGTAAAAAGGGCGACGGCTGTATGATATCCACCTCGGAGATATCCATAAACGACTGAACTCCTTGAATTACTCTTTTAATATGTAAATCGGACGGTGCGGGAATTTCTCCCGCATCGTTTTTATTTTACTTTCCAATACTATTGACGGAAAGAATAAAATGGAGTAAAATATAAATATAAACCTTTGAAAGGAACGGTCACATGAGCATAAAATTCCATCTTCCCGATTTCTGCGGAAATTACAAAATGAACCTTTATCTTGCGGACACACTGAATGAGCACCCCGAGTATTTCTATGACGATATAAAAATAGCCTCTTCCTACGGCTGCTTTCCACCCGCTGCATGGAACGGCGGCAGGACTGTAACGGGAGCGGTCCGCCGTGAGTTCATCGACTTTATTATCAGGCAGTACAATTCAAGGGGTATTCCCATAAGATATACCTTTACAAATCCTCTTATAAAGGAGATACATCTTACCGACCCATTCTGCAACATGATTACGAGAATTGCGGAAAACGGCCTTAACGAGATAATCGTGAATGTTCCCGTGCTGGAGGATTACATAAGAAAGAATTATCCCCGTTATCCTCTCATATCCTCCACAGTCAAGCAGATAGAGGACAGAGACGCTCTTCTTGCGGAGCTGGAAAAGGACTATAAGCTGGTAGTTCTCGACTACAACTGGAACAACCGCTTTGATGAGCTGGAAACTCTTCCGCATAAGGACAAGATAGAGATACTTGTGAATCCATACTGCACACCCCACTGCAAGCGCAGAAAGAAGCATTACGAATTTTTGGGCGAGCGCCAGTTTGAGCATAATCTGCAGGTGTTCGGCAATGAAAAGCAGGCGCTTAAACCTATTCCCCAAAAGGAATTTCCATGTCCCAATATGAGTTTCGACTTTTATGATACCACAGGATTTGAAACTCATGTTTCACCCCAACAGATATATGAAAAGTATGTTCCTATGGGATATGAGAACTTCAAAATAGAGGGCAGGCTCATGCACCCTGCGGATATCCTTGAAAGCTATATGTACTATATGGTCAAGCCCGAATACAGGGATATGCTCCGCCTGAAAATGTTCAAACACCTGCTGGAGAGAAAATGATGGGACTTTTTTCATTATTTCGCAAAAAGGATACTTCCGAACAGCCCTTGAAAAAGCGTCTTGCATCAATGCGCTGCAAAACGGTGAATTATGTGCTCACCGATTTTGACGAGCTGTGCGAGGGCATGGAAAGGTCGGCGGAGGAACTTGTTTCCCTAAAACCTGTGAACTACTACGCTCTGAAGGACGAATATATCGAGGCGGCGTTCTATTCCGATGATGCACATGAGGAGAATTACGTTATTTTCAGGCTTGTAAAGAACGACAGACCCGTAAAGGCAAGCGGGATCTATCCCGTTTCAAAGGACGTTCTGAGAAAGGCTTACACAAAGCTCGGCTCCGTTGATTTCTGATAAAAACAAAAAACGGCTTGCCTGCTTGATTTTATGGGAATAAAAGTAAATTTGCATTAAAATTATAAGATTTTTACAAAAACCTCTTGACAAGTAACCGATTACTATAGTAAAATATACTTAAAGTTTCGGGCGCAGATACACCCTGAATTTGTATGATAAATTTTGTATTTACATAATGGAGGTAATTAAAATGAGCGAATTTTTCCCTACAATCGGTAAGATCCCTTACGAGGGCAAGAACAGCACAAATCCCCTTGCATTCAAGTACTATAATCCCGATGAGGTAGTAAACGGCAAGCCTATGAGAGAGCAGCTCAAGTTTGCTCTTTCCTGGTGGCACACCATGGGCGGCGACGGAACAGATATGTTCGGCT